>WASW01086099.1_pt1 | contig 12189 bp, 10 predicted proteins | sample 5698521 | NCBI WGS metagenome assembly WASW01 (sample SAMN11175560, study PRJNA528189) | sponge metagenome | isolation source: marine sponge | host: Leucetta | place: Antarctica: Western Antarctic Peninsula, King George Island | collected 2013-01
GATATCATGAATGCTGCGGGTGCAAAACTGATTGAAGTGGGCACGACCAATCGGACTCGTCTTGCCGATTATGAAAATGCGATCACAGAGAAAACCGCCGCTTTGTTGAAGGTTCATCCATCCAACTACACCATTCAAGGATTTGTCGAAGAAACGTCCATTTCGCAAATCGCGAAACTGGCACAAAAGCATCAATTATTCTCCTTTTATGATTTAGGAAGCGGCAATTTCTATCGTTTTGCGCAACCGGCATTACAAAGCATGCCAACGGTGCGGCAAGAAATGCGTTCCGGTGTGGATCTGCTCACTTTCAGTGGCGATAAATTGCTGGGCAGCACTCAGGCTGGGATTGTAGTTGGTCGTCAGGAATTGATCCGCAAACTATCCCGCCACCCCCTCTATCGGGCTTTGCGTTTAGATAAGGTCACAATGGCTTTGCTGGAAGCCCATTTAGCCGCGTATTTTCAAATCAAGACCCTGACGACCACCATTCCGGCTATTGGGATGTTGGAACAAACACAGCAGGATATTCAACAAAAAGCGGAACAGGTCTTTAAAACCCTGGTGATTCCTCACGGCTCCGATTGGTCTTGTCAGTTGCAAGCCGCGACCTCTCTCACTGGAGGAGGCGCTCTGCCTGAAGTCTATTTGGATTCTTACTCGCTGATTCTCCAACACAAAAGTAGGACTGCCGAACAAATTCAGGAATTCTTTCGCCAACAGGAAATTCCGATCATTGCACGGGTTCAAAACAACCAAGTCTGTTTAGATTTTCGAGCCATTTTTCCAGAAGAATTCCCGCAGATCACCCAGTCGCTCCGCCAACTTTTTGTTGCCTTATGAAACTGCTGATTACCGGATCTGGCGGAATGCTGGCTCAGGATTTGATCCAACAAATTCAGGAAGAACAATGGCGCTATCATGCTTTCACAAAACGAGAATTGGACATCACCGAACCCGAAAGCATCGCAAAGCACCTGCTTCAAATAAAGCCTGACGTTTTGGTCAATTGTGCCGCTTACACACAGGTCGATCAGGCTGAAAATGATGAAATCAATGCCAAACGAGTGAATCAGGAGGGCGCGGGGCATTTGGCGCATTTCTGTAGGGAATATCAAATCAAACTGGTTCACCTTTCGACAGATTTTGTTTTTGATGGCAAACAAGCGGAACCCTATACGGAATCAAACAGACCAAATCCGACCGGGATTTACGGTCACACCAAGCGAGCAGGAGAAGAAGCGATCCTCCAGCAGACCACGGATGCCATCATTGTCAGAACGTCCTGGTTGCATGGCGTGGGTGGGAAAAATTTTGTTAAGACGATGTTACGATTGGCTCAGAAACAACCGGAAATCAAAGTGGTTGATGATCAAATTGGTTCTCCGACCTGGACGGTTGATTTAGCGCAGGCATTGATTCATTTGTTAAAAGTCGGGGCTTCTGGGATCATTCATTTTTCCAATCGTGGGCAATGTAGCTGGTATGAATTCGCGCAAAAAGCGATTCAAATTGCGCATCAGCAGGGGATTCTTCCTCAGAAAACTCCGGTACTTTCGATGCCGAGTTCCGAATACCCGACTCCGGCAAAACGCCCGGCTTTTTCCGTACTCAATTGTAAAAAATATACGGAACTGACCGGACAAACGCCACCCCACTGGCAAGCGGGTCTGGCACAAATGATCACACAACTTTCGCGAGATTCTTAACCTCATGGAAGCATTCAATCAATTCATTCAAAAGATTATTCACCACCGCTATATGATTCGGATGATGGCCGTCCGTGAAATCAAGACGCGTTATGTCGGTTCAATGATCGGGCTTTTTTGGTCTGTGATTCATCCGATCCTGATGGTCTTTATCTATTGGTTTGTTTTTTCGCTGGGATTCAAAGTCCAGCCCAATGAAAATATCCCGTTTGTCGTTTGGTTTTTTTGCGCCTTTGTTCCCTGGAGCACTTTCAGCGAAATGCTGGGAGCGACTACCAATTCAGTCGTGATTCACGGAACTTTGATCAAACGCACCCTCTTTCCCAGTGAAATTCTACCGTTTATCTATTTGGTTTCCAGCGGGATTAGCCATCTGATCATGCTGGGGATTTTGTTCGTGATGTTGGTTTTCAATGGGATTCCTTTTTCATGGTACAATTTGCAGTTTCTCTATTACTGGTTTGCGCTGATTGTTTTGATGCTCGGCCTCGGATGGTTGTTTTCAAGCATCAATGCCTTTCTCAGAGACACTAGCCAATTGGTGGGGGTCCTGCTTCAAATGTGGTTTTGGGGGACTCCGATTTTTTGGACACTGGGGATGTTGCCAGAAAAAGTACACTTCTTTTTGAAACTCAATCCGATGTTTTACATTGTGCAAGGCTATCGAGATTCGTTTCTTTATCACCGCCCGATTTGGGAAAATCCCAAAATGAGCTTGTATTTTTGGGGAGTCTGTTTGCCTCTCCTCGTGCTCGGAGGGCTGCTCTTTCGGAAATTGAAACCTGACTTCGCGGATGTGTTGTGATGAAGAATGATGCGGTGATTCAAGTCGATCAAATTTCTAAAAAATATAAAATCTTCCAGTCCAATCAGGCGCGTTTTTTAGAATTCCTGAATCCTTTCAAACAAGTCTATCACAAAGAATTTTGGGCACTTCGCGATATTTCATTTGAAGTTTCCAAAGGGCAGACCTATGGATTGATTGGCAGAAACGGGTCAGGAAAATCGACCTTATTGCAGCTCATTGCGGGGGTCTTGCGTCCGACTACTGGAAAAATCACCACCGAAGGCCGGATTTCAGCTTTGTTGGAATTGGGAGCGGGCTTCAATCCTAATTTTACCGGGCGGGACAATGTGATCCTGAATGGGGTGATTACCGGACTTTCCAAACAGGAAATTGAAGAGAGGCTCCCGGAGATTATCGAATACTCGGAATTGGGGGAGTTTGTCGATCAACCGGTGCGAACCTATTCTTCTGGGATGTTTGTGCGTTTAGCGTTTTCTGCGGCGATTCATGTCGATCCTGAAATTCTGATTGTTGATGAAGCTCTAGCGGTGGGAGATGCCCGCTTTCAGAGAAAGTGTTTCCGCAAATTTGAGCAGTTTCGTAAGGAAGGAAAAACGGTCTTTTTAGTCACGCATGATGCCAATGCCATTGTGCGGCACTGCGATACAACGATTTTGATGGATGGCGGGCACATGATTGATCGAGGAACGCCCAAAGATGTCGTCAACCATTATACTGAAATTATGAATGCCCCAGATAATCCGACGGTGCCCTCTTCTAAAATAACGGAAGTTTCAGCCCCCGACTTTGCACATATCGGTTATCAAGCGTCTTTTCCTGAAGAGAACGAAGCACCATTGGCGCAGTTTTTTAGTGAGAAACACACGGAGGATCGTTGCCCCCAGAGAAAATCATACAATTCACGCGAACATCGCTATGGCAGCAAAAAAGCAGAGATCATTGATTATTACTTGGTCTGTGATGAGAAGTTGGACCCAGTCTTCCTCACGTCTCATGATCTTCTAGAAGTTCACATCAAAGTTTTGTTTCATGAGGCCGTGGAGTTCCCGATCTATGGGCTGACCCTCAAACGCTTGGATGGCGTTGAGGTCTATGGCAGCAATTCATGGTTTGAGAAAACTGCGGTGAAACCGACTCAGGCAGGCGATATCGTGGTTTTCAAAATCTCGGTGAAAATGAGCCTGGTACACGGAGATTATTTCATGTCGCTCGGCATTGTGGAGCAGCAAGACGAAATTATTGCAATGGATCGCCGCTATGATCTCATTCATCTCAAGATTCATCAAACCAGTCGTGTTTTTGGCATTGTCGATTTGGAAGCTGATTTTTTTGAACATGGCCGTATTTCTTAATAAAAGCATCCCTGATCTCCGCTTGAAGATATGATGCAAACCTGCGAAACTGCTTCTTTTTAGTCTTTTTGTAATTGCAACGGAGCCATTTCCTCATGACAAAGAACCTCTTAACAGAACAAGCACAAGTCGCTCGTCATGCGTCTCTCACGTTGGCGAATTTGCAAACGGAACAAAAAAATCAAATGTTGTGCGCTGTCGCGGTGCAATTGCGTCAGAGTATGGAAAAAATCCTCAAAGCCAATCAATTGGATCAACAGCGGGGCCAAACGTTGGTGACTGCCGGAACGATTTCTTCCTCGGCTTATCAACGCCTCATTTTGGATGAAAACAAAATTGAGCAAATGGCTCTCAATATGGAAAGTGTCGCCCGTTTAGCTGATCCGGTTGGCGCTACTCAGCAAGGGACTCGCTTGTCAGAAGGACTCGATCTTTACCGGGTCTCCTGTCCGATTGGAGTGCTCTTAGTGATTTATGAATCTCGCCCAGAGGTCACCGTGCAGATTTCAGCATTGGCGATCAAATCTGGCAATGCCGTCATCCTCAAAGGAGGGAAGGAAGCCGCTCACTCCAACCAAGCGCTGGCAGAAACCATTTGGGAGGCCTTGGCCGTCTTCGATTTTATGCCAGCAGGCGCGATTCAAATCCTGAATACTCGTGAGGAAGTCTCACAAATTCTGGAAAACAGCGATTGTCTTGACATGATCATTCCTCGTGGTAGCAAGGCGCTGGTGCAACAGATTCAGGCTCATGCCAAAGTACCAGTATTGGCGCACGCGGATGGGGTTTGCCATGTCTATCTTGATGAATTTGCCGATCCAGAAAAAAGTGAAGAGGTGGTGCTTGACGCAAAACTCCAGTATCCCGCGGTTTGCAATGCGATGGAAACCTTACTGGTGCATGAAAAAATCCTGGAATCGCATTTGATCACTCTGCTCGAAAAATTGCAGAAAGCACAAGTAGAATTGAGGGTTTGTGAAAAAACCGCCCAGCGTCTTTTCCAGTCAAACACCCTCCAATTGATCCAGGCAACTGAAGCAGACTGGACCACCGAATATACCGATTTGATTTTATCCGTCAAAACCGTTGCTTCTCTGGAAGAAGCGGTCAACCACATCAATACTTTTGGCTCCAAACACACCGATACGATTGTCACAGAAGATGCCAATAGCGCGGAATGGTTTATGAATCAAGTCGATGCGGCCGGGGTTTTTTGGAATGCCTCAACGCGCTTTTCTGATGGATTCCGATACGGTTTTGGGGCGGAAGTCGGAGTCAGTACCAGTAAAACTCATGCCCGTGGCCCGGTTGGCTTGGAAGGGCTGGTGATTTACAAATATAAATTGTATGGACAAGGGCAAGGGGTCGCTCGCTTTGAAGGGACAGAAAAGGCGTTTCTGCATGAAACCATTGAGCTTTAATGACCTTCCCCTCTTTTCTCTATTCAAGAAAAAACTCGTGATCTCATCACAGCGATTTGATGATTTTTAGTCGGGGTTTTCCTCACACAATGACACTCACTGAAGAAAGGACAAGATATGCGTTTGATCTTTTTAGGAGCACCAGGATCCGGTAAAGGAACCCAAGCTCAGAAATTGGTAAAAGACTTTAACATTGTCCAGCTTTCCACGGGCGACATGCTCAGAGCGGCGGTTGCCGCAGAAACAGAAATTGGCTTGAAAGCCAAAGCCGTGATGGATGCGGGGCAATTGGTCGCGGATGAAATCATGATTGGCATCATTCGAGATCGAATCAAAGAACCGGATTGTGCCAATGGTTACCTCCTCGATGGCTTTCCTCGCACAGACATTCAGGCAGAAAAACTGGATGAATTATTACAAGAACGCGGAGAAAAAATTGATGCGGTGATCCATTTGGTGGTCGATGAGACCCTGCTCACTCGGCGGATTACCGGGAGACGGGTTCACCTTTCCAGTGGTCGTGCCTACCATATCGAGTTCAATCCACCCAAAACGCCAGGAAAAGATGACATTACCGGAGAAGCCCTCACCCACCGGAAGGATGACACAACGGAGACGGTTCAGGAACGTTTAGTAGCCTATCACAAACAGACCGCTCCTTTAGTCGATTACTACATGAAAGAAGGGATTCTCAAGATGGTCGATGCCATCGGAGAGATTGATGAAATTTATGCTCGTGTGAAAACAACCATCTCCGAATAATCTCACCATTCCCGTCTTATTTTTCTGACAAAACATGAGAAAATTCGTTTTTAGCAACCATTTTGCGAATCAGCAATGAACCGATTACAAGAGTTAGAAAAACGTCTCCATCGCGATATTATGATCACCCAGCATATGGGGCTGTTGGTCAAAGATTACAATGAAAAAGGGCTGGTGCTGAGTGCCCCTTTAGAAAGAAATCTCAATCACAAACAAACAGCTTTTGGCGGCAGTTTGAATTGTCTCGTGACATTGGCAAGCTGGGGAATGGTTTACCTCACCCTCAAAGAAATGAAGCAGGCGGCGCACATCATCATTCAGGATAGCGAGATTTCTTACCTCAAACCCATCACTCACGATTTTGAAGCCATTTGTCCGCAACCCGAAGAAGCCCTCTTGCGTAAATTCAAAAAGATGATCCAAAAAAAACGAGTGGGGCGAATTTCTTTGAATTGCTTCATTTATGAAGAAGGCGAGTTGGCCGTCTCGTTTCGAGGAAGCTACGTCGCTACCGCCTATTCTCAAGACTCTTCTCATTGAAGAAAAATCAATTGTAATTCTGGGAATCGGGTTTGGTGAGATGGTGAGTGGTTTCTTTGCGATGAAGGGGGGCTGAATCTTCCATCAGGCTCGGTGTTTCTTCCTGATACAAACGATGAATGTTTTTGATCAACTCCTCAATCACGCGATCCATCATTCTTCCTTTTGCATCCGAATCCAGATCCAATTCATCCGCATGAAAATTGAGGGTGATTTCTAAAGATCCCTGCTTATAAATCAATTGACGATAAGCCTGCTCTTCTAAAACAAGGGATGCCTTGTATTTTGCCAGGAAATGAGAGCCGATTTTGATGGAATAAAGTTCAATTTTCATTTGAGATGCCCAAAATGAAAAACTTTTGAGCAAATCATCCAATGACGTGTCTTTGGCAAAAAAGATCTCAATGTGTTCTGAAAGCGCATGGACAAAAGAACGTTGTTTTTTTAAAGAAGCGGTCTTGCGAATGCTTTGCAGTGGCGACTTGATTTCTTTGTACTCCAGGAAAAAAAGCATAAAATATCCGAGCATCATGGCGGCCAAACAGACCATCAAATAGGAAACCGGTTTCCAATAGGCAATCAGCGCCAATCCTGTGAACCCGCCAGCAAAGAGATAAAGCACCAAGACGGCTTGAGGAGCGTTGTAGCCTTTTGCCAGCAGGCGGTGGTGCATGTGGTCTTTGTCGGCAGAATAAAAAGGAATCCCTTTGAGGTAGCGGCGGAAATAAGAAAACAATGTGTCTAAAATCGGCACCCCCAAGATGACAATCGGCAAGAGATTGATCGCTCCCGTTTGCGAGTTTTTCATCCCCCAAATGCAAAGCGTAGCCAGGCAGTATCCTAAAAACAAACTCCCCGAATCTCCCATAAAAATCGAAGCGGGGAATCGGTTGAATAACCAAAACCCAAGAATCGCTCCAATCAAAGCAAGACAAAAGACCACAATGGTCAGGTTTCCCTGGATGAAGGAAAGGGCGAGTAATCCGCTCAGGGCAATCATGGTGATGCCACTGGCCAAACCATCGAGACCATCAATCAAATTGAGGGCATTCATCACCCCAATCATCCAAAAAACGGTCAAGGGGAACGCCAAGATTCCCAGAGATTGAGAGCCATAAACGGGCAAATCAATCGAAGAGATTTCTAAGCCATACCAACTCACAAAGATCGCGACAAGGAGCTGTCCTAATAATTTATAACGTATTCTGAGATTCCAAAGATCGTCTGCCAAGCCCACGAGGAAAATCGCAAATCCCCCGATTAGAAAAATGAATAAAGGTTCTTTCAAACCCATTGAAAGCGGATTGCCAGAGGGATTGGGAACCCCGCCAACCAGACTATAGGCTAAAATAATTGTGACTAAAAACCCCAAAGTGATCCCGACTCCACCGGAACGCGGAATCTCTTTGAGATGCGAATCTCTCAAAGAAGGGTCTTCTCTTGTAAAAAAACGACCCAACCCCATGTAGATCAGAACGACCATAAAAGCCGTACTCAGCAGGAGCGCAATCACAAAAGCAAAGAGGAAGGTGTTCATATTATTTGTTCGTTCATTCGCTTGATTTTGCAAGCAATTTTGGAAAATGAAGAAAAGCCGAAGACAATATTTTTAAAGCAATTGGCTGAAACACTCAAGAGGAACCTGTACCGTCAAGATTCTCACTTCAAGCCATTTTCTTAAAAACTTTCAATGCGAGTGGGTTTGTATCTACATTTCCCCCAAACTATGATAAATAGTAGCCCACTCATTGAAGATGAGGCTGAAAAGAAAGCGGTTTTTATTAAAATCAGAAGGAGAAAATTTGGATCAAAAATACATTCGTAATTTTTCAATCATTGCCCATATTGATCATGGAAAATCCACATTGGCCGATCGCTTGATGGAAACGACAGGAGCCGTCAGTGAACGCGAATCACAAAATCAGTTGCTCGACAGTATGGATCTGGAGCGAGAACGGGGAATCACCATTAAATCTCAATCTGCGCGTTTGAAATATACGGCAAAAGATGGCCAAAACTACCTCTTGAATTTAATCGATACCCCCGGCCATGTAGACTTCACTTACGAAGTTTCCCGCTCATTGGCCGCCTGCGAAGGTGCGCTCTTAGTGGTCGATGCGGCCCAGGGTGTCGAAGCGCAAACCCTCGCCAATGTCTACCTCGCTTTGGACAATAATTTGGAGATTTTACCAATCTTGAATAAAATTGATCTTCCCACGGCTGAACCGGAGCGAGTTGCCCAGGAAATTGAAGACGTGATTGGTCTCGATACCAGTCTTGCGATCCATGCCAGCGCCAAGCAAAGTATCGGCATTTCTGCGATTCTGGAACAAATTGTCGAACTGGTGCCTCCCCCGTCTGGTAATCCTGAAGCGCCTTTCCGTGCCTTGATCTTCGATTCATGGTTTGATGCTTATATTGGGATCGTGGTGATGGTGCGTGTGGTGGATGGTGCGGTTTGCAAAGGGGACAAAATTCGATTCATGGCGACTGGGCAAGAATATGAAGTCACGCAATTGGGCATTTTTAACCCTTTCCAGGAAGAGCAAAAAGAATTGTTGACCGGAGAAGTCGGGTTCATTTCTGCCTCCATCAAAACCATGGGACATACCAAAGTCGGAGACACCGTCACTTTGGCTGACAATCCTGCGCAAATCGCCTTACCAGGGTATGCCGAAGCAAAAGCGATGGTTTTTAGTGGCGTTTATCCTGTGGACAATGAGCAATATGAAGAACTGAAAGATGCCTTGTACAAACTCAAACTCAATGATGCTTCCATCAGCTATGAACCGGAAAGCTCAGCGGCTTTGGGTTTTGGGTTTCGCTGTGGGTTTCTCGGTCTCTTGCACATGGAAATTGCTCAGGAACGCCTCGAACGTGAATTCAAACTGGAGCTGATCACCACGGCGCCAACGGTCATTTATCAAGTGCATTTGAAAAAAGGTGGGATTTTGTATATAGACAATCCGTCAATGTTGCCCCCTCCGATGGAAATCGAGCTTATTCAAGAGCCATTTGTCCGTGGAAAAATCCTCACCCCCCCAGAATATATGGGAAACCTTTTTTCTTTATGCCAGGAAAAACGCGGGACTCAAGTCAGTATTGAATACCCGACTCCGAATCGTACGATGCTCACTTATGATATTCCTCTCAATGAAATCATGATCCATTTCTATGATCGTTTGAAGTCCATTTCCAAAGGTTACGCCTCCTTTGATTATGAATTGATCGATTACCGTGAAGGCAAGCTCGTCAAACTGGATCTGATGCTCAATGGCAATCCAGTCGATGCGCTTTCCTTGATTATTTCCAAAGAAAACGCCTATTCTCAGGGGCGGGAATTGGTCAACAAAATGAGATCTCTGATTCCAAGGCAAATGTATGAAGTCGCTATTCAGGCGGCGATTGGCAATAAAATTATCGCACGAGAAACAAAAAGCGCATTGCGAAAAAATGTGACGGCCAAATGCTATGGAGGGGATATCTCGCGAAAACGGAAGTTGTTGGAAAAACAGAAAAAAGGGAAAAAGCGGATGAAACGCTTGGGATCTGTCGAAGTCCCGCAAGAGGCATTTATGGCAGTTCTCAAACTCGAAAAATGAGCTATTGAAATGGTTGCGGAAATGAATCAGCAGGATTTTGAACAACGGGCCTTGAATGCGATTGCGAAAGGTGCCTATCTGGAAGAATCCTCATTCGACCTAAATGCGACATTCACGGATTTAGGCTTGGAATCGATGGATCTCATCGAAATTATTTTTGAACTCGAAGATGAATTCGGTGTCAATCTTCCCTTGGAAGAAAACACCAATTTATCGCAAATGAACGGGCATCAGTTGCTGGCGATGCTCAAAGAAATCGTCGAATCTTCGGACAACCGCAAGGAATCATCAGAGGAAGGGGGAAAAAATTCTGAAAGCGGATGAATTTTATTCAGACCAATCGCTGAGGGTATAAATGATTTCCCCCTGACAGAAGCGACAAATCAGGTTTTTTCGGCGACGATGCACCTTTCGGGTCCAGCATTGATTGACACATTGTTGGATGTATTTCGATGGGGCAAATTGCAAAGAATGGCAGCGTTTCCCATTGCAACCGATAGAAAGTGCCACTTGTTGCCAAACCCGATCATGCCCTCTTTTGGGAGTCAAGGCATGAGCGATTTCATGCAAAATCGTATCGATGATCTCGGACGCTAGCGCCTCTTCGGTAAAATATTTTGAAATCGAAATGGTCTTTGTGTCGTATCGGCACTGCCCCGCTCTTCTTTTGGCATGATCAAACTGAAACCGCCACCCTTGTTGCCTCAATCCGTGTTTCCGCATCAAATAATCTGCCTCTTGCTTGACCACTTTCTGTTTTGTCTCTCTCGATTGTTCCGTAAAAGCCTTTGCTCCCTGAGGATCGTTCCAGAATTTACTTTGTTTTTGATCAATCGGCATCAGCGTTTCCTCCTTGAAACGAAACTCAATCGCAAAGCGAAATGTGCGAAATATCCTCATTATAGAAAAACAAGAGGAAAATTCGAGGCGAAAATGATGTTATCGAATTTTTTCACCCTTGCCATCATAGAGCGGACTTTCGGCGACTTCAATGGGGATGCGTTTGCCAAAAGATTCGATTTCGAGTTGAATGCCGGGGGTGGCTAAGGCTTTCGGGAGGTAACCGAAGCCGACATTTTTGTTGATGGTGTAGGCATAGCCTCCGGAGCGGATTCGGGAAATCGCTTTGCCTTCGGAAAAGATAGCTTCTCCACCGTAGAGAATGCAGGCATCAGGGTCGAGTACGAAAGTGCAGAGTTTTTCTTTGATTCCTTCTTCTTTAATTTTTACCACCGCGTCTCGCCCAATGAAATCGCCTTTTTTGAGCTTCACAGCAAATCCCAATCCTGCTGAAATGGGATCATCATGAGCGGTCAGATCCGATCCCCAGTAAAGGTATCCCTTTTCGAGACGCAGAGAATCAATCGCTTTGTAACCGCAAGGGCGAATCTCAAATGCTTGACCTGCCTCCATCAAGGCATCCCAAACCATCACCGCTTGATCGCGCTTCGGGTACAATTCCCAACCCAATTCTCCAGAAAAACTGACACGATTGGCCCGAATCGTGATCCCTTTGAATTCAATTTCCTGGCTCGTCAGATAAGGAAAACCAGCATTCGATAAATCGTTTTCGGAGACTCGACTGAGCACTTCCCGCGACCGAGGCCCCCAAATGCTGAGGCACGCGTATTGATCGGTCACATCTTCAATACTCACATCATCTCCCAATGGTTTATGCTGAAGAAGCCATCCTAAATCCCTGGAAAGGCTCGCTGTTCCGCTGATAATCCGAAACGAATCTTCCCCAAAGCGAGCGATGGTCAAATCGCTTTCGATGCCGCCTTGTTCATTCAGAAATTGGGTATAAATCAAACTCCCGATGGCTTTGTCAACATCATTGGCCGCGACTTTTTGTAAGAGTTTCAAAGCGTCCGCCCCTTGGATATTGATTTTTCCGAAAGAAGACAGATCCAGCAGTCCGACCCGTTCTCGAATCGCCTGATGTTCTTCTGCGATAATAGCAAAGTATTGCGGGCGTTCCCATTGCCAATTGTC
>WASW01069941.1_pt1 | contig 12169 bp, 13 predicted proteins | sample 5698521 | NCBI WGS metagenome assembly WASW01 (sample SAMN11175560, study PRJNA528189) | sponge metagenome | isolation source: marine sponge | host: Leucetta | place: Antarctica: Western Antarctic Peninsula, King George Island | collected 2013-01
CAAAGAATTTCCAATGAAACCCAGCAATCAACCATCGACTACCAGCCGCCTACAAGGTGTATTAAAGACCACTCGCTTTAACACCATTATTATGGCTTTGATGGCCGTTGGTCTTGCCGCAGGCTATAGCCACCAGAGTTATGCCGGTAATTGTAGCGCCGTCGCTGCAGGGGTTTCCACTTGTAGTGGCGCGGCCAATACAGGCACAGATTCCACACAAACTTTGAATTCAGGAACATCATCACTAACCGTGACCACCGTTAGTGGCTTTGGTCTTAATGCTACAGGGACTGCGCTAAGTCTTAAAGCAACAGGGGGCATTAACTTTAGCCATATGAGTGGGGGAGCATTATTGGCTCCGGTGTCGGCATTGATGCCGCAAATGGCGACATGATGGGTGGCACTGGCGTGCTGTCTATCACCACGACAGGGACTGTGAGTAGTACGGGGAGCATCGGTATAGCTGCCACTACTACACTGAAGGCTACCGACAGCGGCATTACGGTCAATGCGAATAATGTCACAGCCATTTCATATGGCATTTTTGCCCGAAATGGCGGCACTGGTGCGGTGTCTATCACCACGACAGGGGATGTGAATAGTAGGTCGAGGATAGGCGTTTATGCCAGAAATGGTAGTCCAGGCAGCGACTTGACGGTCAATGTGAATAATGTCACAGCCAATGCAAATGGCATTGTTGCCGAACATGGCGGCAGTGGTGCGGCGTCTATCACCACGACAGGGAATGTGGTTGGTAGGACAGACCCGGGCATTAATGCGACGAATGGGAGTGGCACTACAGATCTTACCATTGCGGTGAGTAGCGGGACTGTCAGTGGTGTTACGGGGATAACGGCAGCTAACAACAGCAGCAATTCTGGGGCCACCACTACTATCACCATCAGCGATGGTGCCAGTGTCACGGGCACCGGCGGTACAGCATTAAACTTATCAAGTACCACAGGGGCATCCGGCACCGTCAACAATGCTGGTAGCATCACCGGTAATGTCACGTTTGCTGCTGGCGATGATACTTTTAATCACCTCAAGGCTAGTACGCCTGTTGTCGGTGGGGTATTGCAGATTGTTGATGGCAGCATTGATTTTGGTGCCGGAAATAACACCTTTCGTAATAGGAGCGTGTTAGAAGGTTTTGCCGGCACCTTACCTGCCTTCATGACCACAGGCACTGTGACCTTTGCCAATACCGGTGAAATTCGGTTAATGAATGGCACGGCGGGTGATGTATTTGCCATCTCTCACAATTTTGTAGGTGAGACGGGGAGTCGGTTAACGGTCGATGTTGACTTGCCCAATGGCACAGCCGATCGACTGCAAATTACCGGCACCGTTAGCGGCACCACCGAAGTGACCATCAACCCATTGCAACCCGGTATTGCAACCACCAACCAGGTGCGGATAGTCGAAGTGATTGGCGTCGCGGGCGCCGCCGCAACAAATGCCTTTGAATTAGCGAGTGGCAGCGAACAGATTGGTTTATTTGCATATGAATTGGATAATATTGATACGCCAACGGGCGACGACTTTGTCCTCAGCCGTACCGGATTATCAGCACAAGCAGCAGAACTGCCGGCTGTCTCGGGCGCCATCTCAGAAACCTTCCAACGTAATATCCCGCGTTATCATGAACGACTAGAAGGGCGAGCAAGCAGCAACAACAATGAGTAAGGCTTACGTGCCTGGACGGTCGCGACGTTTGATAAAATGGACGCCAACGATGGCGATATAGACACGAATAGCCGCATCGCCCTAGTGGGTACTGATTCAGCCATATATAACTGGCGAGTGGGCGGTTATCTGGGCGTCCATAATGGCGATGCTAACTTTGACCAATCAGGTAGTTCTGATTATGAAGGCGTGACCGTTGGGCTCTATGCCAACACCGGCAATGACGACTGGTATGGCGATATTGCGGTTGAATGGCAAGGCTCTGACGTTGAATACGACGGCGGCACTGCCGTCGGCGAAGACGAGCAAGACAGCAATGTTATCGGCTTTGCCTTAGAAGGCGGCAAGACGCTGTATCGCGTAGAAGACAACGACGTGATGGTGATAGGGCGTTATGTCTATGCACACGCAGACACCTAGATGATATGAGTCTGAATGGTACTGAAGTGAAGAGTGATAGCACCATCACCAGCCGTGGCGAGGTCGGCTTCCTCTGGGAAAACAACCATAAATACAAGAGCCACCCACTAAAACTCTCGATTGAAAGCTCTATTATTCATGAATTTAATGGCAAAGCTGAAGCGAGAATATCGGGCATCGGCGCTGAACATGACAGCGGCGGTACCTGGGGACGTTTAGGATTAAATGTCGCTTTGCACACTTCAGACACAACTAGGGCTTATATCCGCGCCCATGGCTTGGTTGGTTCAGACCGTTCTGGTGGCGGTGTGTTGTTTGGTTTTGCTAAGAAATTTTGATGACTGAAATGAATAATAAAACGGCTAGAAACAAAAAAAGTTATCCTACAACGATCATCTAGGCATCCGAACGAACTCGTTCAAAGCATCACTTATGACAACGGTACTGAAAATGTGTTGCATGGAGAAATTAACAAAAAACTGAAGTCTTATTTCTGTGCGCCGTACCATCGTTAGGAAAAAGGTTCGGTTGAACCAGTGAATGGGTTAATTAGACGATTTTTTCCAAAAGGAACAGACTTTAATAACGTTACAACGGTAGAGATTAATCGTGTTGAAAAACTACTCAACAATCGGCCGAGAAAATATTTAAACTATCAGACACTCTATGAAGTGTTTAGAAATGCGCGTGGTGCACTTACTCATTGAATGTGGCTCATTTTCTGGTACACACAGCATCAATTTGCTACAGCCCCAAAATCATACTAGTTAACATTGTATATCAAAACAGTAGTGCGTACTAAGGACTGCAATATCTCAAGTAAGCTAGCTCCAACGTCTAAAACAACAATATAAGATTTATCAATGAAGCCTCTTCATCAGCCGGTTGTTAACAGCTCGCTTAGCAGCTGTCTGCATGATGTAATAATGCGCACCCGTTGCGGCACCATTATTATGATCTCGATGACCATTGGTTTTGCCGCAGTCTATAGTGGCAAGAGTTATGCCGGTAGCTGTAGCGCCGTCGTTGCAGGGGTATCCACTTGTAGCGGTGTGGCCAGTTCAACAGGTGCAGATTCCACACAAAATTTGGATCCAGGAACATCACTAACCGTGACCACCGAGAGTGGTTTTGGCATTAATACTTCTTCAGGGACTGCGCTAGATTTTACGGCAACAGGTGGCCTTAGCTTTATCGATACGCATGAGGCGGACATTACGAGCCCTGATCGCGGAATTAGTGCTGTTAATAATGGTACAGGTGCGCTGTCAATCACCACGACAGGGAATGTGGCTGCTACGATCTGTTTTTGAATCGTTTTGTTGTCGCTTCACATCATCGATACCTTTGGATACATCCTTATTTTGATGAGAAAGGTCGTGTTGCTAGGATGATGTCATATGTAGCACTTCTAGAAATTGAAATTGGCAGCAACCTCTGGTCTGTTGCGCGTGATCAGAAACAATATAAGTTACTACTTGAAGCCGCGGATGGTGAGCGTCGAGGAGATTTAGATGATCGTGGCACATTACCCCAAAAAGCATTGATAGAATTTTGTAAGTTTTTCTTGAATGTATGACTTGATTAAGTCGATTATATGAGTGGATTGCTGGAAATAAATAAAAATATTTCTGAGCGTATGCGTATTCATGTTAAAGAAATAGTTGCAATGAAATAACTACCGAAAGGGAGTTATTTACTTTTGCGTGAAGTGTTATTAATGGGTGAGTTTGAGCGCGGGAAGGAGGGCTGAAGCCATTACAGGATACAAAGAACGTGCTGCAATAAACATTCTCAATACCTTAGTCGTAAAAGGGAGGCTTAAATCAAATACTCCCCGAGGGCCAGTGAGAATTGGATTTCCTATTGATGTAGTTGAAAGGTGGTTTCCCTTGTTGTATCCAACAACGCAAAAATAAAATTATAAATGATGTATATCAAAACTTAGTGATTAATCTTTTTTAGCTCGCTGATAATTCTTTCTACTCGTCCATACTCTAGAAACATGCCAACGCCAATAGGCTTGGACTAATCCGTAGCCAATTACGCCCAATAGTGCGCCACTGCACAAACATCCTACCAAGAACGGTTGCCATCGATCTTGTAATTCAGTAAACAACCAGTTCAAGCTAAATTCAAATTGGAAAGGTTGTAATTGAACGCCTAATAACATTGCTCCAAATTTATAAGCGGTAAAAAAAAGTGCAGGCATGGTGAGTGGGTTTGATATCCAAACTAATATCACAGAAATAGGGATGTTAGCTCGCAAGATAATGGCAAGTGCTGCAGCAAGAATCATTTGCCCGGGCATGGGCATAAAGGCACAAAACAAACCGACAGCAACCGCGCGTGATACAGAACGGCGGTTAAGGTGCCAGAGGTTGGGGTCTCTACCTGCGTGCCCAAAAATTTCCAACGATTGATTATTTCTAATTGAGTCTAGGTTTGGAAATAATTTCCTTAGTAATTTTCTAGGCATTAAATGACACGGGTGATTTGTAATAGAGTGAATATCCTACAATGATTATGACATGAACATGGCAAAAGTCGCATTGTCATTTTTACTGGGCATGCTTTTATTTCAGACTTCTAGAGAATTACCGCCTTACTATTGTTTGCTGCTGGCGCCATGCAGTGTTTTATTTTTATTTAAGTATCGATTCACATCACCGTTATTGTTTGCATCGTTGGGTTATTGCTGGTCATTTGTATTTTCTTTGTACACAATTTACCCGCAATTATCTTCTCAGCTAGAGGGAGAAGATGTTCATGTTAAGGGTGTGGTGGTAGAGATGAAGTCTGAAAACCCTCAATTTTCAAAGTTTATCTTTAATGTCGACCAAGCCTCTATTCACCCATTAAGTTCTCAAGTACCAAAAAGCGTTATGTTGAGTTGGTATCGACCAAAGCAGATACTCCAATCTCATCAACAGTGTGATTTCGTAATACGCCTAAAGAAATTCAGAGGTTACTCAAATCCTGGCGGAACTGATTATGAGAAAAATATGTTTATTGCGGGTATTGGTGCTCGTGGGTATGTCAGGTCAGGGCAGTGTGATGAGTTAAATATTCTAGATATCGATCAACCAAGCTTGCGTCAACAATGGATATCACGTTTCCAACTAATAGCACCTCAATACCAATATGCTAATTTAATGCTTGCATTAACTTTTGGTGAACGTAAAGACATTGAGCAAACTCAGTGGCAAGTGTTACGTGAAACAGGGACGTCACATTTATTAGCTATATCAGGATTGCATTTAAGTGCTATCAGCGTGGTGATGTTCTTTCTTGTGACTTATTTAATGCGCTGCAACGCTTATATGTGTGAGCGAATACCTGCACAGTCTATTGCGGCAGTGTTTGCAATGTTGGCAGCAATATTTTATGCCTACCTAGCGGGGTATTCTTTGCCGACTCAGCGAGCATTGATTATGGTGTCTGTTGGTTTGCTAGCAATATTACTACGTAAGCCGGTAATTAATGTTCCAGTATTGTCAGTTGCATTGCTATTAGTGTTGATTATTGATCCACGCTCTGTATTGAGTGCTGGATTTTGGATGTCGTTTTTAGCGGTATTGTTTATCTTCGTTATTCTAAAGAGTACCCAAGGAAAGGGTAAGTTGTTTCGTATTATTGCCGTTCAGTGCTATTTGGGTTTTGCATTATTTCCAATTAGTTTGCTTTTCTTTTCGCAGGCTTCAATTATCTCGCCTATTGTTAATTTAATTGCTATTCCTTTAGTGAGTTTTATATTGCTTCCGTTATTATTGGTAACGCAAGTGTTATTTTTATTTGGTATAGCGATTAGTGATTCACTGTTTATTTTACTCGATCAGTTGTTTTCATGGTTGTGGTGGGGGCTGCAGTATTCAGCTGAGTTTGAATATTCTTCACTAGAGTTTTCACCGACAGTGCTAGGTGTGATCGCCTATGAAGTGGGCTTGTTTATGCTAGTGCAAGCTAAAGGACTGCCCGTGCGGCATCTAGCTTGGGTATTGTTGGCCGGATTATTTTTGATTAAAGAACCTAGTCTGACTCATGGTCAAATGAGACTGACTGTACTCGACGTCGGCCAAGGCTTAGCACTTGTAATAGAAACTGAAAATCACACATTAATTTATGATGCAGGTGTTCGTTCTTTGTCTGGTTTCAACACGGGTGATGTGGTCGTGCTTCCTTATCTTAAATCACGTGCTATATCGAAGGTGGATTTAGCCATAGTGAGTCATAACGATAATGACCATTCAGGAGGAATGCATTCGTTGATATCACAGGGTGTCATTACAGATTTGATGGTGAGTAACCAGCCAGAGTTGTATGACTTTGAAGGCACACGACTATGTCGAGCTGGGGATGAATGGCAGTGGGATGGAATAAAATTCAACGTCTTGCATCCACCGAAAAAATGGCAATCTAATGACAATAATCGATCATGTGTACTGCAAATTAATCACTCAGCTGGGAGTATTCTTTTTACAGGAGATATCGAAAAATCAGCTGAAGAATGGTTAATTAACCAATATGGTGATAATTTATCCAGCGATATAATCGTTGCTCCTCATCATGGCAGTAAGTCATCTTCGAGTTATCGGTTTATTGGTCTGGCTGATCCTCAGACTGTTGTTTTTTCAGCGGGTTATCGGAACAGATATGGGTTTCCTCATGCTACTATTAAGCAGCGTTATCAAGAAATTGGTGCGCAACTGATGGATACGGGTCGCCACGGAGCAGTAACGTTTATATTTGATGCTCATGACGGGCTGCAAACGCAGACTGGGTATCGGCAAGATAACAAACGCTACTGGCATTCCACACAACAAGAGAAAACTGATCCAATAGAATAAGGAATATCTACACAGTGTTTGAAATCATCAAATCAGGCGGATGGCTAATGATGCCAATCCTAAGTTGTTCAGTGATCGTTCTAGCCATTGTGTTAGAAAGATTCTGGAGTCTGCAGAAAAAACGTGTTGCTCCCGATAACCTGGTCGCGAAAGTATGGAAATTAGATCAGGATAACCAACTTAGTGATAAAAAAGTTATCGACATTCGAGACAGCTCACCACTGGGTAGAATATTAGCGGCAGGGCTAATGAATCGTTTCAGCACGCGTGATGTCATGCGCGAAAGTATTGAAGAAAATGGCCGTCATACCGCATACGAACTTCAATTATTTTTAACTACCTTGGGAACGATCGCTGCAATATCACCATTGCTGGGATTACTAGGGACAGTCGTTGGTATGATTCAGGTATTTGCGGTCATCACCAGTGTCGGTGTCGGTGACCCTGCTGCGTTAGCTAACGGCATTTCAAAAGCATTAATCACCACAGCAGCGGGAATATCAGTCGCTATACCCGCTATTTTCTTTGTGCGCTACTTCCGTCGCAAAGTAGAAGGTTTAGTCGTCGATATGGAAGGCGAGGCGATTAAGCTTGTAGAAGTGATGCAGGGCTCTCGAAAAGAAAAATCTGGTAAAAAAACAGCATAGATGAAATTTAATTTAGACGACGAAGACAAAGCTGATGTCAGCTTAACACCGCTGATTGATGTGGTATTTTTGTTGCTAATATTTTTTATGGCAACTACCACCTTTGATAATGATGCTAGTCTGAAGATAGAATTACCTAAGGCCAGTAATACGGTACAATCACTGGAAGAAAAGAATCTAGAAATCGTGATTGATCGTGACGGTCAATTTTATATGGATGGTAAGACTTTGCTAGACGGGCAGTCGCGTACTTTAGAGTCGGCCTTAGGCAAAATGGCTAAAAAATATAGTGTTGAAAAAATCACCATACGGGCAGATGCTCAAACACCACACCAAGCTGTTGTCTCCGTTATGGATGCCGCAGGTAAGATTGGTATAAATAAAGTATTCATTGCGACTTCAAGTGAGCAAGACAACACCCAAGAATAATTCAAACCAAGACTCATCGGGCTTGTCTGTATACCTTCGCCTCTTAAAATATCTAAAGAATTACAAACTACTACTAGTGCTAGCGGTGATTGGTTTAGCGGTGGTGGCTGCAAGCCAACTTGCTTTCACCTGGTTATTAGGTCCTATTATTGACGATGCTTTTATTGCTGATAGTAACGAAGGGTTGACTTGGATCCCATTAACAATTGCAACAATTTTTATTGTGCGAAGTATCGGTAGCTTTCTTGGCTTGTATTACATTGGCAGTATTGGCCAAAGAATTGTTAAAGTTTTACGCTCAGAGATGCATGAGAAATTGCTCTACTTTCCTTCATCTTATTATGACTCGGTCACATTAGGCTCGACACTTTCAAAATTCACATTTGATGTTGAGCGTGTTTCTTGGGCAGCGTCTAAAAGCATTCCTATTATTGTACGTGATACGTTGACAGTAATATTTTTGACTGGATTGATGCTTTATTTGAGTTGGAAGCTGACATTTGTACTATTTATATCAGCGCCACTAGTTTATGTCGTTATTCGCTATGCAACGCTGCGCTTTAGAAAGTTAAGTCATCGTATCCAAACTTCAACGGGTGATATTACATCTAGAGTAGAAGAGTCTATTAGTGCACAAGCTCTTGTTAAGTTATTTACCGCAGAGAAAGAAGAGATTGGCCGGTTTGAATTGGTTAATGAAAGGAATCGACGTAATCAAACAAAATTTGTTGCAGTTAAAGCGATCAATACACCGTTAGTTCAAATGATCGTCGGTATTGCATTTGCTGTGGTCATTTATGTGGCCTTTATGCCTTCAGTTAAAGGCGATTTAACAGCAGGCTCGTTTGCTACCTTTGTCGCTTCTGTGATGGGAATGCTCAATGCGGCACGTAAACTCACGACTATTAATCAAATTCTTCAAGCGGGTATTGCTGCTAGCGAGAGTGTCTTTAAGTTAGCGGATCAACCATCACAACAAGACCAGGGAGTCATTGAACTTAGCTCGTGTCGGGGTGAGGTCGAATTTAATCACGTTTCATTTCAATATCCGTTAAATCTAGATGTTGTATTAACCGATGTTAATTTGTCTGCGAAATCAAATCAAATGATCGCTTTTGTAGGTAAGTCTGGCAGTGGTAAATCTTCCTTGGTGAAATTGATTGCTAGATTTTATGAGATTCAATCAGGTGAAATTAAAATAGACGGACACTTGATTGAAGATATTTCTTTGCAGAGCCTGCGTAAAAATATTTCTATGGTGAGTCAGGATGTGATTCTGTTTAACGATACCATTGAAAATAATATTGCTTATGCCATGCCAGATAAAACTCGAGAAGAAATTATCAAAGCAGCGCAACAAGCGCATGCAGCAGAGTTTATTGAGAAGCTTCCGCAAAAATACGATACCTATGTCGGGGATAAAGGCTTGTTATTATCTGGCGGGCAAAGACAACGAATAGCGATTGCACGCGCTTTACTGAAAGATGCACCCATTTTGATTTTAGATGAAGCCACATCTTCATTAGATTCTGAATCTGAATATCATATTCAAGAAGCATTGAGTGAATTACGTAAGCAGCGCACTACCTTTGTGATTGCGCATCGACTTTCTACCATTGAAAGTGCGGATGAAATCTATGTGATAAATCATGGCAAAGTAGTTGAGCATGGGTCTCATGCTGAGCTTGTTCAGGAAAATGGTGAGTACGCTAATCTTTATCATCGCCAGTTTAAAAAACCATCTTCTCAAAATGGCTAACAAAACTAATGCTAAGCAACGCACTCATGAATGGGTGAATTCTGTTTGGTACGGTCAAAGTAAGTTATCAAATTTATTGCTTCCACTGTCCGCTGTATTTGCATTGTCTGCAAAAGCTAGGCAATGGAAACAAAGTAAATCCAAGATTAAATTTTCAGTGCCTGTCATTGTTGTCGGTAATATTTCTGTAGGTGGAACGGGTAAAACACCTATGGTGGTGGCGTTAGTCAATGAATTGCAGCAGTTGGGTTACAAACCAGGTGTTGCCAGTCGTGGTTATGGTGGGCAAGCAACACAAGCATTATTGGTGACTGATGCTCATAATGCTGAGCAGGTAGGCGATGAGCCTTTATTGATCGCTAACAGTACTCAAGCAATGGTGGTCGTCGGTCAAAATAGGATGGAGGTTATTGAAGCATTAATAAATTCATACCATTGTGACGTCATTGTATGTGATGACGGCTTACAAGATTATCGTTTTGAGCATGATATTGAAATCATTATGGTTGATGGGGATAGAATCTTTGGCAATCATAAGTTGCTACCAGCAGGGCCCCTGCGTGAACCCCTCAGTAGATTGCAAAGAGCTAACTTTGTCATCGCGACATCAACACCAGTGCCAGCAGTGAGTGGTGATTGCATGAAATTTCAGCTTGCTGAGTGCATGCAACTAACAAATCCCGAGAACAGGCGTTCTCTAGATCAGTTTAAAGGCCAATCGGTGCATGCGGTGGCCGGTATTGGTAACCCAGATCGCTTCTTTAATAGCCTAACGGCATTGGGATTAAAGGTGATTAAGCACCCCTATCCAGACCATGCGCACTATGAATTGAGTGATTTTTCGTTTTCAGATCAAAATCCAATACTAATGACAGAGAAAGATGCGGTAAAATGTAGACAATTATCATTAGATAACGCGTGGTATGTGCCGGTGCAAACAATTTTGCCGGAGAACTTTATGTCGCGCTTGAATACTTTGCTGAGGAATATAAATGGATAAGAAGTTAATGGATATATTAGCCTGCCCAGTAACAAAGGGCTCTTTAATTTATGACGAACAAAAACAAGAATTGATTTCTACTTCTGCACGACTAGCTTACCCAATTCGGGATGATATCCCCGTCATGCTTGAAGAAGAAGCACGCCAGATTAACGATGAAGAATACGAACATTATAAAAAGAAAAAGTAATGGCTAACTCTTTTAGAGTTGTTATCCCAGTTCGTTATGCCTCGAGTCGCTTGCCTGGTAAACCACTACTGACTTTTCAACATAAGCCTATTATTGAACACGTTTATAAAAATGCATGTGAGAGTGATGCTGAATCAGTGTTGATCGCTACAGATGACGAACGTATTGCTGAGGCAGTCAGTAAATTTGATGCGGAAGTGTGCATGACCAGCGGTGATCATCTGTCTGGTACGGATCGCATCACCGAAGCGGTAGAAAAGCAGGGTTGGGCTGATGACGATGTTATCGTCAACTTGCAAGGTGATGAACCTCAAATGCCCACAGCGAATATTAAGCAAGTTGCTGGGCTGCTATTTAATCACTCGAATGCAGCAATAGGTACGCTGTGCCATCGCATCTATACTATTCAAGAATATGATGACCCCAGCGTTGTCAAAGTGACTAAGAAGGCTAAGAGCAGGGCGCTCTATTTTAGCCGAAGCTCATTGCCATGGATTAGCAATGTTGATGTCAAAGCGCTGAAAGAAAATAGTGTATTTCGTCACGTAGGCATATATTCATACCGCGTCAGCTATTTGAAGCAATTTATTAAAATGCCTGCCTCGCCTTTAGAGAAAATTGAAAGATTAGAACAACTTCGCGCTTTAGAAAATGGCGATGAAATTGTCGTTGAGAACTGTATTGAACACCCCGGTATTGGCGTCGATACGATGGATGATTATTGCCGATTGAAAGTTAGCGGTTAGCAGGAAGCATTAATTTAAAGTTTTATGTGATCTGTCAGAATAAATATTTATCACTCTTCTTGTCAGTGCGCAATAAAATCCCATCATTTTCAATACATTGATTGGGCTCTATAGCCGGAGAAAAGATAGCAACATATTTCATTATTTTTTCATTTTTAGAAAAACAAATAGTTCTCACCTTGTTGTCATAATGGGTACATTGATGACTGGTTATATGCCTTCATTGAAGTTGTCTATGAATCCAACGAATAGGCCAAAGTAGTCGGCAGTATTATTAAATTCTAATTTTTCTTGCTGGCTAGCAGTAGCAAAGTGTATAGGTTGAATGATATTTTTTCTTCTAATAGATCTGCAAGACTAGTAACTTGTTGTGTTTGGTCGATTCCAAGTGATATGAATGTGATTGTATGTGGATATTGCTTTAAGTTATGGTTGACGCAGT
>WASW01044176.1_pt1 | contig 12155 bp, 11 predicted proteins | sample 5698521 | NCBI WGS metagenome assembly WASW01 (sample SAMN11175560, study PRJNA528189) | sponge metagenome | isolation source: marine sponge | host: Leucetta | place: Antarctica: Western Antarctic Peninsula, King George Island | collected 2013-01
TCCCCAACTTCAGAGGCGTTTTTTCCAGGTTTATAAAGCGCGGACCCCATGCCCATGGCCGATCCGCCCGCCGCAATGAAGGTATCCATGTTATCGATTGAGACACCGCCCGTTGGACATATCCGCGTCCCGACCGGCAATACCGCCTTAATTCCCTTAATAAACGGCACCCCCAACGTCTCTGCCGGGAAAAGTTTAAGAATATCCGCACCCGCATCAAGGGCTGCAAAACATTCCGTTGGCGTATAACAACCGGGGGCCGAAACCATATTCAGCTCCTTGGTGCGTTTTATGACATCAGGGCGCATGTTGGGGGAAATGATCGCAACGCCGCCAGCAGCATGAACCAGGTCAACCTCATCCGGCGCCAGGACAGTGCCAGCACCAAGGACAATAGTGTCGCCATGACGATCATTCATAAGCTTCAAGCTGGTTTCCCAGTCAGGACTATTGAGGGTCACTTCCATAAACGTAAACCCGTTATCAACCAAGGCGTCCGAAACCGGAACAGCCTCATCCGGTGTGATACCGCGTAAAATTGCGACCAACGGCATTTGATCAATTTGGTTGAGTAATTTTCCAATCATAATTCAGTCCAGTTTTGTTAAATCAATGGGCATGATCGAGCCCTTTCCGCAAACAACCTGCGATGCGACAGCATGGCCACGGTTCAATCCGCGCATGGGGTCAGCACCGGAAAATTTCGCTGCCAGATAGGCCGCAATAAAAGAGTCGCCCGCAGCTGAGCTATCCACAACCGTATCGACAACGGTGAACAGCTGCTTTGCAGTCAAAGTACCGCCCTGCCAAACCTCTCCCATATCGCCGCACGTTAAAATCCATTCTGCATCCGGATACTGGGCCGACAATGATGCCATGTCAGAACCGCTGAAAAGACCAACCAGTTCTTCGTCAGAAATTTTGATGATATCGGCTGATGGGAAAAATGAATGATAAAATAACACTGCCTCATCAGGCGGCCACAGCAATGCCCGATAATTAACATCAAAGGCGATTTGGGCACCGTTCTGTTTGGCAACCGTAATATCTTCAATCATCTGCGCCTTGTTTTCGATAATCGCAGCCGTAATTCCAGAAAAATAGACCAGATCGTACCCGGCAAGATCCAAAGACTGATTGAACAGATGCCGCGCGGCAGACTGCCCGCGCCAATACCCATATTGTTTTTCGCCGTGTTGGTCGTTCGACAGGATAAACAATCCGATGGTCTTATCCGGGTTACGCCGACATTGATCCGTCGAAACACCGTTATCGCGCAGAAATTTAAGGCAGGCATCACTATCAACATCATTACCAACAGCCGTCAAATAATCAGCCTTGATTTGGCCTTCGGTAACAACACTCAAATAATGAGCGACATTAAAAGTATCTCCAGCAAATCCCTTCTTGTAGAGGCCCTCACCAACGTCGGACATCTCAAGCATAACTTCGCCAATGGATAAAACCTTAACCATCCCGTTTCGCCTCAATTTGGACTATAGTGGGAACAATCTGTTTGCCTAAAAACGATTCCCAAAACCTCAAAAATTCAGAACAAGAGTGATAGCCAACGAACCCGTTAAGTCAAGAAAAGACCCTGCTAAACGCAGAGAACAATACACTTATTTACGCTTCGGCCCTGGTTTACGTTTTCTTAACCCCCGCCCAGTCGCAGCCTCAATCGCCTCGATAAAATCTTCCCCGCCCAAGGGCCGTCCAGTTCGGCTGTGCTGACGTACTGTATCCAGTATACGGTCATCAAGACCATCACGCAGCAGCGACGGCCAGTCCGGGATCAAGTCGAGCAATTTTTTGGCTTTGATCAACGCGTCGTCTGTTCCCTTAAGATGGGCCCGTGCAGACGACCATTTCCAATCTTCAGGGCTGCGCACGAGTTTAGAACGAACGGGGTTCAGTTCGACATACCGCGCGCAGGCAATCAGATATGTTTCATCTAAAACAAATGAATGAAACCGCTCCTGCCACAGATGCCCGCGCCAGTCTTCACGCATATTGATATAACGGGTATACCGGCGGTGAGTTTCGCCAAGAGCGGCACGCAAACCATCTTCATGGGATGGCGTGAGGACCAAATGGACGTGGTTCGGCATCAGGCAATAGGCCAAAACCTCAGTCCCGGCCTTAGCACAGAATTCTTCCAGCAAACCCAAATAATAGGCATAATCTCGATTATTAAAGAACACCTTCATATTCCGATTGCCCCGCTGGGTAACGTGATGGGGGTAACCGGGGACAACGATGCGTGCAAGACGGGCCATACAATGAGGATAAACGGTGCGGGTTAAAAAGGGAAGAGATGGATATACTGTCCCTTTTAAACCTCTATATAGTCCTAAACTAGATCAGAACACCACGATCACGCCGTAACGCGTGCCAGAACGTTAACAATCTCGCTTTGTTCCTCGTCAAATCTAATGCCAACAAACGCGTCATCTTTCCACATGATCTCGCCTGAAATTTCACCTGAATTTGCAATGTTAATGCGAATATTCTTAAAAAGATCTTGACCCAATTTGAGTTTCACGCCATGAGCCGAAAGATCAACAGTCGTACACTCTGTCATACCAACATCAACAATCAATTCCGCCTGAAGCGCCACAGTCACGCGCTTATCAACACGTTTATCAATGGCTGAGTTTAGATCAGAAAATTCAGCATTGCGGGTCGGAGAATTCACCTTGGATGACGCTGCTTCAATTGTTGGAGACCTGTTTTCCGTCACTGCGGGCTGAGGTATTGGTTTGGATACCTGCTCCTTGACCACGGGCGCATTAAAATCCGCCAGAAAACCCCGCGCATCTATCACCTTTTTATCGATCACGCGTCTCCTTCACGGCCTAAGAGAGAATCAATATGAAGTATAGCACATCACCGCACCTTACGTATCACCATGATCGCACTCAATCGGCGAGATCTGACGAACGCCCTAACTGATATAAGGTATAATGATGAAAAAAGAATTTATAAGTTACTCAACTAGAGCGTTTCCGGCGATTTTTGGATCGCCGAAAACGCCCTATCTTATTGTTATTACGCAATCACGTCGTCGTAAATTGATTCAATTTACTCGGGAATTGCTCTAAAGTGCCAAACCTCATTGACCCAAAATCTTCTAATTCACCCCAACGCCCTAAATGCACCGGCCGTTGGCCTCTGGCGATCAACATCAATAGTGGTTGACACTTTTTCAATTGCAACACTTTCTCGGGGGTGCGGGCGGGTAGAAATTTCTTTTAATAGCCCCCCTGGGGCCATCGCAATAAAATCTTCGCGTGTAAGTGAGAAGCCAGCAAACGTCCGTTCCAAAACCCAATCAAAACCATTTTCCTTAATGGAAGACGCACAACTTGGAATGCCAATCACTTTGGTGTTCGAAATTTCCCCGTATAAGAGCAAATTTCCAGGATCAACGGGCATTCCAAGGTGGATAATATTACCTTGAGCGCACTCTAGTGCAGCTGGAATAACATCCGCCCGGTCAACAATAGCTGAGGCGCCGAAGACCAACGTCAAATCATTACCCACCCCTTGAATGTCCCGTATCGCCTTCGTCATGCCGTCACGCGTGTGGGCACACTGCACCACTGAATTGAGCCGCCCACCAAGCGCCAGCACCCTCTTTTCAACGGCCTCATGGCGTTTTGAAATGACACTGTCTTTGTCATCAGTAACACGCGATATGATCAAACCAATGTTTAGCGGCCTAAAAGGAGCCACAGATATACTCCGGCTTTGTCGGCCTCCAATTCTTTCGAGTTCAAAAAGTTTGTCTTCGCAAACCGAAAACGGAATAATTTTGACGGTCGCGACCATCTGCCCGCTGGCTACTCTGGCAAAAGGATTTAGCGTTGCCACGGTCATCGCGTCATCAACCCTATTGAGATCTTTTATCCAATCACTATCCGCGATAAATACGCCGTCTCGTTTGGAAAATATATTGGCGCGTCCTGTATAGGCATCTGCGACGACCGTCGACGAGCCTGCAATTACAGCAGCGATACGATCAGCAGCTTCATCCTCCAACACATCCCCAAATTCTGGGCGCGCCGCAATGACAGTTTTCACATCACCATCATTTAGCACTGCTATTTCCGTGTTGGTCAAAATGGTTCCCTTTTTCAGGACCACCCCATTCGATTTAACCCGGTGGGCAAGAATCGATCCAATAGCATCCCGCGTATCAATGGTGCCGAATTTCATCTGATTTCCCAGAGCCTACGAAGAGAATGCAAAGTATGAAATCACGGCGGCGCCCCCAAGGACAATCCAAATCCAGTTCCCAAAACCGCTACCTGTTTCGTTTTCTTTCGAGATCGGCGCTGTACTGGTGTCAGCGGCATCCATGCCGGTATCTGCTTCCACGACCTCGCAAAATTTTTCGAAAAATTTCTTAGATAATGTTTTAGTTGTCGATTCAATCAGCCGCCCGCCCAACTGGGCGATGCGTCCACCCACGTCCGCTTTGACTTCATATTGCAAGAGCGTTCCCCTCCCGTCTTCAAGCAATTTAATATCTGCGCCACCTTTGGCAAACCCCGCCGCGCCGCCGGCACCTTCGCCTGAAATTGAGTAACTTTCCGGAGGGACGAGATTAGAGAGTTCCACTCGACCTTTAAATTTCGCTTTTACAGGGCCGACCTTCAAAACCACGGTGGCGGTTAATCTTGTTTCTGACTCTTTATCCAAACTTTCACATCCGGGAATGCACTGCTTGAGAATTTCAGGGTTGTTTAGGGCCGCAAATACTACGTCACGTGATGCGGCGATTTTTTGTTCAGCTTGTAGTTCCAACGGTCGTCTCCAGTTTCTGTAATTAGTTAGTTTTCAGCGAGAGTTTATTTCCTGATCAAACGTATGGGTTAAATTTGCGTCTGGCCGTCGAAAGCAAGCGACGATCTCGGCGGCAATAGACAATGCAATTTCCTCGGGTCCAACGGCTCCAATATCCGCTCCGGCCGGCCCTTTCAAATCACGCAAGCGTCCATTATCAACAGTTCCTTCTTTAATAAAACTGTCTCTGATTTTGTCTATCTTGCGGCGACTGCCAACCATAGATACGTATCCTGCAGAGGTCCCCAATGCACTGCGTACGGCATCTTTATCACGCTTGCCTTGGGTCGATATGACGATTGCATCTGAGGATTGAACGCCAAGTCCCTCAACGTCAAAACCATCGACATAATAGTCCGCCCCACAAACCTCATCATGATTATCGATCGGCGTTGCGAGAACGACATAAAATCCCACAGTTTTAGCAATTCTGACCAGAGATTGGGCGACAGGCGACGCGCCAAAAATTATCAGTTTACGCGCCGTTAATGTCGGTTCCAAAAAAATCTCGACCGTTCCGCCGCTGGGGCAACCAGATTTGAAGAGCGGGGCGCCATCATCATCAATTGTGCCTTTGACTTCCTCGATTGGGCGAATACGCACCAATTTTGGGTGACCTGTCTTGATCGCCTCCATGGCAGCCTTTCGCACGGCGCCAGTGACACACCCGCCGCCAACAAATCCATGAATCTCACCTTCACGCGTGACCACCGCTTTTGCGCCCGCTTTGGCAGACGTCAAGTTAGCCGTTCGGACAATTGTCGCGATACAAAATTGTTCGCCCTCAGCGCGCAGCTTTTCAATCAGGTCCAGGGTCTTGGATGCATGTGTCATATAATTTGTCCTGTCCCTAAATGCGCCTGAGATGCGGCTCAATTGCCGCCAATGACCAAAGCGTGTTGGCGGCAGCAAAATGATCGATGTGTGGCATTGCAACGGCCATAGCGGCGGTGATGGGTTGGTAGTCCCGCCATCCAAGCATTGGGTTTAACCAGACCAGTCGGCGGGCCCGTTTTTTTAATTGCGCTAATTGGGTGCCAAGGTTTTCCGCAGATCCGGTATCGTATCCATCGCTAATAATAAAGACGACGGTACGGGAGTTGATGGCCCGTTTGGCATGTACAGAATTGAACTGTTTGAGACTGTCACCCAGTTTGGTACCGCCGCCGAACCCGTCTACCATCAGAGATAAACGGGTCATTGCGTTAAGGGAGTTCTTTTCTCGAAAAGCGCCGGTAATCCTGACTAATTTTGTGTGGAAGACAAACGCCTCGGTCTCAACCCATTGCCCGACCAACCCCTTAACAAACTGCAGGAAAAAACGGCTGTATGTTTTCATGGACCCAGACACATCAAGAATGACGACAATTTTGACGGGCCGATCCCTACGGGATTTTTTGATCAGTGTTAACTGGTCTCCGCCATGACACTGATTTGCCCTGATGGTTTTTCGAAAATCGAGTTTGCGTCCGTTTTTCGCGCGGCGATATCGCCTCGACAATCTATTGCGCATGGACCGTGCCAGCTGAAATGCCAAGAGTTCTGCTTGCGCGATTTCTTCCGGATCGAGCAACTTTCGAAAATCAGTGTTGTTCCGATTTTTTTGGGTAGAAGCAATCAGCTTGCCGTCTGCATCGCCCGTTTGACCGGTGCCCTCTTCGTCACCATGAGTTGGCGGACCGTGGTCTTTTTTCGTTTGGTCAGAGGACAAATGGGCGCGCCAGACACCATGTCCGCCGCCAGCGGTATCAGATGATGTGGATTGATGAGAAGGCGTGAGCTGGCGTTCGCGCCCATGAGAGAGCCAATAAGCTTCAAACAGGTCATCAAACGTCTCCCATTCGTCCCGTCGCGCTGACAATAAAATTTTCAATTTGAGCCGGATTTGATCTAACGGGTCAAGTGGCGCGTTCGATAGAAGTTGCGCTACATCAACGGTTTCACGAGGACCAATCATAAAGTCATTAAGACGTAAATGATCAACAAACCCGACAACGCGAGCGGTAAAGCCGTGGACATCAACACCAGGCGGAATTGAAGTGCTCATCGGTTATGCCGCTTTTCCGGTCAAGCGGCTAACCACTTCTGCCGTTACTGATTTCTGATCACTCTCAGTTTTGAGCAGGCAAATCATCGTAGAACAAATGGTCGCTAGATCAGTATCAAGAGATTTGATACTCAGTCCCGAAAGGGCCGTTGCCCAGTCCAAGGTCTCTGCAACGCCCGGTGTTTTTTCAAGGTCTTCCTTGCGCAGGTTTTCAATGAATTGGACGACCTGCCCTGCAAGATCAATTTCAATATCAGGCAACCGCGACAAAATAATCTCCAGTTCACGTTCTGCAGTCGGAAATTCCACAAACGAATATAAACACCTACGTCTCAAGGCATCTGATAATTCCCGCGTACTATTCGACGTTAAAATCACATGCGGAATTGACGTCGCAGATAGGGTGCCGAGTTCAGGGATGGTGATTTGAAAATCAGACAGCACTTCAAGTAGGTAAGCTTCAAATTCTTCATCCGCGCGATCAATCTCATCAATCAATAGAACCGGAGAACTCGGTTGACTGATTGCTTCAAGCAAGGGCCGTTTTAGCAAATAGGTATCAGAAAATATCTGCTCCTCAATTTGCTCTGCTGATGTATGATCTCGCTCCTTCGTCTTAATTGCCAGAAGTTGTCGCTGATAGTTCCATTCATATATCGCATGATTGGCATCAAGCCCTTCGTAACACTGCAAGCGAATTAGTCTTGTATCCAATACCTTTGCCAGCGCGCGGGCTATCTCTGTTTTTCCAACCCCAGCTTCGCCCTCAAGCAGCAGCGGACGCTTTAAATCAAGAGACAACTGAAGTGCCATAGCCAGCGCCTCATCAGGGATGTAATTCACGTCCCTGAGACGCGCCTGAATATCTTTCTCTTCTGTCATCGTCATACTCATAATTTCATGAGAGAGGAACGATCCACCACAGCACACCATAGCCTCGCCCCTCTCTCCATTTCATGGTTAGCCTGTAATGCCGAGACGTTGCGCAGTCTTCCATACGCGCCAATGATCATGTGGCATTTGTGTATGTGTCAGGCCGAGATGTGCAAATGCATCATTCACAGCATTTGAGAACGCCGGGACACCGCCAACGTTCGGGCTTTCACCAACGCCCTTGGCACCAATAGGATGATGCGGTGACGGTGTTGTCGTATGGTCGGTTTCCCATTCAGGGGTTTCCACTGCTGTCGGCAGGAAGAAGTCCATCAGGCTGCCGCCCTTCACGTTGCCCAAGTCGTCATAGGCAATTTCCTGTCCCATTGCGATGGCCAACGCTTCGGTCAGGCCACCATGAATTTGCCCTTCAATGACCATCGGATTGATCCGCGTGCCGCAGTCGTCCAAGGCATAAAACCGGCGCACATCAACAACGCCCGTATCAACATCAATATCGACAACGCATATATAAGCCCCGAACGGATAAGTCATGTTTGGTGGGTCATAATAGGATACAGCCTCGAGCCCCGGCTCTAATCCAGGAATCGCCTGGTTATAGGCGGCAAAACATAATTCCTGCATGGTTTTGAACTTTTCCGGATTGCCCTTGACCTGGAACCGATCAATATCCCACTCCACGTCATCATCATGGACTTCAAGAAGATATGCCGCGATCATCTGCGCCTTGGCGCGAATTTTCCGCCCTGCCATGGCCGCCGCCGCACCGGCGACAGGCGTCGAACGTGACCCGTAAGTCCCTAATCCATAGGGCGCCGTATCCGTGTCACCTTCTTCAACGGTGATGTTTTCCGCCGGCAGGCCAATTTCGGTCGCCAGGATTTGAGCGAACGTCGTCGCGTGCCCTTGGCCTTGCGAAATGGTACCCAAACGGGCGGTTGCTGACCCCGTTGGATGGATTCTAATTTCACAGGAATCGAACATGCCAAGTCCAAGTATGTCGCAATTTTTGACGGGGCCAGCACCGACGATTTCAGTGAAAAAGGCGACACCAACACCCATTAAGGATCGGCTATTCCCGCGCTCGAACGCAGCGCGATTTTCCAACTGCTCGGTACGCAACGCTTTATAATCAACGGCATCCAGGGCTTTATTCATAGCCGTATGGTAATCGCCAGAATCATATTCCCAACCCAATGCAGAAGTGTATGGGAACTGCTCTTTCTTGATGAAGTTCTTCATCCGCAGCTCGGCCGGATCCATTTCTAGTTTACGCGCGAGTACGTCGATCATGCGCTCAATCATATAGGCGGCTTCCGTCACCCGAAACGAACAACGATAAGCGACCCCGCCCGGTGCTTTATTTGTATACACCCCATCTACGCCGCAATGGGCAATGGGAATATCGTAAGACCCGGTGCAAATTGAGAAGAACCCAGCCGGAAATTTAGTAGGATCGGCACAAGCATCAAATGCACCATGATCGGCAAGTACATGGCAATCCAGAGCTGTAATAATACCGTCCTTGGTGGCACCAATTTTCCCGGTCATGTGATAATCGCGTGCAAATGCTGTTGACGTTAGGTTCTCAATTTTGTCTTCAACCCATTTAATCGGAACGCCGATCACAATCGACGCCGCTGCGGCGCAAATGTAACCGGGATAAACACCGACCTTATTACCAAAACCTCCGCCAATATCCGGTGAAATGATGCGGATGTTATGTTCTTCGAGAGGCGTAATTAGTGCGACAACGGTGCGCACGGCATGCGGCGCCTGAAAAGTTCCCCAAATCGTCAGCTTGCCATTGATCTTATCCATCGAGGCAACGCAGCCGCAGGTTTCCAATGGGTTGGGGTGGACGCGCGGGTAATAGATCAGCTCTTCGACCACCACATCTGAGTTTTCGAGCGCTTTATTCGTGCCCTCCTTGTCACCCTCTTCCCAAAAAAAGATGTGATTATGGTGTTTACGCGGACCATGGGCGCCGTCCATTTTGTCTTTGATGTCTTCGCGCAGAAGCGGCGCATCTTCGTCCATCGCCTTAAACGCATCGACCAGAACCGGCAGTTCCTCGTACTCGACCTCAACCAATTCGACGGCATCCGCCGCAGCGTATCGGTCTTCGGCGACCACAAAAGCGATTTCCTGCCCCTGAAACAAAACCTTTTCATCGGCCAGAACGGCTTGTACGTCGCCGGCCAGGGTTGGCATATAGTGTAAATCGAATGGTTTTAGATCATCTGCCGTTAAAATGGCAACCACGCCAGGAACCGCGAGGGCGGCTTCCTTGTTAATCGATTTAATGCGCGCGTGGCCATACGATGAGCGTACGAAGTCCCCAAACAACATGCCCGGTAATTTTATATCATCAACGTAGTTGCCTTTGCCTTGTGTGAAACGCGCGTCTTCGACCCGTTTCCGGCAAGACCCCATACCTTGAAGTTTTTCGACCCGTTCGGCCGCTGATGGATTTGATTGTTCGTTCATTATTCTGCCGCCTCCTGCACGGAATTGAGTTGTTCTGCAGCTGCCTTAATTGATTTGACGATATTCTGATACCCGGTACACCGGCAGAGATTCCCCGATATTCCATAGCGAATTTCTTTATCTGTCGGGTTCGGATTTTCTTGCAGCAGTCGATAGGCCCGCGTGATCATACCCGGCGTGCAGAAACCACATTGCAGCCCATGATGTTCTCTGAACGCTTCTTGAAGGACGTGCATCGTGCCATCAGCGTTGGCGATGCCTTCAATTGTGGTCACCTCGGCACCGCTGGCCTGAACCGCAAACACAGTGCATGATTTTACTGAACGCCCATCAAGATCTACAGTGCACGCGCCGCAATGGCTTGTATCACAACCAATGTGTGGCCCGGTCAGGTTAATATCTTCACGCAGAAAGTGAATAAGAAGGGTGCGCGGCTCAACAGATTTTTCCACCGCCAGCCCATTAATCGTCATTTTGACGTCTAGTTTCGACATTTAAGTCTCCCCATTGGTATTTGTTACAAATTCACCATCAAGAATGAATTTATCCGCCCGGAGTTTGTGTTAACTTGCGCGCTCTGCGGCGTGTTGGATCGCCCGGTCAACCATGACCCCAGCAACATGAAGCCTGAAATCAGCAGGTCCGCGGCCATCGGAAGCCGGGTCGGCGATTGATTTCGCAGCAATCACCGCAGCGGCGATATCATCACTGTCCAAGGTCGTGCCGACTAACGCTGCCGATGCCGTCTCCGCATATAGCGGTGTATCGCCAACGTTTGTCAGAGCAATTGAGGCTGACTGACAGGTGCCATTATCAACAGTCAAAACGACCGCAGCGGCGGCCGTTGCATAATCACCAATTTTTCTTTTTTGTTTTTCATAGGCGTAACCGTGTCCTGACGCGGGCGTTTTGAACCGCACGGACGTCAGGATTTCATCTTCATCAAGGGCAGTAAAATATGCGGCTTCGTAAAAGTCTCGTGCGGCAACTTCACGAGTGCCGCCTGAATTTTGAAGTAAATAGATCGCGTTCAAGGCCTGCATCAGCGCTGGCATATCATTGCCTGGATCGCCATTGGCAAGGTTGCCGCCAATCGTCCCTTTGTTGCGGACCTGCGGGTCGGCAATTTGTTCGGCGGCGGCGCTAATAATCGGGCACGCCGTTTTAAGGTGTTCAGACGCGATCAACTCCGATTGCGTTGTCATCGCACCAATGGAAACTGAACCTCCCTCAATGGAGATCCCCTTGAGGTCATCAATATCCTGTAAGTCGATGAGGTGTTCAGGCACCGCCATACGCAACTTCATCATTGGAATTAAGCTGTGCCCCCCTGCGACAACACGCGCTTCATCGCCGAGCGAACTCAACAGGGACAGTGCCGCGCCAATCGAATTTGGCCGATGGTAATCGAATGAACCTGGTATCATTAGAAGTCTCCCACTAGGGCCGTTCATCGACCCCTGATTGATTTGATCGCCCACCATAGAGACGATACCGCAACGAGTTCATTGGTGAATTCATGATCCAAGGGCAGGCGTGCACGAAATGCGTTTATCGCGCATGAAATGCATTGGCGATGCTGGCGTCAGAATTTTCGTGCTGTTTGTATTCGGCGCATTATTAGCGTTTCCGCAAATTTGGAGGTTTTTCAGAACGGCAGACGTCACGCAAGTAGCGGGGGCGAGCCGCCATTACCGCCATAAGGATACGGCATGCAGTAGAATTTTGCAGCCACCACCAGTACGTTTATCTGAACACCCAAATAAAGATGCATAATATTGCTATTATGTTAGAGCGTTTCCGGCGATTTTTGGATCGCCGAAAACGCCCTAACCAGTTACAATTATCGGTTTACAATCTATTGTAATTCGAT
>WASW01078235.1_pt1 | contig 12149 bp, 14 predicted proteins | sample 5698521 | NCBI WGS metagenome assembly WASW01 (sample SAMN11175560, study PRJNA528189) | sponge metagenome | isolation source: marine sponge | host: Leucetta | place: Antarctica: Western Antarctic Peninsula, King George Island | collected 2013-01
TGACTAGGCCCACTAAATAACATTATCAGACGTTATTTAGTGTATTCACAGGCGAAATAATGTCTTTAACATTCCATTCGTTTGATGTCACTGATCGTGCGTCAATCAAGAAATTTATCAAAGTGCCCTGGGATATCTATGCTGATGATCCATGTTGGGTTCCGCCGCTAATAAAAGAACGTCTAGATCTACTTTCATCTAAACACCCTTATTTTGAACACGCGCAAGCACGATTTTGGATTGCATATAAATCTAATAAAGTGGTTGGCCGTATTAGTGCTCAGTTCGATCAATTGAAACCTATCAGTGATCATGAGTCGGTGGGTTATTTTGGAATGTTTGAATGTGTTGATGATATTGAGATAGCGGGTGAGTTGTTTACTCAAGCAGAAAAATGGATTGAATCTCATCAATGCGCGTTGATACGAGGCCCATTTAGCTTGTCGATCAACCAAGAAAGCGGCTTATTAGTAGAGGGGTTCGATACTCAGCCGTATATCATGATGGGCCATGCTAAGCGTTACTATCAAAAACTCTTTGAGAGGAATCATTATCAAAAAGCAAAAGATCTCTATGCTTGGTTGAATCAATCGGATTTTCAAAACCCACCAGCAATGCAGCGTATTCTCAAGCGTTATGAAAAGAGAATAGTGTTGCGGGATATCGATAAAAATAACATTCAAAGCGACATGAAAACCATGTTGGATATTTTTAATGATTCATGGGCTAATAACTGGGGCTTTATTCCCTTCACTGAAAATGAATTCATGCGTCTGGGAGAAGAGATGTTACAACTTATTTCTCCTAATCATTTTAAAATTGCCGAGTTTGAAGGTAAGCCAGCAGGCATGGTGGTTGGGCTTCCTAACTTTAATGAGATTACTAAAGACCTGAATGGTCGGTTACTGCCAACGGGTATTTTTAAGTTTTTATGGCGTCTGAAGTTTGCACGTCCAACCTCAGGTCGTGGTGTTTTGCTGGGTATTAAACAGGAATATCAAAATCATATGAAGGGGTCAGCATTAGCGTTAACCTTGATTGGTAAATTTAAACAGTTTGCGGTAGAGGTGGGCTTCCAGCATCATGAGTTATCTTGGGTGTTAGAAGACAATGTTCGTCTGAATAAGATTCTTGAAAGCCTAGGTGCGACTCAATATAAAACTTACCGAGTGTTTGAGAAAAGGTTGTCGCCAGAGGCGCAACAGACATGATGAAGACATGGAATGCTGTGGTATTAGCGGGTGATCGAGAGGGAAGTGATCCAGTAGCACAAGCAGCTAATGTTACAGGCAAAGCAGCGGCAAAATTACAAAACATCACACTGATTGAACGTGTCGTTTCGGCATTAAATCAATCGAATAGCATTAACAAAATAGTCGCACTTGGTCCTAGTCAGCAGTGTCTAAATAAGCATTCATACGTCAGTGATGTATTGGATGAATACGGTGTAGAAGTCTTAGCGCCGGCCAACGGCCCAAGTGCAAGTGCGATGCGGGGTGTCTTGGCGAGTGCGGATTATCCCACATTAGTGGTGACATGCGATTTGCCATTGCTCGAGCCATCAATGATAGATGCCTACTGTCAGCAAGTAATTAATGTGGATGCCGATTTTGTTGTCGGTGCGATTGATTATGCATTGATAGAGGAAAAAGTATCAGCGCTTAAAAAAACTAAATATCAATTTAGTGGGCAAGCAGTGTGTTTCGCCAATATATTTGCAGTACTGAATCCGCAGGGTGTAAAAGCTATTAAATATTGGCAAAGTGTTGAAGAAAGTAGAAAGAAACCGATCGAGCTAATTCGAAAAATAGACTGGTTAAGTATTTTGAGCTACAAACTTGGGCGTTTGAGTCTAACGCAGGTGGCAGATAGGTTGTCTAAAAAAGTGGATGCTAATCTTGTGATTGAAAATTTCTCAGCACCTGAGTTGGCGATAGATATCGATTCTGCCCATGACTATGAAGTGTTATCGAACTATCTAAAAATGAGCTCTATTTAGCAGACCATTTTTCAGCAAGTTGCCGTGCACGGTCGAGGTCTTGAATAAAATCTACTTCAGTCCACTCCAGTCCGTGAATTGAGCATGTCCCTACGTGTTTCTGTGAAGCCAGTTGATCAATAATAGATAAGTACCATTTTTGCAATGACTCAGGTGAATACATTAAGCTTTCAATAGTGTCTTTAAATAACTTGGCACCTTCTGGGTTGAAACGCATAGCGCCTATCGATTCGCCATTGACTTTTGATATAGATAATTTTTTACCGACAGAGATTAGCCGAGCTCCTTCAGTGATGACTTTCATATCATCATCGTCGTAACTTTCCTTTTGGTCTGTGGCCAGAGTGATAGGGAAATCATTGGTGCTTAGTAATTTAGAAATGACTGCGGGTTCAAATAAAGTATCGCCATTAAGTATCATGAAATCATCTTGAAAATGATCACGAGCCATCCAGCAGCTGGCGAGGTTATCAGCAACCTCATAAAATGGGTTGTAAACAAAACTGACTTTGTTGGCATAACGCTTGCTGAGAATAGATTCAATACGCTGTGCGTCGTAGCCAACCACTGCTACTATTTGCTCTACACCAACCTCTTGTAGCGCATCTATCTGCCATTCAATAAAATGTTTGTTATTTAGTGATAATAAACATTTGGGTGAAGACTCCGTGTAGGGTAATAAACGGCGACCTTGGCCGGCACATAATATAATGGCTTTCATTGAGTTTGATAAAAAGATGGTTAGTGTTATGGAGTCTAGATGCAACAAAATTAGCGCTAGACGAATCGACCGTAACTATACACTATACGTCAATATAGAGTGACATCCTTGTAATTACAGATTGAAGTAATTTGATCATCACCGCGTACATAACTCGAGAAATATTGAGACCGTTTGCATTAATTTGTGCGGTTTTGCTTCTGCTAATGGTCAGTTATAGCGCCTTGGCGCTATTGGCAGATGCGGATAGTAATTTAATCCCTTCTAATTTATTGGTTATATTGATCGTATCAAAAGCGATTGCCGCTTTTGAACTGTTCTTGCCACTTGCGCTTTATATCACCTTACTAATGGGGCTAGGTAAACTTTACTCAGAGCAAGAAATTAGCGCCTTACATGCCTCAGGTATTAGTGTTTATGGCTTAATTAAAACACTTATGCCGCTGATTGTATCCATTGTATTGCTGACTGCGATTGTGGTAATTTTTGTGCGTCCTTGGGCTTATGATTTGCGTTATGACGCTAAATACCAGGCGCAACAAACATATGATTTTGATCATCTCGAAGAAGGATATTTTTATGAAAATAAAGAGACAGGTCAGGTCTATTTTGCAAGAAGCATAGACGAAGATAGTGGTATCAAGAATGATATTTTTGTTTATCACCCTAAAGGAAAGTCAGTGCAAGTTGTTTATGCTGATAAAGGATATCCTCGAGAACAAGATGAAAATCAAGCGCCCGTGATGGTGTTTTTAGACGGTACCGCGCATCGCTTACAACAAGATAGTGCAGATACTTTAGTCAGCTTCAATCAATTCACTGTAGTCCCCAAGAGCAAAGAAGTTGTGCCGCAGTCATTTAAGAGAAAAGCAGCATCAACTTATTATCTGTCAAGTGCGACAGGCCGTAACGAAGTGGCTGAATTTCAATGGAGACTGACGTCAGTGTTTAAAGCATTTTTTTTGGCGATAATCGCTATTTTTCTGGCAAAAACATCGCCTAGGCAGGGTCGTTATGGGAAGCTAATAGTGGGTGTGTTATTTTTCTTTATTGTGCATGCAGGAAGTTTGATTATGAAAACATGGATAGAACAAGGTGCACTGAGCTTGTTTCCTGGCATGTGGAGTATTGTGATTGGTTTGCTCGTATTTACCGCAATATTAGGCAGGCGTTACTCGTAGTCTCTTATGTTTATTCTACAACGATATATCGGGGTGAGTGTCATACGAGGGTTCCTATTACTGGCATTAATTATGGTCTCGCTGTTTTCGATCATTCTATTGATAGAAGAGTTAGATCAGGTCGGAACAGGTAGTTACAGCGGGATGATAGCCATTAAGTATGTGCTATTGCAGGCGCCTAAATTGTTCTTAGATTTTGCTGCATTTATTAGCTTGGTGGGATCAATTATAGCGTTAGGTTCTCTGGCGGCAAATCAAGAATTAGTCGCTCTTGAAGCTGTAGGGGTTTCTCCGCGTGGAGTGACTAATTCTGTGTTAGTCGCAGCGTTATTTTTAATGACATTAGTGTTGATCAACGCTCAATTTATAATTCCAGCAACATTGCAACATGCGAATATTGAGAAAACATTGGCCATAGAGAGTGCCGGCGATTTTGTCAGTGAGGCGGGTTACTGGGCGCAAAGTGAGAATCGATTTATTCATGTGAAAGATGTAGAAAATGGGCGAACTCCCAGAGATATAGAAATTTTTGAGTTCAACCACCAGCACGAATTATTGCGATATATACATGCTAATAAGGTTGAATTATCAGAGCTCGTCGAGACCAAGTGGGTTTTGCAGGGCGTTCAAGTGAAGCAGCTAGTCAGTGATCGATTACAGGTAACTAATGTTGATACATTAGAATGGCAGTCTTTTTTGAGTGTTGCTCAGCTGGGTATTATTATTTCTAGACCCGAAGCTTTATCTGTCACGGATTTATATCAGTTTGTGCAGGGGCTAAAACAACGTGGAGAACAATCGTATCGATATGAGTTATTGTTCTGGCAAAAAATAATGATACCAATTTCGACTGCCATTATGATTTTGTTAGGTATGCCTTTTGTATTTGGATCGCAACGTACGGTTTCAACTGGAAAGCGAATAACTCTAGGGGTATTGGCAGGAATCACCTTTTATGTGATATCTCAGTTGATTACTCATATAGGTTCACTGCAACAATGGTCACCGATGCTAATTGCTTCAGCACCCAGCGGAATTGTACTAGTAATACTTGTGTTGATTAAATTGCGGTCATCTAGAATACTTTCTGCGACATGATTTCTTGTTAGGTGGTGGCGATGAATTTTTTCTGATTAATGTCGAGCGTATAACTTTGCTTGTTGATGGCCCAACCATGTTTTTTATTGATAACATCGAATAATAAAAATTCTGCCTTGTAGCTACTTTTCTGGCTAGTGCTAGATGTTGATGACATGCCGATAATAGGAATTTCATTGTTATCTGTGCAGTCAATTGAATCGTAACAACTGTTATGCCCATGCCCGTGTAATACAAGATCGACAGGATGTTGTTTTAATAAAGTCGTTAATTTGTCTCGATTAAGTAGGCATTTGCGCGCTGGTGTATGTGTCATTGTTAGCGGGTGGTGTACCAATAACACTTTACAATAGTTGTCTAAGGCCTCACTGCTAAGTAATTTTTGCAAACGAATAAGCTGTTGTTCATTAACTTTACCTGTTGCGCGAAACCATGGCGCGTTAAATGCGCTAGATAGCCCGATAAAGGCAACATGTTTACGAATACGTACGATTGGATAAATTTGGTTTAACTGCGTTAGCGCTTGGTTAGACGTTGGATATCTTTTTTGATCATCACCTAACATGTAGTTTTCCCATAGAGCAAAACTACGCTCCCACTGTTCATCCACATATAAGTCATGATTACCCGGAATGAGGGTGATTTCATTCGCTGTTGCTACGCTATTCAACCAGAGACTAACCTGCTCAAATTCACTTTTTAAGCCTATGTGGGTTAAATCACCTGTGATTACGTAGTGATCAACTTTGAGGCGGTGAATTTTTTCGATAGCAAGATCTAGGATCCAGCGTTGATGGGTGTGTCGTCGTTTGCGTAACCAAGATAAATAACCAAGGATGCGTTTATTCAGTAAGCGCAAAGGGTTTGGCGATTGAATATAGGATAAGTGCAAGTCAGAAAGTTGCACAAATCTGAAAGACTCATTAGCATGCTCGCTAGTTTCACTGCTTTCGTTCATTAACTTTAATACGCTAGTGTTTGTTTATTGTTTTAGATTATTTAGCTATTGTTTTAAATAGTCGAAAACATGAGTCAGTGTTAATTTAAATGATTCAGCATTATATACAATTATGGTTTACCACATTATAAATACCTGCGATGTTGCATTATGGGGAGTCCCCCAAGTAGAGCGTATTCGTAAAGTATTAGCTAGAGCGGGTAATTTCAATGAAATTGCTGATATCAACGCACTGCCATCTGGACAAAACATTCTTTTATTGTGTGCTGACTATTTGTTTGAAATGAATGTCATACAGAAATTAGTGGCTCAATCAGAAGCAATACTGATTTCATCATGTGATCAAAAATCTCCATCCGCTATCTGGTGTGGCAGTAACAAGGCATCACAAGCAATTAAGCGACTTAATCATGAACGATCTGAGCCTGAATTAGAATCGATGCCTGTTTATACGCCGCAACAACTCACCGGTGGGTATGATCCACGCTTGCGTAAATATGACTTAGCGCATGTAGTGCATATTAATAACAGTGATAAAACCATCATCGAAAACTATTTATATGACAAGTCTTATAAAGGCATTACCGATTTAGTCACTAAGTGGTGGTGGCCATTACCTGCTCGTGGCATGGTGCGAAAGTGTGCTACGGCTAAAATTACGCCCAATATGGTGACTGGGTTTGGTTGGCTACTGACTATATTTAGTGGAATTGCATTTTATTATGGTGAGTTAGTACTGGGCCTTTGTGCGGCATGGTTGATGACGTTTTTGGATACTGTCGACGGGAAACTGGCAAGGGTAACACTGCAATCAAGTAAAATTGGTCATGCGATGGATCACGGGCTCGACATCATTCATCCGCCCATCTGGTACGGGTGTTGGGCGATGGGGCTTGGTTTGAGTCAGATTACTTTTATGAATATTTCATTACCAGTGATGGATTGGGTGTGGGTGATGTTAGCGGCCTACGTGGGAGGCAGAATATTTGAAGGGTTATTTCAACTACTTTTTAACGACATTAGTATCTTCTGCTGGAAGCCAATAGACTCTTTTCACCGCCTGATTACAGCGCGTAGAAACCCTTGCATAATTATGTTGAGTATTGCCGTGATTATCGTCGATCCTGAATTAGGACTTATGTGGGTAGTCGCATGGTCTGTGATTTCGACCGTAATATTGGCTAGCCGTTTCTTGTATGCTTGCATCGTCAGAGTGGTTAAAGGCCCTTTAGAGTCTTGGATAGGCAATATTAACCCTGATCAAAGTCATGCTTCATTAGCAGTGAGATTGTTCACTGGCTATCCCGCACAAAAAACCATAGCGCCACTCCTGCATTCAGGAAAGTAGAGCACGATGCCGGCTAAGAATGTAAAGTCAGCTGATATTGTCGCCATTAGTAATCCGCGTAGCGGTAAGAATAAGCGTGGAGGGTTTGAAATTTTTGCAAAAATACTTCGAGATTACCCTTTAATAAAACATGCGGTGACAAATCATGAAAACAATCTATTGGATGTGTTGGAACTTTGTAAGCAGCAGAATACAAAAATATTAATTGTGAATGGTGGTGATGGCACGTTATTACAAGTGCTGACTTTTTTAAAGAAAGAATCAAATCTGATTTATACGCCTAGTTTGGTTTTATTGAAGGCCGGAACCACGAGCATGGCATTTGGTGATGTTGGCTGTAAAGGGCGATTAAAGAATGTGATTGAAAAGGTGGTCAATTATTCGCAAGGAATCACAAGCTCCCTAAAAGAAACAACAACACCGGTACTACAAATGACGCTACCAGAGAAGAATGTAACGGTGTGCGGTATGTTTTTTGGTGCCGGTGCTATTTATAACGGCATACTTTACTGTCGGCAAAAAATACATACAAAAGGTGTGCGTGGTGAGTTTGGGCCATCAGTCGCGATGGTGCGTTATATTTTTGATTGGTTGACAACAAACCAAATGATAACTTCTACTCGAGCAAGTATCGAAGTTGATCAAGCGCCACCAATATCAGGTGATTTTACTATTATTACCGCCACCACATTAAAGCGATTGCTGATGGGCGTGTATCCATTTTGGGGGCAAGGACGGTCAAGTGAAAATATTTCATTAACTTTAATAAAAAAGAATGCACCGAAAGCGACGAAAGCATTTATGAAAATACTGCGCGGAAAGAATCCTGCCGTTGAAAATGATATTGACTGCTATCGTAGTGTTTGTCCGACTAAAACAAGGTTGATGATAAATGATGGATTTACCTTGGATGGGGAATTGTTTGGTGAATCTGGTGTGCCAACTCAGGTTGAATTGCAGTCAGCAGGGACTGTTACATTTCTAACTGTATGAATGAACGACTATACCAACACGTGTTTTCAAGTTTGCAGTATCAGCAAGATGAGGTGCTTGAAAAGTTTGTTGAAGCACTGAAGGCTGAATATAAACAATCATTACAGGGCGTTGTTTTTTACGGATCATGTAGGCGCACACGTGAATATCAAGATGCTATGTTGGATTTCTATGTGATCATTGATCAATATTCTCATGCATATTCTAGTCATTGGTATTCAATTGCAAATAAAATTTTGCCGCCTAATGTTTTTTACTTGCAAGTGGTATTAAATGATCAAGTTTATCGTTGTAAATATACAGTGATGAGTCAGCAAGGGCTGTTATCTGCAGTTGATAAATCGTTCCATCCTTATTTTTGGGCGCGCTTCACACAACCATTGTCATTTGTATATGCAATTAATGATGAGGTGAGAAAATGGATTGCGAACGTTCAATGCAAAGCTGCAATAACCTTTGTGGATTCAGTGAAAGATACTTTCACGCAGGAATTTACCAGTGAAGCATTGTGGGTGCGGGGGTTGCAACTAACGTATTCTGCTGAATTGAGAGCCGAGACTAAGCAGCGTGCAGGTGTTATTTATGATAGCCAGTGTGATTTCTATGATGGTATAACAACTGCTTTATTTCAAGGCAAGGAAATTAATTTTTCAACGCGTAAAATGAAACATTTAACCTCGATAAAATGGAGGATTAGAGCAATTCTAGGGAAAATTTTATCGATATTAAGGCTGATGAAAGCCACTACTACATTTGTTAATGGTGTTGATTATATTGCTTGGAAAATTGAACGTCATACCGGTGAGAAAATTGTCGTGAGTGATAAACTTCGCAAATATCCGCTTATATATTGTTGGCCGTTACTCTTTAAGCTCTATAAGCAAGGAAATATCCGCTAGCACATTGTGCGTAAGTCGAAAAATTTAATTGTATAATTATTAAAATATGTAATAATTGTTGTATAGAAATCCAGTGACTTAAAAAGCCACTGGATCTAACCTTAGCCCACTGGCTGGTAGGAACTAAGGTTGCAATGACTATACTTTGATTATTAATGATTGTTCGCAATAACATAGAGTTATGAGTGAAATGTCACAATATTTTTCAATTAAAAATTATGACTGAAATTGAACGGAATAAAGTGAGGCTAAAAAAATTAATGCTCTCGCATGGGAAGACTTCTCGCCATATTGCAATACTGTTGGCGAGAGTGACTGGAGATTGTCTGTCAGCTAGGACGGTGCAATCATGGGGTGCGTCGCCGCACTTAGTGAGTGCTCGTCCATGCCCTGGTTGGGCTTTATATATTTTAGAAACAGAGCTGCAAATAATTGCAGAAGAAAGTTTAATGAATGGAGGCTATTAATTAATCATATTGATGGTTTGAAGCGTGTGATATCTATAGTGACGAATTTAATGTTTCATTGGGTTCTTTGTTAATGTTTCTTAAAAGCCAATGTGCGCAGACTTTATTGCCCGTGTATGGAATGTCGATCATACGTGGGTTGATGGATATAGAAACTAATGTCTCGCTTAAGTGTATGACTTCAATGTGAGTTACCCAAATCAAATCATCTTTACTTTGATGCGTTATAGAATTTAAATCCATTGCAAATTTATATTCCTTGCCATCTATGGAGGTAATCGTTGTTGTTGCATCATAGGCATGATTAGCTGCGATTAATTTTGCTGCCACGATGTCTTGCTTAGTCATATGTGATTTGTATGGTTGAATTAGATCTGGATTCGAAAGACTTAATAATGCGTACAAATCTCGAATCTTTCTAATTTTACTCTGCATAAATTGTTTTTATTTTTTTAGTATTTAGACATAGCTACTAGGAAGTATGTATCCAAGCTATTAAAAGAAATGGGTGTTTGGCATGTCATTGTCTTGTACGAATTCGGCTCCCAAGTAGAAATCAATCAGTTACAAAGTCCGCAAGTTAGCGCCATTCGATCGCCTATTGATGCTTATGAATTGGCACGATTATGTCTAGATTGCTCTGGGGAAGATTCTATACCCACGAGGCGTTACAATTCCAAGCAGTTAGGCGGCCTGGTAAGGCTGTCTTCTTCAATTCAATGCGAGTGCCCTAAACATTTGTCAGATTTAATTAAGAGTTTGGTTGCTTTTGAGATTTATAGTGCGGAATGTGAAAGTAAAAATGAACGTGATGCTGATTGGCACTCTTACTTGCATGCAACCTCAGCACAATCCCGTGCAATTCTTGAAGATGCATTAGCTCATGTGATTAAGCACGAGAATAGACACATCTAAAATGCAGTTTAGTCGGGAAATATAGCTGAATACAATGATCTAGCTGAGGATGATCAAGATAGTATTGTTCGTGAAAAATTAGATCAGAGAATTCGCCTATATTTTTTAATCGCAGAGTTTCTGTTCGTGTTTTTACTAATAGAAACTTATCGTTGGTATATGGATATTCCTTCTATGCCTATTATAGTATTTGATTATTCCTCGCCTCAGTTGTATTGGTTGCATATCAGCTTGCAGATTATAAAGATCACTTTCGTTTTTTGCGCCTAAGTAGGCATGGTGAACCGTTGTTATATGAGGCGGTTAAATTTTATAGCAATCAAACTGCAAGTACGGGACACAAAAATGTGGTTACTGGTAAACAAAAGATTGATTATGTCATTGCTAATCAGGCAGGTGTCATGTCGGTTAGTGTGTGTGACTGGTGAATGCCTTTAAATGATGAAGCACATTATTAATTGTGATGAACAGATTTGGATTAACGGGTATAGGCCTAATGCAAGCTCTATCGAGTCATTGAAGATGGTTAAACAGTGGATTGAGAATAAGCTCTATGCAAACGTGGGTAAGTCAATTGATGCGGGATGCTTGGTGGTATTCCAGAGTGATGTGCAAGATCGTCGCACGAACATGTTGTCGTTCGAGTGATCAGTCCACGTGAGATTAATAAAGTACTGGATGAGCGAAGAAATGTTCTTTCAAATAATAATAAAACTTTACTTAACTACCACATCGCTAAACTTGTTAGTTAATAATAGAAATAGTTAAGTTGAATGCAATAAATTTCAAGCACGAGTAATGAAAAGCTCGTGCTTGAATGTTTAACGCTAGTTTATTGAGCCCTGCTCAAAATCAACTTCTACTTCGATGTCGCTTTGAAGTCTAGACTGGCAAGCCAATACCATGCCGCTTTTCAATTGATCGCCATCCAGCACATAAGAAAAATCATTCAATGGTTTGATTTTCCCACTTTTGATAGTTGCTCTACACGAGCCACAACTACCGACACGGCAGTCATGCGGCCATTCAATGCCTGCATTCAGTGCCGCTTGTAACAAGTTGATTCCACCCTTAACTTCAAAGGATTGTCCAGAATTAACAATGGTGGCAGTGAAATCTTTCTTTTTTCCTAATCCAAACATACTGTACTCTCCAAGCTTTATTACTTCCAATGTATTGCCCTAAAGACTAAAAGGGCGATATGTTATGTGTAACTCTAAATTTAATGAAACTTATCGGCTGTGTTTACTACCTTGCTTAGTGGAAATGTTGAAAGGTAGGTAGGCTGGGCACCATGCAGATACTCCAGTGAATACCGGTATTATCCCAATGAGTCCCCACCAAGAAGAGAGCGCAAATCCAATTCCAATAATCAGTAGTCCAACGAGAATTCTGGCCATTCTTTCTGTGTCGCCTACATTGCATATCATGATTAATTACCCCTATTTAAATAATGTTATTTCGAAAGCCTATACTAAACAGACCTTAGGTAGGGTGCAATACTACTACGTATAAGAAAAGGGGCCTAGCAGGATAAGTGCACTAGTACAGAGTGAGCTGGAAATGTTTG
>WASW01048818.1_pt1 | contig 12119 bp, 16 predicted proteins | sample 5698521 | NCBI WGS metagenome assembly WASW01 (sample SAMN11175560, study PRJNA528189) | sponge metagenome | isolation source: marine sponge | host: Leucetta | place: Antarctica: Western Antarctic Peninsula, King George Island | collected 2013-01
AGAGATTCTTTGGTAAAGAATAATAGTTTGTTTTGCAAGTGTGTCATTTCGTGGAAAGGATATTTTCAGATACATTGCAAAATGACTGTTATTCATTGTATGTGTTATATTTGATAATGTTACATTCTTGCATGAATTGGAATTTACCAGGAGATTAGAGTTTTATCAAAATATACACATATGAAAATCAAAAATATATCAAAACAATCACAGATTTGTAGATATACATGAAAAAGATAACATGAATATTTAGTTCACTCTGACCACTTTGGTTTGTATCTTTACATTCCCGATACTGTCAGTTGCAGTAAATGTCACCATGTAATCATCTCCATAATTTATTGATGAATCTTTACACATCTCTTCATATTGTACATGATTCCGTGAAAGTAACGGATTCTCCTCAGAGGTTTTATCTAGATTCTTTTGAATGCATTTTTCTACACCAATAGAATCATTGGTAGATAATTTCACGATATCTGTATTCCCAGTATTGTGTATTGTATATGCCAGATATGTCATGTTCTCACCTGCCTTTTGCATTGTAATGGTACCCTCAAAGTCCAATGTTGTCATATCAAATTGTCCCCCTGAGAACAGTACTGCCATTGCAGTTCCAGCAATTACTCCAGTGAAGAGAAATATCTTCATGTGTTCTAAAGTAAGATCCATTATTTCTCCATCGTATATTTTTCCAAATCCTTGACTATTCCCATCATGTGTGTAATGTCATCCCCGCTGATTAGCAGGGAATAATCATAGGCTTGAACATTGACATTGTTTGGAAATTTCAACTGTATTGCACTAAACCTCTTTATCTCCTTTTTGAACTGTAGAGTGCGTTTAAGTGATGCAATGTCCATTCTTTTTCCAAAAGATACATTGCATACGATTAGTGATATTGTGGGTTTAGATGTGACTGATATCTTCATTCCCAGTTTTCTTATCCTTTTGATGAATTGGTTAATTGACTGTATGGAATTATCAGTTGAGCATGCACCCTTTGAGGTTATTTTTCCTGAATCAAACAAGGATATGGTAATATGGTTCTCCCTGACACAAATGGCAGGAAACCCGTTTGGCCGATACTCTGCCGTATTTATCGCATCTAAAATTATATCCTTTTCAAATCCTGATATGGCAGCCTTTGATACGACATTTGTAATTCTCATAAATATCAAGATTTACTCTCCCTGTACTGTATGGAGATTTTTTTGGAGATGAAATGATTGTTAACACTGCACAATACATGACACATGCCCAGGATATAACAAAAGACAAAGTCATGTAACAACAGGTAAAGTGTAATGTTTGCAATAATGCCTACAGCAAGTATCACTCCAAAAGACAATCTATTTCCAAGCCTCTTTGAGAGGACTGAAAATAGTGGGTTTGTCTCATATTTTTCATAGTTTGATACTTTAACAGTGCTGGTATAATCTATAAAAAACATAATCCCATAGAATGCAAGGGCCAGTACCACCCCATAGTCATTAAATAATACATGTATGACAATTCCAGAGAGAACTGAAAATATCACAATTATACCTGTTGAGAAAAAATGATGTAGCATGGCCATAATGATTAATCACCGCTGCCATGCTGAGATTTTTGAATCCTTGAGATGAATTCGAAGTGATGTGCCAATCATTATTACACCTCCAATCACTGCGAGATATGCTGCCCATTTCAAATAGTATACAATCTCATCTACTGTATTGACTATGAAATCTCCAAACAGTGGCTTTTCATCAGGAGCTTCATCTGCATCTGGCGCAAACATCTCCTCAGCAACTGCAAATCCACCTGCAATTAGGATTATGGCAATTGCTGCCAGTCCGACTGGCCCGCGTATTGATTCTACCATGTCTTGTTCTTTACTTCTTGCTAGCATGTTACCATGAGTATGAAATGAATATAAACGCGGAAAATTATTTCAGATATCCTGAAATGAGATATCATAGATAAAAGATTCAGTCCTTTTCATGTAAAATTATGACTGTAAATTTTGTAAGATTTGGATTTGTAAAAATCACCGAGAAAACCCTGTTGCCCAACACAGACAGTACTGTATGATAAAGCATAGAAAATAGTTCACGGCATATGACAACAATGTGATCATTAGAATATGCCAGAACCGTATTGCGTTTTTTAGAGTTCAAATGTATTGATTTTAATATTGTAATAATTGTAAAAATCCAATGTCTGAAAAGCCAACTGCAGCATGGTATTTGGCTCCAATTTTTCTTGGAATTATCGGTAGTGGGATAATGTGGTATGTACTAAAGGATGAGGACCATCAAGATGCGCCAAAAATGGTAAAAAAAGGCCTAGATAATAGGAATTGTTCTTACTTTGATTAGTTTGATATGGATTCCACTGATGCTAATTCCGTTTGCACTCTTGTAGAATCTAAATTGTTTTTTTAAAGTACTAGTTTTGAATAAAAGGTAGAATTTAATTCTGGATTATTTTTTTTCTTTTGAAAAAAATAGATACTGCAAATAACACTCAGGATGGAATCTTTGAGAGAAAGAATGCCCCATTCCTTGACTTTACTATCAATCTACGGGATTTCAATTCCTCTTCTATTTTTATGATATCGTTTTGTGTGGCAGGCTCTGCCTCCTCGTGTCTCTGAATCCATATTTGTAACAGCATTTCAGGTAACAGTGATTTGAATGGGGATTCTATATCTGGCGGTACAGTTGGTTCTGTAGATGGCGGTACAGTTGGTTCTATATCTGGCGGTACAGTTGATTTTGGTTCTTCATCAGATGTTTCTTCATCAGATGTTTCTTCATCAGATGTTTCTTCACTAGATGGTACAGATATAGAATTTTCAGTATTCTCACCTGGAGATGTCTTTTCTTTTTGAGTACCATCTGTATCATCAAGTACATATTTTGTCACACCATCTGGATGCGGTGTAGTTCTTGTAAATGATGATGTATCAAGTGGAGAATCACTTGTCTCCTTTGGTGTATTTTTTGCAAGTGACCATATGATATTAAATGAATTATTACCATCTGTCTTTTGCAATCCGTTATTTTTTTGTAGAGATGATAAAGCAGATACAATTTCTGACTCTTCATATTTCCATGCATTCTCGCAGATGAATTTCTGAGTCGCTTTACTATCAGAGTTTATTAAAATTTTCAGTATAACTGATTCAATTTCAGATAGTCTCATGATTGAATTATCTCCAGTATCAGTCCCGAGAAGTGATGCCTTATCCATCAGATAAATTGCATAGTCAGTTGGAGTTACTCCCTTTTCTCGAAGAATCCTATTAATTCCGTCCCTGTCATGTTCATTAAACACGACAAACCACACAAAGTATCCCATCTTTGTGCTCTTCTCCCAGTTGATAAATGCCTGCTTCCAGTGCTTTCCTGGAGCAGTCTCTACCTCCACTGCAACAACTTTTTCTGACCATTCAGAGGGATGATACAAAACATCCTGGCCATTCTCATTTTGTATCTTTTGTGGGGAATATATCAAGAGGTCTGCCTGCTTTGCTGCACCCTTTGCCAAATCAGGTATGCAATAGTTTCCAAGGTTTGTCTGCACATCCATGTTCATAAAAATAGCTGCCAAATGCAAATCCCCTCCTGCACGTCTGCCTGCTGCAGCCTTTGAGAATATCTCCTTAAATGCAGTACTAGTTATGGAATACCTTGACTCAAACTTTGCATCCCCGTCATGTGTAGTAACATCATGCTTTGTAACAAATCCGTCAGTTAAGATCAAAGTATCCTGTAATGCAGATGATATGTCCCTGGGTTTTACAGCATACCTTCTCTGGATTTTTGTAACAATCTCATCATAATTCATGTCTCTATTCTCCATTCTCAATAAATTTAAAATTCCAAACTCTAATGGGTTTAGTTTGACATCTGCATTTCCGCCTTTCTGGGTGTAATATTTGTCAAGTGATACATACTCTCCAAAGTGCTCAACGCTGTATTTAGCTGCCTGTTCTGATATATCTGAAATCTCCATGTGTCGAGTTTTAGCTACTGCCCTCATTGGCTTGTCCCCTGCAGCATAATATGAGAAATAGTGAAACGCTAGTTGTTGTTGCGCATCAGGTGTAATTGGAAGTACTGATTTTAGGTGGTGAGCAGTTGTACTGTCACATCTGAAACATGCCACTGCACGACATAGAGTCATTATTTCATCAGATAATTCCTTGGCTAAAGCTGATGTTGACTGGGTTGCAACGGTACATTTGATTCCGTACTTTCTTACTGTATTTAGTAATTCACGAATCATTGCAGGTGAGAACATTTGGACCTCATCAAGGTAGAGGTTGAATGTGTCATAGTGGCCTGAATCATTCTTTTTTCTCTTTTTATACTGGGTGTAAAATAAATGCAGAAATACATTACCCAAAAACAATACCATATCATTTGGCAGTCCCCCAAAGTCCAAAATAACGTACATTCCATTATCTATAATATCTGCAAAAGATATTGATGACTTTTTGACATTAAACATTGCATCCATTTCAGGAATGGTCAGCATTTTGTTTATTTTATTAAATATTACACCGCCTGCCTCCTTTGGGTACTGCTGGCGGTATACGTTCTTAAAAAAATCCTTTGCCTGCCTGTTTGTAATATTTGGCATGAATGATTCACACCATTCCTCATCAGTGAGTAGTTTCAGCATGGCACCTAACGTGTTTGACTGGGTTCCAATTACTGATAATGCACCGTTTCTGGCACATGTCTCTACCCTTGCACCCCAGGAATCAGAAAAGGCCTTTGCCAGACATTCAGTAAAGTTGAGTGATATGATTCCCGCATCATGTGGATCATCAATTTCTAGAGGGTTGAACCGTAGTGTCTTTTCATACTTTTTGATAGACCCAAGATTCACATAGACTATCTTGTGGTACTGGTCTTTTGGGATTAGTGATAGAATTTCTCGAGATAACTCTGAATGATTCTCTGCAAGTAGGAATCCCCTACCTGCCTTGATGTCCTGTAATATTAGTAATCTCAATATGCTTGATTTGCCAGAGCCAAGCTCCCCTAAAATCAGCATGTTCTGTCTCATACTATTTGATATGGCAAGTACCTTGTTTTTTTCAAGGTATCCAATTAATGAAAAATCATGAGGGTTCATTTCAACAGAGTACCTACGACACTATCTTGGCCTGAACAGTTCCAGCTGGGCCTCATCAGGTAGAATATTAATTGGAACCATGTGATTGCCATATTTCATTAGTGCTTGCCCACGCTGTAACCTCATCATAAATGATAATGTCTTTTCAGACAGTACAAAGTGCTCCTTTAGTGCTGAAATTGTGGCCTCACTCTGTCTGAGAAACATTACAGTATCACTGTTTACAAGAACGTTTCTTGCAGAGACATTTCCCGTCATATCCTCAATGTTCTGCGTTGCCATCATCAGGTTAATGTTGTATTTTCTTCCACGTCGAGATAAATTCTGGATATAATTCCCTAACGTGTCATGTTGGAGTAGCATCCATACCTCATCAAGCATGAATAATTTGGGGATAATTTTCGGCATTAGTAATGCCCTGCCCATGGCATAACTTAGTGCAATCTGGGTTATCAGGCGATGTACAGTACCGCCTGCACTGCCAATGTTTTTCAGAGATAGTATTATTTTGTTTGAAGTTGGCGGTTCCCCCTCAAAAAAGTCAGAATATGGCGGAACTGTAAGCATCTTGAAATATTTTATTACCATATCATCAGGTGTTGCATTCTCACTCATTATATTGTAGAATTTTTTGAAACTTCTCTGGGTGATATCCAGTTTGGCAAGTGATGCTGCTGCAGTATTTGGGAGTATCCTGTCTATCTCTGGAACATTTAGCGCATTACATAGGGTTTCAGTTGCAGCAAATGTGTCAGGGACCATCTTGAAGAGGTCAAGGCCCATCTTTTTGCCAAAGGAATAGTCTACATATGTGAATCCCATGTTATACCCTAATGCAGGATACTCGTTTTCAGGGTCTACTCCAAATATGAAACTATTTGGATACATTTTCTCAAATGCGTGAATTATCATCATTGCAACAGTAGTTTTTCCAGAACCTGAGGTTGCTGCAAGTATCGTGTTTCTGTTTAATCTGTTGTTGATATTCCACTGTACAGGGTTTCCAGTTAGAATATTCTCACCTAGTAATATTCCACCATCCTCATATAATTCTGAGGTGCGAAATGGTATGATGCTGTGAAATGCACTGGTGGATAGTAATATTTTTTGACCTTCTTTTCCATGTAGTAATTTTGACTGTACGTGCTTTGCAGTTGAGATGCCTGGAATATTCTTTGTATCTTGGAGGAATGTCTTTTCCTTTTGGAGTAGGGTGGAGCGGTCATTTGCCAGAATAATGATGTTGATTTTCACAAAGAATATCTTTTCTAATTTTTTATTTAATACCAGTTCCTTGATGTGTGTGATGTTTTCCGTACTGTTCATCTTTGATGCTGAAGACATTGTGGCAGCTGCTGACTTGTGGTTTACGATTGTTGATTTTTCCTTTTCATTTGGTATTGGCTCTATGAATATTCTTATAGCATCAGAATATTGATACAAGTCGTAAATCCATCCAGGTTCCAAGTCATCGTAAATTTCAGTTAAGGTGTATGTTTTACAGTATAATCCGTCATGTAAGATACAGTAATCAGGATATTCCTCGGTAACACTCCACTTTCGTGTTACAGTGGGATGGTACTTTATGCCGGATGTTTGGAGTAAATTTTCTGGGTTTTCCTGAGTTGTGTTAAGAATTACACTATCAAATCTGCAGGACCTTATGGTTTTGTGAAATAGTAAATCCTCATAGTCTCGTACTATCTCCATGGAAAATGGCTCATCAAACTTTCCATAAAGGGAGAGAAACTGGGATATCAGGACATTTCTCTCTGATACTCCGGCAATGGAATCATCATCTGATGAGAATTGTAAATTGAATGGCGATAACTTGAATGATTTAGTTGGTTTTACTTTCACTATTACCTAAGAATAGTTTGTATTAAAGGGGAGAATTGAAAATTTGTGGCATATTGTACCCACATCTCAAGTGTTTGGGAATATTTTCAGGTTTGATTGTAATTTAAAATATTTCAAGAGTTAATATTTCAAATGGTGTAGATGCTGTTAGTTTTAATAAAACATACATCTAGATCTGTAACATATTGATTGATATTTCAACAGACGATGCAGGAATTAATCATGTGAAAGGATTTGTAACTGATTTTACGGATGCTATGGGTTACTGTGAATATAAAATACCATTTTTCAAGCAAGGAAAATCAGTCAAGACCGAAGCGATGATTGTGGGTTTGGAGCATCATGAAAAAGCCGAAGAACTAGAGCGTGAGACTAGTATTACGGTACCTTTGACAAAACCTGAATTAGAGGATTCAAAAAAGGACATCGTATTTCTGCGAGAAGATATTCAGACAAAATTTGTTCATGATTTTGAATTTCCAAATGGAAATGCCAAGTTGACATTGTTTGGAAGGGCAGATAAAGTATTTCGCAGAAATGAAATATTGATAATTTCTGATGACAAGAATACAAAGAGACCAGAAAAACATGATATGATGGATGAACCTTATACTGATCAGTTACTGCAGGTTTTGGCATACCTTCATTCATCATACCGTTTGGGCGAATCCTTTGGTGAGTGGACAGAAATTCCACACAAGCAAAAATCATATCAAATTAACATAATAGATAGCAACACCGAATCAACATACAAGACATATGAGGATAACGTACGCAAGAAGCATAAGGATTTACTCTTTGAATATACATCAAGATTTACTCAAAAATGTCTTAAATGGGATTCCTTGGTTCATCATAACATTAAGGCCAAATGCAAACCGTGCGGATTCATCAATGACTGTGATGTGGCCTTAAAATAGATTCATGTATCAGAGTACGGTATGAAATTATCTGATATTAACAGGTGATCTGTAGATTTTCAAATAGTTGATTTAAACATAATTGTACATATTGTAAGCTAAGATTGATAATTATCTGTCTTGTCTAGATTTTTTTTTCTGTTTAGTTGCTTCAAGTAAAATACCAACTGTGAGTACAATAAAAATCAGAGTAAATTGTATCATCATCCACATTATTGGTTCTGATTTAAATAATCCTACATCGTGTAGGCATTTCATAGTTTCATCATATGTAATTGTCTTGTTGTAAATTGCATTTGAAAGGCAAATCATTTTGTTTTGATCATCATAATATGCTGTCATTCCAAATAACAGATTTCCTCCTGCAAGAATAATTAGTATAATTATTGATGATGTAGAAAGAATATTGATGGCTTTGTTCACGTGATGGTGTATTGAATAGTCTTATTAAAAATACACCATTTATTGTCATAATCACAATTTTTACTCCACGTAAATAAGATAATAATTGCACTCCTCAAGTTTAAAAAACCTATGTAGTGGAATTCATTCAAAGTCCATCATACAATTTACTGTCTATTTTTTCTTTATTATTTGACAATATTTTCAGGATTATCGGTGCTGCCAAATATGACTGATGAATTTCTTTATTACTCAGATATGCCCTAGCTATAAGATTCAGTTGCTTTGAGGAGAACTTGCTTTCTTTTTGAATCATTATTGCAAGAGAATGTGCTTGTACATATGATTCTGCATTTCTGAGTCGGTCAATTAGGATATGCACTGTGGATGTATTTTGTTTGGTTAGTTTCTTACAGTACTGAGCAATCTTATCAATATCTGCCTTTATGAATTTGGGATTGTATTTTTTGCATTGATATTTTTTTAAAAATCCATAAGGCTCTGTCCCATCTATTGTTATTGGTAAAATCTGTTTTCCAGAATGTATTGCAATTCCCAACTCTTGATCTGTAAAATTTGATTGATGGTAATTTTTAGAAAGTAATACCATAAACAAATCACAGTTTTGGATATTGTTAAAAAGTTCCTGACTCCAATCTACGCCACCATCTAAATCTACATGAGCTAGGAAAAGATTAATTTCATGCTTTTCAAGTCTTTCTCTCAGTATAGTTGCAATTTTTTTATCCTTATTTGAATGACTCAAGAATACATCCATTCTGATTGATAATCATAAAAATCTCTTATATTTGTAATGAGTTGTTTCTTGATTAGTTTTAATTTTTCAACATGTTAGGTTAATTGATAGTAGTAATTTTAATTATAATCAGTGTGTCATTAAACATCAATTGTATTGAATAACTATGCAGAAAACATAGTATTGAACCCTAGGCATTATATCAGATTTTTGAAACAAAGAAAAACCATCCAAGTTATCTTAGATGGCATATGATTTTATTTTTGCAAATACTTCATCTACTGTTGAATCATTTGGAGTAGTTATGTTTGCAGGTGAGAATGTACCTAATGTTTCATTTCGTTGAGTTTTAGCATCTCTATCATACAACAAAAATGAATCATCTGTAGAATTATATTCTAACCTCATTTCATATTTTTTCTCTTTTTTAATGACAAATTTTAAACTTGGAGCGGAATCCCCTTCCCAATCTATGTTAGAATTAAATTCTGAATTAAGAGATGATTTAAGTTGATTGCTAAACTGAATTGCTCCATCTCGTTTTGCTGGTGAATCACTCATAATTCATTCAGGATATAGTATATTATAAAGGTGATGCTGATCGGTTCTGCTAACTTATCGAGACCTAAAAAGTCCCAATTACCCTAATTCTTCTTTCAATGTTTTTAGTTGCTGAATTAACTCTTCATAAAAATAACCATACACATCCCATTTACTTTGAGCAAGGTTACAATTTTCTAATTCTTTCATATTGGTACTGCCTAGTTTTTCAGAAATATGATTTTCTAATGTTTTTAGTTCCTGTGTTGTAGATGTCCCAATAAGCCTAACACCGTCATAATGGGTTAAATCATACTGTTTAGAGTTTCCTTCAATGTTGATAGGTGCAGTAATGGTACTAAGAGCAAGTATGTTCAATAATGTCTCATTATAATATTCATCACAGGTTTTTTGTGAATTATTTGTATTATCGTTTGGAATTATGATGATTTGTTCATTTACTAAATACTGTATTCCCTGAATAAATGCAATATCCTCTATACTTCCTTCTGCCCACCATCCTGCGTTGTTCTTAATCCAGTTTGGGATTGGTTCGCTTTGTGCAGATACAATGCTAATGCTAGAAAGAATTATAGTTAAAACAAGTAATGGGATAATGATTTTTTTATTCATATTTTCATTTTATTATGTTTCTTTGACTTTTTTGACTATTCTAAATGTGTTGATAAGAGAATCCATATCATATCCTGCTTGATCTGCTAGTTCAGATAAATAATTATCATCATACTCTTTGATTTTGTTTACTGTTAACACATTTCCATAATTATTTCTAAAATAAGTTGTTTCAGTTGTAGAACCTTTAATCTCTGTGAATTTATTTGCATCTAAGATAACACTGAACGTAATAAAATCATTGGATATATCCATTAAAACTCAGCACTCTACTTTGAAATGTGTTACACCAACAACTACTCCACGTTGTGGAGAAATCAATACTGGTTTCAATAATCCTTCTTTAGCTTTTTTATGTTCTTCAATGAATGTTTTAAGATACCCTTTTGTAACTTCTTTAATCTCTGCTTCTATTTTTGATTCATCATTACTAGATACAATGACTGCTGGAATTTCCATTACTCTTGCGGTGTATCCACCATCTTCGTACTTTTTTGTAAGATATGAAAAGTCATGGACACATCCTGTTAATTGTTCAGTTTCATTACTCATTTTTTATCACTCATTATTAGTAATACTTGTTATTATTTCTTGGGTTTTTTTATTAAGGAATAGAAAAAAGTTGTAATTTTGGTAAAAAAATTCAGAGTGAACCGATCAAACAATATCTATGCCTATTTTATCATTTTTAACCATGAATTTTATTTTATTAGGTTTTCCTAACTTCTCAATTATGGGTTTTGGGATTCTACAAACATGACTTCCATTTCCATCATCATTGACACTTACTGTAAATTCTGTCTCATCTTTTTTCCATTTTGGCATATCTTCAAACTTTTACTTTATTATAAAAATCTATCCGTACTAATAATAGTACACTTTATATTAGTACGGATAAAATATTATACATGAACGCAAGAAAACAAAGAGCTAACACCATGATGGAATCAACAGGTTATGCTTCACAGTTTGAATCAAACAAGTTTACAGTAAAATCACAGACCAATCCTAACACATCATACATTGTAACAAAAACAGATAGCAGTTTAATTTGTGAGTGTATGGATTATCTCACTAGAAAATCAGATTGTAAGCACATAAAGATAGTATTGGAAATAATTATGAAAAACAAGTGTTACAAAAATAATGTTTTTAGAATCATGGAACGTTCTCAACTCAAACTCTGCAAGTATTGTGATTCAGGTAAAATTATCAAAAAAGGAGTTAGAAAGAACACAAAGGGTACAGTTCAGATATTCAAGTGTCTAGACTGTCATAAGAGATTCTCATCAAACTTTGGATTTGAGAAAATGAGATATGATTATCACATTATAACAGGAGCTCTTCAAATGTTCTACGCTGGAATGTCAACTAGAGATATATCAAATCACTATGAGATGATGGGAATTGATGTTTCTGATGTTGCAGTTTACAAGTGGGTTTGTAAATATTCCACAATGGTTTCAAAATATCTTAATGACATTGTTCCTAGAACCAATGATAGAGTAATGGTAAGGGCAGATGAAGTATGGATTAAAGTAAATGGTAAACAAAACTATCTGTTTGCAAGTATGGACGATGATAGCCGTTACTGGTTGGCTTCTGACATGGCAGAAACAAAATTCCAGCATAATGCAGATAAATTACTAGAATTAACTAAAGAGAAAATTGGTAAATCCCCAACTCATTTTGTTACTGATGGATTACCTGCATATTTGAAATCCTCAAAGAAAGTATTTGGAAAAAAGACAAATCACATTAGACATATTCACATTGCAGGGAAAAGGTAACTGTCTAGAGTTTTGAAGTTATCAGACTTGTTTGTCTGATGTTTTTTATCAATATCTTTTCTGATCAGTTCAGATACATCA
>WASW01102096.1_pt1 | contig 12087 bp, 9 predicted proteins | sample 5698521 | NCBI WGS metagenome assembly WASW01 (sample SAMN11175560, study PRJNA528189) | sponge metagenome | isolation source: marine sponge | host: Leucetta | place: Antarctica: Western Antarctic Peninsula, King George Island | collected 2013-01
CGCCTCGAATCTCTCTCAAATGGGTTTCGAAGCATGGGGAATGCCGAAGCCCAGCGCAAAATTCAAGCCTTGACCCAATCGCTAAAAAATGGGGTTCGCCTGAGAGATTTGATTCAGGAATCGAGGGATATTGGTCGTCTCATTTTCATTTATTACACCGAACCTCTCGAAAAAATTCCACCGCTCACAGACGAAGATTTGGGAACGCTCATCGAAGCCCTCTCTAAGAGAAAACGGGGTGCCTCCTCCTTGTCGATTCGCCAGTTGGCGCAACTCCATCTGATGCGTTTCGATCTTCTAGAGTGCCATCAAAAACTCTCAAATTACCTTCTCCAAGAGATCACCGAACTTTTTAAAAAGAAACCCCAAAAAACCCTAGAAAAGAAACACAAATTTAAAGAAATCTTATTCAATCCCGCAGGCCCGCGCCGCTTCGTCGAGGAAGCCAAACCAACCTCGGTCAATCTCAATGAACTGGCGAAACAAATTGGCATTCCCGACCAAGAAGATTGCCGGTATTTTCAAAAGTGCAAACACATTTATTACATAGAATCGCTCAAGAACCTGCCTTTGGGGGAAGCGGGGGCAATCCTTGAAGAAATTCAAACCGTCAAAGATTCCCCGTATGAAGAAGGAAAAACCCTCGCTCATGCGGCCACTTCGGTCCTGATTGCAAGATGCCTGGAGGCACAAAAACACATATCGGAGCCTTGGCGGGAATGCGTCATGGGGCTTTTGGGAGATCCCAGAATCCCCAAGCAATCGGAGCGATTCCAAAAAGGCTGGGGACGCATTGATCCGAAGCACACCCAAGCGATGATCAAATCGCTTTCGGGACTCGATTTGAAGCTGTTCTTCGAGATCATTGAAGATCACGCAAAAAACAAAGGCAACTACGATTTACTCAGAATGTTTCCAGACCGAAAAAGATTTTTGGAAGGATTGTACAATCAAGGTTTGATCGACTATTCCCGCTTATTGCTTCCCAATCAAGTAAAAAGATTTTTGGAAAGAAACTATAAGAAAGAGCAGATCCCTGCATTCAGGAATTTGCGGGACGGCGGCGATCTGAGTTTAATCTACCTACAAGTTGGTTCAGCCCATATCGTCGAAGGCACTCACAGTTTTGCTGCTCGAATTTTTGAAAAAAATCCTATGGGAGATTTTGAAACGATGGCGGCTTTACAAAAATCGGATTTCTCTAAAAATCATAAGTACAGAATCATCCATCATCGAAGCTCTTGGTGGCGGAGTTCGTGGCAACGTAAGTTGATCGATGCACTCCAAGCGTCTCCCTTTCATATTAAAATTGACCCCCAAGCGGTGCTTTCGGAGGAAAATTATCGAAGATATCGTCAACATTCCCGATTTTAATTGGAAAACATCATGGCATTGCAAGATTGGTTGAAGAAGCGAAAAAGCTCAAATTCAAAACCGCCACAGGAATCCTCTTTTAAGCTCGCTTGGGACACGCAGGGGGTTTCTTTGACACTTAAAGAATTTTCGGAGCATGAAGACCCGTTTGAGTTGCGGAGCGAAATTGAAATGCTTCAGAGCCAAGCATTGGATTTTTTGTTGGAAGGCGGACAGGGAGATTCTATCGAGGGCGGAATCTATTTGAGTCATGAGGAATTTGTCCAGCTTGATTTGCAACACCGAGACCTCTTTGATCTTCCTGAACCGTGGCCGGGGCAATTGAAGTTTGAAAAAAGAGGATTCAGCTATAGCAGCGATGTTGAATTTTCCATACAACTGATCAAAGCCAATGGGGAGCCTTTGCACCATTTTTCTTGGAACGGCCCCTTTCTCGAAGTCAGCAGCGAAGAGCGATATTTACCCGATGCCTTGCAATATCAAGCATTGAAAGCGGTGGAAACCCACTCGAAATTATCGAAATCCAAAAAAACCGAATATCGCAATTTGTCGTTGGTTCATTTGCTCATGGAATCGAGGGAGCAGGGCTTGTCCTTGTCTATGGAGCCTTTCGGGGATTTAAAAACTTCCAAACCCGATCAAGTCGGATTGAGAGTCGATTCCAATGAAGATGGGAGCTTGGAGCTCAGTCCCAGTTTTGGGGCTAAATTCGATCACCAACTGGTCAAAGAGCGTTTGGGCCAACTAAATCCAAATGAGAGCGACGGCTCCTTGAGAGTGGACAAGGACATCATTTTGATTGATGAAGAGAAATTTACGGCGATTCAAGAAATCAAAAAAAACCGAAAAATCCCTAAACGCCTGAGACAAGAATTTTTTAAAAATCCCTCCGCATTTCTCAATACTTCTATCGTGAATCTCGATTCGGGCTTCTCTTGGAGGGTTCGGGGCGCAGGGCCTTTTCAGCATGCGTATTTTGGCCAAAGAGAAACTTCAGGAGAAAGTTGGTACGAATACGAAGCTGGACAAAAAACACCCTCGGAACCCTTGAATCCCGCATCGCTGCCCTCTGTCATCAAGTCTCGTGCCGATTTGGAGGAGTTCCAACAGAAGTTGATAGACGCACAAAAAACCGGGGCGCAAGCAATCCTATTTAAAGGAAAAACTTTCGACATCACCAATGACGAAGCCCTGCGAGCAGAGATCGAGAAAATCTCCAACACTTTAAACGAGGATTCCGCAAGTGCAGAGGCAGATTTTTCTCAAGAAGTTCCCAAAGATCCGACAGTGCTTCAGATCGAAACGCATGATGAGTCAATCGAAGAAACCATGTCGTTGGATTCGGCTCCAGAGGAAGGGGTTTTCTCTAAGAGAAAGGTTGATTGGAATAATCTCAAAAGAGAGCCTTATCCTCATCAAGAAAAAGCTGTGCGCTGGCTGATTTATTTGGCGATTGAGAATCTGGAAAAATGGGGAGGGGCTTTGCTCGCTGATGACATGGGATTGGGCAAAACTTTCTCCGCTCTCGTGTTTGCACAAGAATTATTAAACCATCTGCAAAATCATCCTGAAAAGAACCAGCCTATCTTGGTCGTGGCTCCTTTGATCCTGTTGGATGTTTGGGAAAAAGAAATCGCCGACACCTTCAAAAACTCTCCTTTTGAAAAAGAAAAAATGGTGGTGTTGCAGTCAGCGCGGGATCTGCCTCAATATCGGCACCAAGGCAAGGGACGAGAAACGCACCAAGATCTTTCGGAACCAGAGATCAATCAAGGCATCGAAAGCAACGCCTCCGAAATGGATCAACAGATCAACTACGCCTTGGACTGGGAGGCATTGGAGCAACAATCGCTGGTCTTAACGACCTACGGGAACCTTCGTGATTATCAATTCTCATTGGCACGGATCGATTGGTCTTTGGTGGTGTTTGATGAGGCGCAAAATATTAAAAATCCAAACACAATCCAAACCCATGCCGCCAAAGCTCTCAAAGCAAAATTTAAACTCTTGCTGACCGGAACTCCTGTCGAAAATTCCTTAGCCGATTTCTGGAGTCTGTTCGATTGTTTGGAACCTGGACACTTGGGAACTTATCAAGACTTCCGCAAGAAATACATCCGGCCTATCCTCAATGCTTCTCCAGAATCTCAGATTCGTGAGGAAATTGGCAAAACGCTCAGAAAGAAAGCGGGAGGGTATATGCTTCAGAGAAGCAAAGAAGACGAACTTAAAGGACTTCCTAAAAAAGAAATCATTCCGAAGTTTTGCACCATGCCCCAAGAACAGCAGAAGCGTTATGATGCTAGTCTCAATACAATCATTGAGGGAATCGAGTCAGGCGAAAAAGCAATCCAACTCAAGGGGCTCCATTGGTTACGGAAAGTGACTCTGCATCCAGATTTACTCGGAGGCTCCCCCAAACTTCCCACCTCAACGCAAGAGGCTCAGGCGTGTTTTGAAAAATCTGGAAAATTGAACAAGCTCCTCGAAATCTTGAACTCCATTGCAAAAAAAGGCGAAAAAGTCATCGTCTTTGTAACCTCAAAAGACTTGCAAGATCTGTTGAAAGCAGGGCTTGAATCCATCTACCGTCAAAAGGTTAATGTGATCAATGGCGACACGAAAACGACCGCCAAAAAAAATCAAAATCAAACCAGAAAAGGGTTCATAGAACATTTCCAAAAATCCAACGGATTTCAAATTTTAATCATGTCTCCCATCGCCGCCGGAGTGGGACTCACCATCACCGAGGCCAACAACGTGATTCATTTGGAACGCCATTGGAACCCGGCAAAGGAAGCCCAAGCCACGGATCGCATCTACCGAATTGGCCAAAAAAAGGAAGTCAACGTATTTATCCCCATTCTCCAGCACCCAGAACTGGAGTCGTTCGACATTAAATTGCACCACCTACTTGAAAACAAAGTGAGCCTCAAAGATGCCATCATGACGCAAGATGTTGTCAGGGAAGATCAAATGGTTGATATTTTTGGAAAACCTGCCAAAAATCCAGAGTCGCAGAGGTTACGGATCGAAGATGTCTCGCGGTTGGACCCGTATTTGTTCGAGGCTCTGATTGCTGAAATATACGCAAAAAAGGGCGAAGATGCCAGATTGACACTCCGCTCCGGTGATCACGGGGCGGATGTCGTTGTTTTCCAAGAAAACGGAAAAAATCGGTTGGTGCAATGCAAACATACGAAGAGCGGCAAGCCCCAAAGTAGCAACGGAATCTTTGAAATTTTACAGGCGCAGGATCATTATAAAAAACAAACTAGCAAAACATTTGAACATTTAGAAGTTTATACAAACGCCAAGGCATTCGGAAAATCAGCCCAACACTCAGCCAAAACACAAAATGTCGAACTCAAATGCTACAAAGATTTGGAAAAAGATCTAAATACCTGGCCAATTTGTTATGAAAAGATGCTTCTGCGAGGTGAGGTGAGCAAAGAGATTCTCTTTAAAAATGCTGGATTAAAATTTTTCAATCCCAAGTCACAGGAACCACAGGTGCTGTCCCGTTTTGTACCATTTCTGGAATTTGGGGAGAGGCATTTTCCCAGACAAGCAGCATTGAGCGTTTAGGAGAGGATCCTTGGTGACGGATGTCTGCTGATCGCAGCCACATCGCCGGCTCGCATCGTCACTTTGGCCCGAGGATGATTGGTATTTTTATCATTGACCTCCCAAATGATCTCATCGGAGAGCTGAACGAACCATTCCACACGATCACTGCCATGGAAAACGGGCAAAATAAATTCTTCACTGGTGGGGCAAAAAAAGATTTCTTTCACAACCGAACTAACTGAAGGATTCCAGGTGACATCAGATCGGGATAAATAACCAAACAAATTAAACGCCTGCAATTCGTTTTCAAACCCAGATTCTGCCTCAATCACAGGCTTATCTCATGCCCACCATTCCACTTTATTTATTATTGAATAATTCTACTTGTAATCAGCCGTCTTCTTCAAGCTCATTTTGGAATGATTCCTTGTGAAATTTAAGTTTTGAGTGAAATCCTCTGGAAATTTCTTCTATTTGCCTCGAAATGCCCTGATCTGGAAATTTCTCAAAAGCTCAAAACCGCGCCCACTCTTGCTTGTGAACTTTTATGTCTGATATTCGCCGCCCTAGTCTGACCGTCTTGATCGCCATTACGATGATTGGCCAATTGACCATGAACATCACCTTGCCTTCCCTGCCTGGAATTGTAGAATATTTTGGGACAACAAAACCAATCGCACAGTTGAATTTGTCACTTTACATGGCAGGAACGGCCATTGCGTTGCTGATTTATGGCCCCTTGTCCGAACGTTTTGGCCGTCGCCCGATGGTACTCATCGGGATGGTGCTCTTTGTGATTGGCTCTATTATTTGTTTGCTCTCTCCAAGCATCGAAATTTTGATTGTGGGTCGGGTCGTTCAGGCGGTGGGAGCCTGTGCGGGAATTGTCATGGGGCGTGCCATGGTGCGCGATATGTTCAGTTTGGACAGAGCGGCGGTCATGATTGCGAATTTGACCAGTGCCGTTGTCATTGTGCCGGGGTTGGCCCCACTGATTGGAGGATTTTTTGATGATTGGGCTGGGTGGCGGTTGAGTATTGCCTTTGTGCTGGTTCTCGGAATTCTGATTGGCTTTTATGCCTTTCATAGCGCCCATGAAACACTGCCCAAAGAAAAACGCCACGAGGCTCAGTTTCATGAATTGTTTAAAGCCTTTGGCGTTCTGATGAAAAATAAGATCTTTGCGGCTTATGCCCTGCAAGTCGGTTTTAATACAGCCGCGTATTTCAGTTTTCTTGGGGGTTCTTCGATCCTTTTTAGGCAAATGAATTGGGGAACCTCAAAAGAATTGGGAGTCTATTTTTTTGGAGTGACCATTTTTTTTATTATCGGAAATTTTGGGACCGCCAAATTTGTCCATCTATATGGCACCAAAACGATCAACATCATTGGCACGGTCGTGGCGTTGGTCGCGACGTCCGTATTGTTGACCGTCAATTATTATATGGGCCTCACGGCTTTCAGTTTTTTTGGCATCATCTGCTTTTTAGGATTGGGCAATGGTTTGTGTCTTTCCAGTGGGGTTGCCATTGCGATTGGCGCCAGTTCCAAACATGTCGGCGCCGCCGCTGGATTGTCGGGATCATTGCAGTTAGGGTTGGGCGGGATTGCGGCTTGGTTGGTGAGTTTGCTCCTTGTTGATTCACCCGATCCTCTCGTATTGATCATGTTCGCATTGTGTCTGACCGGCTTTGCCGCCTCTGCCCTTGGGATGTTTTTTTTGCGAACATCATGGAGAGGTTAACGCTTCATTTTGTCAGCCGAACGTCAAGGATGGCTTGCCGGCAATAATTTTGAATCACAACCCGATCCGAGCATTGGGAATCCAATTGCCATGAAATCCGAAAGGAACCCGTTGAGGCATTTTCACACGGGCCACGGGAGGCAGTTTCATATTGGAAGCATCCAGGATCAGAAAATCGCTTTTGTTGATGATCTTGTTGTAAACATACCCCATCAGCCAGCCTTCATCTTCACCTGAGTCGTCTCTCTCCGGCACAAAGGCAAATTCTCCGCCAAGGATGTTTTTTCCCAAATTGTGAACCCTCGTGGTCGCGGTTTGAAAGTCGTGTTTGAACAATTTATTTCCGAGAGCAAACTCCCCTTTTTTCTTATTGGGAGAAGAAATCGCATAACCGTAGCGGTGTTTGCTCCCAAGCAAACGTTCATCAATACGCGGAAATTCCTGACCCCGCTCATCCAAGCATTCTTCGCTCACTTGCTCAGTCGTTTGATTGATTTTCCAACGATACAGTGCAGCGGCTCCTTCTCCGGGTTTCGTGTTGCTGCTGGCAAACATTTTGGGATGACGTACAAAATCTAACACGATCTCATCTCCTGCTTCGTAAGCATTGAAAGGATGAAAAATGAAACACGGATTGACCTCCATCCAGATCATATCTTTCCCCGTTCCTTGCTTGGGCAAAATCCCCACGCGAGGGACATAATCCGCGTTCCATTCATAAGGAAAACGAACCCCTTGCATGGCCGCTTCCATATTAAAAACGACGGGCAAGTCAAAGAAAATGACGAAGTTCTCTGTAATCGAAAAATCATGAGCCATGATCGGGCCTGCCACCGGAATTTCGACGGTGCGTGCCATTTGCCCTTGAGGGTCGATCACATGTAAACGCAAAAACGGCGCTTGGAAATCATAGGCTGGAATGAACATTTCTCCACTGGCAGGATCGAATTTGGGATGAGCAATGGTGCCCGCAGGCAGCGGCCCGCCAAAATTGACACGGGCAAGAGTCTCCAATTCCGGGCTGATTTCGTAAGGGAGGGAGAGTTCGTTGATGGCCAAAATTTTACCGCCATGATGGACCACGTTGGTATTTCCAGAACCGTCAAACCGCCCCCCTTCAGCTTTGGGCACTTGGGGAAGACCGCGTTTTTTGCTGATCTGAGGAGAAAGCGTCCAACGGTTTCGATACCACTTGGCTTGTCCTTCTTCAAGTGCGATTCCATGAAGCATCCCATCGCCAGTAAACCAATGATGGGTTTCTGGATCGACTTCACTATAAGGGTTGGGGCCCGTACGCAGGTAACGCCCGCTCAATTCCTTGGGGATCGCGCCTTCCACTTCTAGATCGAAAATGGAGATTTCTTCGCTCACAGGCGCGAAGTTGCCTTCAAGAAAAAGATTACGACTCATAGTTTTTATTCCTCTTGCGCCCATTAAAAATTGCAGTAGCTTTTAAAAATTATCATTTGAAAGCCAGATTGTAGCACAAGCCCTGGGGTTTTGAAAGAAGCCCGCAAATCGAGTGAAAGAGAATCTCCCACAAACCCATTTTTGGATCAATTTTCGCATGAGCTTTTCGACCATCAAGATCACGAATCACCCTTTCCATTGAGGAGGAATATGAAAGTCGCGGTTTTATTCGGAGGAACCAGTGCGGAACGGAATGTTTCCATTGCCAGTGCCGCCCAGATTGTTGGTGCGCTGAGAGAAACGAAGCATCACGTCACGGCAGTCGATACCGCAAAAGGGATCCTCGATCCAGAAGCAGAAAAAAAAATACTCCATGCGGATGTGGCCGTTGCTCCTCCCAGTCAAGAAGCCTTGGCCGCCTGTCAAGCTGACAATTCCTTTATCAATAATTTGGCCGCGCTTCAAAATTTTGAGGTCATTTTCTTGGCACTTCATGGAGGAACAGGGGAAGATGGCACGATCCAAGCCGCATTGGATTTGGTCGGGGTTCCTTACACCGGCACGGGGCATATGGCCAGCGCCATCGCCATGGACAAAGATATTGCCAAACGTCTCTTCAAACGCACAAATATTCCGACCGCGAATTGGCTCATGGCTCCTGTTTCTCATGAGGAAGTAGCAAATGAACTGCGCTACCCTCTCGTGGTCAAACCCAACAATCAAGGCTCCACGATTGGATTGACTATCGTCAAACATTCACAGGGTTTGGAAACCGCACTTGAAACCGCCCACCGCTTCAGTCAAGAAGTCATGATTGAGCAATATATTCCTGGGCGTGAATTGACGGTGGGGATTTTGAACAACCGCCCTCTCGCTGTTGGTGAAATTTTTCCGAAAGGGGAATTTTTCGATTATGAAAGCAAATATCAACGAGGCGGCGCCCAAGAGATTTTTCCGGCAGATTTGGCAGAAGATCAAAAAAACAGAGTTCAGGGATTGGCCTTGAAAGCGCACCAAACTTTGAAACTTCAAGGCTACAGCCGGATCGACTTTAGAATGGATCCCGATGGTGAGTTCTGGTGTTTGGAAGCGAATACTTTACCGGGCATGACTCACAACAGCCTCCTCCCCCAATCGGCAAAAGCGATGGGAATCTCCTTTCCCGAATTGTGTGATCAAATCTGCCAACTCGCTGTGGAATATCATCAGAAAAGTGACTCCCCTGCCGCCTAATTCCGACTGGCAGGGTCGCCTCTCCGCAATCCTTTCCTTTGCCTCCGCATCAAAAAAACGCCTCTTATTTTCTTTTTCCCAAACCGATTACTTTGATTCTATATTGACATGCTTTCGGCAAATGCTTAAAGTTGGCTCATTCGGAAAAAGCCGTTTTTGACCTTTGTGATTGAACCGACAAACACTGATCGACAGAGAGGAGCGAACCATGATCACAGACAGACCAGCGAAAACACCCCTGGCAGAATTGAACGTTGAAGAGCCGCTCGATTTAGTCGAATGGTATTTTAAACAAGGGTGGACAGATGGTTTGCCGGTGGTTCCTCCCACTGCGGAAAAAGTAGCCATCATGGTCACGGCTTTAGGAGGTCAGCCTGAGGCCATCGAAGCACGAGTCCCGCCACGCTGGGGCAATTTAACACGGGAAGTTTTAGCGATTAACCTGGTGCTGGCGGGGTGCAAACCGGCTTATGCTTCGGTCGTGCAAGCGGCCATGTTGGCACTTTGTGATTCTCATTTTAACTTGAATGGGATTCAGGCAACAACCCATATGGTCTCTCCACTCTTGGTTGTCAATGGGCCGATTCGCAACCAGATTGGCATGAATGCCGATGGCAATGTTTTTGGTTCCGGCAATCGAGCGAATGCGACGATTGGGCGGGCCATTCGTCTGATTTTGTTAAATGTGGGGGGTGGCTGGCCGGGAGAATTGGACAAGAGCACTCTGGGGCATCCCGGCAAATACTCGTTCTGCATTGCTGAAAATGAGGAAGTCAGCCCTTGGGCTCCTTATCATGTCGAGCAAGGCTTTGAAGCCGAAGAAAGCACCGTTTTTTTGATTGGAACCGAACCACCGCACAGTGTCACCAATCATCTTGCGGATGACCCTGAAGGGATTTTGGACAGCATCGTCTCTGCGATGAGCACGATTGCGCACAACAATGCGGTTAGCAGCGGATCTTGTGCAGTCGTGATCGGACCTGAACATGCGAGCACGATTGCCGGATATGGTTGGACAAGAAACGATGTCCGTAACTATCTCTGGATGAATACAAAAAATACCTTTGGGGAGATCAGTTTTCAGAATCGTTACGGCAAAATTTACAACCGCAATCTGCCACGCTGGTACAAACGTGAACCGGAGGCTCGCATCCCGATTGTCCCTCGTTCTGAGGATATTCACCTTTTTGTTGCAGGTGGCAAAGCCGGGCGTTTCTCCGCATTTCTTCCTGGCTGGGGACACATGAGCCAGCCTGTCCTGCGTGCCCTCGATGGCAAGCCTCCTGCTGCCGGAGCGGTTTGTGTCGATGGCACATGTTTACTGTAATCAGGGCTTTTTGATCGGTAAAATTATGACCCAGCCTCATCGCATTGCTTCAAAAGTTATCGGGAATGTGAAAAGCCTTTTGAATGGATGTACTCATTTTTTAAACAAAATTTTCAGCGGAATCGGGAGATCAATATGAATGAGATTCAACTCAAAAGCGGGCAGTTGGTTTTTGACCCGCGTGGTGTGGTTCAAGCGGAATCCAAGCCGATCAGCCCTCGCTTAACGAGATGGGCGGGTTTGCGCTTGGGAGTGCTGGACAATACAAAATGGAATGGCGGAAAACTCCTCCGTAAAACAGTGGCGCTCTTGGCAGAAGAAGAAAATTTCGCAGAGGTTCGTTATTACAAAAAAGAGAGTTTTTCCAAAAACGCGATCCCCGCATTGATTGAGCAAATTGCCCAAGAGAACGATGCGGTGCTCACAGCAATTGCAGATTGAGGCTCTTGCACCTCGTGCTGTACGCACGATGCGGTTCATTTGGAAGAAAAGAAAATCCCCACAGCAGTCGTTGTCACCACAGAATTTTTGCATGAAGCGCATGTGCAACTTGCGGCACTAGGGATGGAGGGGTTGGAGCCGGTGGTGATCACTCACCCGTTGAGCACGCTTTCAGACGCTGAAATTGAGGGAAGAGCACGAGAAGCGCTTCCGCAGATAAAAAAAGTTTTGCTGGCTTGAAGGATAAAAGAGGCATTGAAAATGGTGGAAATTCAGAGTATCTTTCAAGAAATTTTGAGCATCACCACGATTGAGTGGAAATTTTCAAGAAGCGCATGGCTCGTTTTCCAAAAATTGAATGAAACCGATTTTGAGCACCTGAAATCCTGAACAACAAAACCAAGAGGAGGTCCCATGACTCACGTCAGATACATTGATAAAACCCGTGATTATTACATTTCCCAGGGATATGAAAAACCTTACCAGTGGGCACATTTTGACGATGTTCCCTTCACGCCTTTGGAAAAACCTTTAGCAGAATCATGTGTCACTCTGATTTCAACCAGTGAAATCGGCATTAAAAATGACCCAGAAACGGGGAAAAATTCGGCGGATGAAGGGCAAATCGGCAGTGTTTATTCGATTCCCACCAAGACCCCAACCGATCAGCTTTACGCCCGCACTCACAGCTATGACAAGTTTGCGACTCACCTTGACGATGCCAATGCTTATTTTCCGGTCACTCGACTTTTAGAAGCCGCAGAAACAGGGCGGCTCGGTCGCATCGCTCCCCGCTTGCATGGGGTTTTCAATGCTTACAGCCAACGCAAAACCCGTGAAACGGATGCGCCGGAACTGCTCAAACGCTGTCGTGAGGATAGGGTCGATGTGGCGGTCTTAGTCCCGGTTTGACCTGTTTGTCACCAGACCGTGAGGCTGGTTGCACGTCATCTGGAAGAAAAAGGGATCCCCACTGTCGTGATTGGGG
>WASW01011880.1_pt1 | contig 12080 bp, 14 predicted proteins | sample 5698521 | NCBI WGS metagenome assembly WASW01 (sample SAMN11175560, study PRJNA528189) | sponge metagenome | isolation source: marine sponge | host: Leucetta | place: Antarctica: Western Antarctic Peninsula, King George Island | collected 2013-01
GGCTAATGATGCAATAGATGAAATGAGTCTTTGAACGTCATTGAAAAAACAAAAGTGAACATGATATGAGACAAATTGTACTTGATACCGAAACCACTGGTTTAGAAACGTCAGATGGGCATCGCATTATTGAAATCGGTGCGATCGAAATAGTCAATCGACAAGTCACTGATCGTTATTACCATCAGTACTTAAATCCTGAACGTGATATTGATGCAGGTGCAGAAGAAGTGCATGGCATCAGCTTGAAGTCGTTACAAGATAAGCCGAAGTTTCATGATGTATGTGAAGAGTTTCTAAATTTTATCCGTGATGGCGAATTAATTATTCATAATGCAGCATTTGATGTGGGCTTTTTGAATTATGAATTGAAATGCTTAGATCATAATATAAAAGATATCCATGAGATTTGTAAAGTTACTGATACATTAAAAGAAGCGCGAAAAATGCATCCGGGACAGCGTAATAGCTTAGATGCGCTTTGTAAACGTTATGAAATAGACAACTCACATCGTGAACTTCACGGGGCATTATTGGATGCGCAAATCTTAGCAGATGTTTATTTAGCCATGACGGGTGGGCAAGTCTCCCTTAGTTTGGCAGCAACTACGAAAGCACAAAAAGATAGTAAGACGTCTGGCAAACAAACAACAAAAGTATATGATCTAAAAGTGGTGAGTGCTAGTCAAGAAGAGGTTGCCGAGCATGAAAAAATGCTTCAACACATTGCGCAAAATAATGATAAGCAAGCTACTGTATGGGCAGCAATGCTAGAGTCTGAGGAGAACTAGTCGTTGTGCTTAAGTAAGCGTGACTTTTGCCTATCCCAATCGCGATCTTTTTCAGTATTACGTTTATCGTGTTGCTGCTTACCTTTTGCCACACCGATTTGTATCTTTGCTCGGCCCTTTATCCAGTAAAGTTTTACCGGGACAATGGTGTATCCCTTACGCTCGACAGCGCCGATCAGTCTGTTGATTTCAGTTTTATGCATGAGTAGCTTGCGTGATCTCACTGGGTCAGGCTTGATATGGGTTGAAGCCGTAGCTAACGCAGAGATATGCGCGCCCTGTAACCAGGCTTCTCCTGCTTTTAAAGTGATATAGCTTTCTTTCACCTGAATGCTTTTTGCGCGCAGGCTTTTTACTTCCCACCCTTCTAAAACAAGGCCCGCTTCATAAGTGTCCTCAATGAAGTAGTCATGCCGAGCTTTCTTGTTTAGTACGATGGTATTGTCGTTTGAGGGAGTTTTTTTCTTGCTCATAGGTCCATTATAAACAGCTACCCGCTGACACGCTTATTTTTGTCAGTTTACTTGAGACTGGCTGCGAAATTGATCAGAATGCGGAGTCTACCAATAAAACACGATAAGTATGCCTACTAAAAACACATCAATTCATGGTGAATGGTCTTCGCGAATGGCATTTATCTTAGCCGCTGCAGGTTCTGCTGTTGGCTTAGGCAATATTTGGAAGTTCCCCTATATGGCTGGTGAAAATGGTGGAGGTGCATTTGTTTTAATCTATTTGGTGTGTATCGCAGTCTTTGGTCTACTCATAATGATGGCTGAAGTGATGTTGGGTAGACGAGGACGACAAAGCCCAATTAATACAATGAAAGCGCTTAGCCAACAAGAAAACGGGCATAAAGCATGGGGCTTGCTGGGTTGGAGTGGAGTATTAGCAGGAGTGCTAATACTTTCTTACTACAGTGTGATAGCGGGTTGGCCGCTTTCTTATGTACTCGAGAGTGTCTCAGGCTCGCTGCAAGGGATTTCAGAAACTCAGGCCAGCGATTTATTTTTAAACCTTATCGCAAGTCCATTAACGCTCATCTTTTGGCATACATTGTTCATGATAATGACCATGATAGTGGTCGCTAGAGGTGTGAGTAATGGACTGGAAGTCGCTGTTAAATATTTGATGCCAGCGCTGGCTGCATTGATTTTGGTGTTAATAGGCTATTCAATTTCTCAAGGCCACTTCATGTTGGGTGTTGAGTTTATGTTTACGCCTGATTTTTCAAAAATCAATCAAGCGGTTTTGCTCGATGCCATGGGGCAAGCTTTTTTCTCGTTAAGTTTAGGCATGGGTGCAATTATGATCTATGGCTCGTATCTTTCGCAAAAAGCGTCTATTGCTAAAACAAGTTTTGCAGTGGCGCTGATGGATACTTTTGTCGCGATCCTGGCAGGATTGGCAATATTTCCGATTGTCTTTGCAAATCAACTAGAGGCCGCACAAGGACCAGGCTTGATATTCAATACTTTGCCATTAGCGTTTGGGCAAATGCCGGGTGGTGTGATATTTGGCACACTATTTTTTGTACTGTTAGTGTTTGCTGCATGAACGTCATCAATTTCATTAATCGAGCCAGCAGTCGCGTGGCTAGTTGAAAGACGAGGTATCGCGCGTATTAAGGCAAGCATAATTTGCGGCTCAATTACTTGGTTAGTTGGTCTAGGGACTGTATTTTCATTTAATATTTGGAAGACATATACGTTATTTGATAAGACTGTATTTGATCTTTTGGATTTCCTTACCGCAAACATTATGCTGCCATTGGGTGGTTTGTTGATAGCGCTGTTCGTTGGTTGGAAGACGAAAGAAAGTTCTGTTAGCGATGAAATGGCAATGTCGAATCCTATGCTTTATCAAACGTGGAGGTTTCTAATTCGTTTTGTTACTCCGGTAGGCGTATTGTTAATATTTCTTAACGTGATAGAAATTATTTAAAAAGGGTTATTTGAAATTGTGTTAAACGTTAGTCGAAATGCCTTAGTACCATATTCGGCCGCGCAGATGTATGCGTTGGTTAATGATATTGAAAGCTACCCAGAATTTGTTCCATGGTGTTCAAAAAGCACATCGAGAGAAATTTCTGTCTCTGAAAAAGAGGCCGCGTTATTTTTTTCGCGCGGAGTAATTAAAACGTCTTTTACAACATGCAATACATTGTCTCCAGGCCGGCGTATTGAATTGCAATTGGTTGATGGACCTTTTAGCCAGTTGCAAGGTGTATGGCAATTTATTGATATTGATGAGCAAGGCTCACGTGTTCAGTTAGATCTGAACTTTGAGTTATCTAGTCGCATGTTAAAGATGGCGTTAGAGTCATTTTTTAATCAAATTTGCGATCGTTTGGTTACTTCATTTGTGAAACGAGCTAATGAGGTTTATAAATAAATGAAAATTGAAGTTGTCTATCTAACAAATGACTCCGAATTCTTTGTGAGTTTAGAAATGCCTGATGGCGCATCCGTGCAGCAAGCAGTTGAACAGTCGCGCCTATTGGATAAGCATCCAGATATTTCTTTTGATAAAAATGAAGTGGGCATTTTTAGTGAATTGGTTCCACTGAATGCTATGTTGCATGAGGGTGATAGGGTTGAAGTTTATCGGCCCTTAACGATTGATCCTATGGAAGCACGTAGATTAAGAGCTAAAAGCTTAACTTAGCAATTGGGGTTAACCGGTTGATTGCCAGCGGTTAATTAGGTCTTGATGGCGTCAGCGACATTATAAATTTGGCTGTACCCAATTCAATATCGCTATTTGTTAGCGGCCCAACCACTAGTTTTTTACTGAATTGTTTCCATGACGTATGTACTCCCTGATCCTGCATTGATTTATTGGAATGTTATAGAATTTAGATGATCCAAAAATTAATGTAGGGTTGTCAGAATCTAACTATGTTTGTATGAAATAGTCAATCCACCTAGAGTTTAACCATCTTCTGCTTCTGCTAGTTCTGGTAATGGCATGTCGCTTTTTTCAATATGGGTGACTTTGTCTCCTTCGAATACTACTGCAACATGGCGTCTTTCAGTGTCGCCATAATCAGGAATTAAGTGATAGACGTAATCCCAGCGATCAGGGTGGAATGAATCATTGATTAGTGGTGTTCCCATTAAAAATCTTACCTGTTCTTTATTCATGCCAATCTGTAGTTGTTCAACCTTTTCTGGGTCGACAGCATTGCCCTGTTGAATATCAAATTTGTGAACAGTGAAAAGACGTCCGTTGCATCCTATTAAGCTGATAAATAGTAATAGTGCGGTAAGCTTGAATAATGTTTTGATCATGAGATGGTTATCTTTGGTTGAAATTAATATTAGTGATTATTGAATGCTAGCTTCTAGCATTTCTTTAGCATGCAGGAATGTATTCTCAGTCAAGGTCACACCGCCTATCATACGTGCAATTTCTGTGATTCTATCTGCTTGGCTTAAGTATTCAATGGCTGATGCTGTATCAGATTGTCCTGACTGTTTATTCACTCTGTAGTGGTGGTGAGCATTAGCAGCGACTTGGGCTAAATGAGTAATACACATCACCTGCCTGTGTTCGCCAATTGTACGCAGCTCTCTGCCGACGACTTCTGCGATCGCTCCACCAACGCCTGAATCAACTTCGTCAAATATCAAAACAGGAACGTCCATTTTATCAACAGCAATCATTTGTATGGCAAGGCTAATGCGAGATAATTCACCACCAGAAGCGACCTGAGAAAGTGGTAGCATCTTTTGTCCCGGATTAGTTTGTACATTAAACACAATTGAGTCAAAGCCATAAGTACTTGGTGATGATGTGTCATCGTAGTTTACGGCGATTTCGATGCGCGCTTTTTCCATGCCTAATTTGGCTAATGCTTTGGTGATCTCGGTGCTTAGCTTTTTCGCAACTGATGTTCTTTTTTTGCTGATTTTTTTTGCAAGCTCTCGATAAGCATCTTCAATTTTTTCCAGCATGGCTTGAAGAGCATCAACATCGCACTCAGGTTGAGTAAGTGACTCAAGTTCTTTACTGATCTTTTCATGCAGGATGATTAACTCGTCAGGCGTCACTTTGTGTTTTCGTGAAACCTGATCAATACTAGCTAAACGCTCTTCGGCTTGAAATAGCTCTTCAGGATCTATCTCAATACCTTCAGCATAATTGCGAAGGTCATCCGCGCATTCGCTAATAATAGTGAACGCTTCTTCAAGCGACTGATTAGTTGATTTCAGTCTCTGATCGCTTTCTATTAGTGCGCTTACTTGCGTGCAAATTTGATTGAGAGTGGTGTATACATCCGAGTTGTCATCGCCCTTTAATCGGTGGCTAGCTTGTATGGTAGAGTTCTTCAGTTCTTCTGCATTCGCTAGACGCTTATGCTTTTGTTCTAGTGTGCTTACTTCGCCATTTTCTAATCCAAGCTGGTCTAATTCTTCTGCCTGATAGCGAAGTAACTCAACAGTAGCTTGTATGTCACTGGAGTTTTTGCTGATTTTGTCATAATGTTGTTTTTGTTCTCGCCAGTCTATGAAGAGCTTGTCTAATGTGAGTAGATTTTGTTTCTGATTAGAAAATTGATCAACTAATTCACGCTGAGTGGCGACATTCATTAATGACTGATGCGCGTGTTGCCCATAAATATTGATAATGCATTCGCCTAATTCTTTGAGTGTTTTTAGTGGTACGGGTACACCGTTGATGTAGGCTTTTGATTTGCCATCTTTGCGAACTACTCGGCGTAAAATACACTCTGACTCGAGTTCAAAATCATTACTTTTTAACCAACGCTCACTATTTGATTTGGCTTCTATTTCGATAACTAGAGTTATTTCAGCAGCTTCCTTACCTGCTCGAATTAAATTATTATCAGCACGGTCGCCCAACACTAAACCAATTGCATCAATAATAATGGATTTACCTGCACCAGTTTCTCCGGTAAGTGCGCTCATGCCGGTAAAAAAATCTAATTCTAGTTTTTCAATAATGGCAAAGTTCTGAATGTGTAGTGACTTCAACATAACGTTAAGGTTGTTGGCTCCAATTTAATTTTTGACGCAGCACCTTGAAGAATGAATAACTGTTCGGTTGTATTAGTGTTAATGGCTTGGGGGATCGTTGCATAATAAGACGATCACCAGGAATGATCTCAGTTTCTATTTGACCATCGATGGATACAATGCCGTTTAATTTATTGTTGGTTGAATAGACAATTTCAACGCGACTATTCTCATCAACGGCAATAGGACGATTACTTAATGTGTGCGGACAAATAGGTACTAGTAAAGTGGTAGCAACACTCGGGTGCACAATGGGTCCACCACCTGATAAGGCGTAAGCAGTGGAGCCAGTGGGTGTTGCGACAATAAGTCCGTCAGCTCTGACAGTATTTAAATATTCATCATCAATACGTGTTTCTAGTTCGATCATGCGAACGACATAGCGTGCATGTACTACCACATCATTTATCGCCAGGCACTGAGCCAGCTGTTCTTTACCGCGCATATGTTTGGCGGTCATTACTGTGCGCGCTTCCTCTTGAAACTCACCACTAAAAATTTGTTTTAAATCTTGGTGCATGTTTTCCGGCAATATATTGGTAAGGAAACCCAATCTGCCTCGGTTGATACCAATAATAGGGATAGCGTTATTAACCATCGACTGGGCAGCTGCCAGCAGAGTGCCGTCTCCACCAACAACAATCGCCAAGTCGATGTTTTTATGCATTTCCTTAATATCAATGCAGTCAACACCTGTGCTCTCTAAGCATTGCTGAGCATCATCATCGACGCAGATTTTGATGTCATTTGACAACAACAAGTCATATAGACTGCGCACTGTTTCGACCACCAGTTTGTCATTGTGCTTAGCGATAATGCCGACAGATTTGAATTTATTAGTCACAGGTCAAATAGTATTCAGGTTTGTGTGGGAATAATCATAAATAATACGCAGCTTACCGTTAAACCGGTATGAGTCCAATTTTGCCTTAGAATTTTAGGATGGTGTATATTGGCACTCTAGGATTTTGAGTGCTAGGCACCTAAACGGATACTCTACTAGTATGATATTAATGCAGAAATTGAATTTGGTCGATTAAATGGACAATCAGCTCGATACGCGTACGCAGCACTTATTTCGTGTTCTCGTGCAAAATTATATTAATGATGGGCAGCCAGTAGGTTCGCGAACGCTTGCGCGCATGTCTGATTTGGATGTTAGCCCCGCCACCGTACGTAATATAATGTCGGACTTGGAGGTGCTTGGATATCTGCATTCTCCTCATACTTCGGCTGGGCGTGTGCCTACCTCCCGGGGGTACCGATTGTTTGTCGACACATTAATAGAAGTTAAACCATTAAATTCTTCGGTGGTGAGCGGATTGAAATCACGATTGACGGATACTAGTGTTGACCAGAAAAGCGTGGTAGAAACTGCCTCTAGTTTATTATCATCACTGACTCAAATGGCGGGTGTCGTGACTATGCCGCAACATAATCAAGCGGCATTCAGACAGATAGAGTTTTTAAGCCTCTCGGATCGGCGAATATTAGCGATTATGGTGGTGGATCAGAAGGATGTTCATAACCGTATTATTCATCTAGATAAAGATTACTCACCAAGTGAATTGCGTGAAGCCGCTAATTATTTAAATGACATTTTAGCCGGACGAAGCTTGCAAGAAGTCCGCAAGATTTTGCTTAAAGAATTGGATTCAGTGCGCCAGAATATGGATGATTTAATGCGTACCGCGATCACCTTGGGTGGGAAAATATTTGGTGAGGAGGAGGAATCTTCCTCTGCACAAAACTATATTGTCGATGGCCAGACAAATTTGATGGAATTTGAAGAGCTGTCAAATGTAGGGAAGTTACGTGGCTTATTTGACGCGTTTAATCAGAAAAAAGAGATTTTGCATTTGTTGGATCGTTGCATCTGTGCTGAAGGCGTACAAATATTTATTGGTAGCGAATCGGGGTATGACGTTTTTGATGATTGTAGCGTAGTATCCGCGCCTTACAGTATTAATGAGGATGTTAAGGGTGTGTTGGCTGTGGTTGGCCCGACACGGATGGCTTACGATCGCGTTATCCCAATTGTAGATATGACCGCAAAACTATTAAGCGAAGCCTTGAACTCAGAATGAGTTGCCTCCACTTATTCACTCATCGATATAGAAATTAATTTTTTCGGGTAGGAGTACAGAATGCCAGATCATTCAGAACCACAACATGAGTCGCAATCTGACCAAGAAGAGATTGACGAAGTAACAGAAGAAGTCGTGCCACAAGATGCAGATGAGCAGCCTGCAGAAGTCAGTCTAGAACAGGCGCTTGTTGAAGCGCAGCAAAAAGCTGAGGACAACTGGCAGCTGTATATGCGTTCTCAAGCTGAAATGGAAAACACTAAGCGACGTGCTGATAAGAATATTGAAAATGCGCATAAATTTGGTTTAGAGAAATTTGGATTGGAATTGCTCGCAGTTAGAGACAGCCTAGAGCTAGGTTTAAGTGTGGAAGATGCCGATGCGGCTAAGCTTAAAGAGGGCACTGAATTGACGCTGAAAATGCTCACTCAAGCATTAGAGAAATTCAGCATTATGGAAATTAATCCTGTTGGTGAGACATTTGACCCTAATCTTCATCAAGCCATGAGCATGCAAGAATCGGCTGAACATAAATCAAACACAGTCATGGCCGTTATGCAGAAAGGCTATTTATTGAATGATCGTTTATTGCGTCCAGCGATGGTGATGGTGTCAAAAGCCCCGTCTTAGCAGCATATTTGAAGATATTTAGCGCTAATTTAGTGTTTTGGTAGCAATCAGCTAAATAAATCAAATTAAATCCTTGAAATTAGTAAGCTTGACCTCATATATGGGACATAGATTAACAACTTGAATATATTTATTTTTTTGGAGTAGCAGAAATGGGAAAAATTATTGGAATTGACTTGGGAACTACCAACTCATGTGTTGCGGTTATTGACGGCGGTGTTGCCAAGGTGATCGAGAACTCTGAGGGTGATCGTACGACCCCATCGATAATTGCCTTCAGTGAAGAAGAGGAAGTGTTAGTAGGCCAGTCGGCTAAACGCCAAGCGGTGACTAACCCAGAAAATACCTTTTATGCAGTCAAGCGTCTGATTGGACGACGCTTCGATGAAGAGGCTGTGCAAAAAGATATTAAATTGGTCCCTTATAAAATCATTAAAGCGGATAACGGTGATGCATGGTTAGAGTCTCGCGGTAAGAAAATGGCGCCACCTGAAATTTCCGCGCGTGTTCTCATGAAAATGAAGAAAACAGCAGAAGAATACTTAGGTGAAGAAATTAGTGAAGCGGTCATTACTGTCCCTGCATACTTTAATGACTCACAACGTCAAGCGACTAAAGATGCTGGGAAAATTGCTGGCTTAGATGTGAAGCGAATCATCAATGAGCCAACCGCAGCTGCGCTTGCCTATGGTATGGACAAGCAACGTGGTGACCGTAAGTTAATTGTTTATGATCTTGGTGGTGGTACTTTCGACGTATCCGTGATTGAAATTGCTGAGATTGATGGCGAACACCAATTTGAAGTGTTATCTACTAATGGTGACACCTTTTTAGGTGGTGAAGATTTTGATATGCGTTTGATTGATTATCTTGCTGATGAATTTAAGAAGGAGCAGGGTTTTGATTTGCACAATGACCCAATGGCATTGCAACGCCTTAAAGAAGCTGCAGAAAAAGCTAAGATAGAGCTTTCAACTTCACAGCAGACAGAGATTAACCTTCCTTATATTACGGCGGATCAAAATGGTCCTAAGCATCTTAATATTAAGGTGTCACGCGCCAAGCTTGAATCTTTGGTTGAAGATTTAGTAGAGCGCACCATTGCTCCATGTAAAATGGCATTAAAAGATGCAGGGCTTAGCGCCTCAGAAATTGATGACATTATTATGGTTGGTGGCCAGATTCGTATGCCAATGGTTCAAGAAGCGGTACAAAACTTCTTCGGTAAAGAGCCACGTAAAGATGTAAACCCTGATGAAGCGGTTGCCATGGGTGCAGCGATTCAAGCAGGTGTGTTGGGCGGTGATGTTAAAGATGTATTGTTACTTGATGTGACTCCACTATCACTTGGTATTGAGACCATGGGTGGCGTGATGACTAAGTTGATCGACAAAAATACAACTATTCCAACCACTGCCTCTCAAGTGTTCTCAACGGCTGAAGATAATCAAACAGCAGTGACAGTACATGTGCTTCAAGGTGAACGTGAGCAAGCAGCCGGTAATAAATCATTAGGTCGATTCGACTTAAGTGACATTCCTCCTGCACAACGTGGTGTTCCACAGGTTGAAGTTAGTTTTGATATTGATGCTAATGGTATTTTGAATGTGTCTGCTAAAGATAAAGCGACTAATAAAGAGCAATCGATTGTGATTAAAGCGTCTAGTGGATTATCAGACGAAGAAGTCGATAAGATGGTGCAAGATGCTGAAGCGCATGCAGAAGAAGATCGCAAGTTTCAAGAGCTTGTTACCGTACGTAATCAAGCGGATGGCATGATTCACGCGACTGAAAAGACATTAACGGACATGGGCGACAAAGTGGATGCAGATGAAAAATCTCGCATTGAAGCGGCTATCGCTGATTTACGAGAAGTACTAGACAAAGATGACAAAGATGCGATCGAGTCTAAAACACAAGCATTAACAGAAGTGTCTCAAAAGCTAGCTGAGCAAATGTATGCGGATGCAGGCGCGGCTGCTGGCGCTAAAGGTGAGCCGGAAGCAGAGGCTAACAAGCCTGGCGGTGATGATGTAGTTGATGCTGAGTTTGAAGAGGTTAAAGAAAATAAATCTTAGTTAGTGAATTTAAGCTGTATCACTAGTCCAAAGTAATAGGCTTCGCAATAATACTGCGGAGTCTGACTTTGGACTTTACTTTATCTGGAACAAAATAAATCTAAGTTAAACAAACTAGTGTAGTTGCAAATGGCCAAAAGGGATTATTACGAAGTATTAGGGGTTTCACGCGAGAGCAACGCTGCGGAATTTAAAAAAGCGTATCGCCGCTTGGCAATGAAATATCACCCTGATAGAAATGAAAATAACGCCGATGCTGAAGTTAAATTCAAGCAAGCGAAAGAAGCTTACGATGTGCTTTCAAACGGACAGAAGCGTCAGATTTATGATCAATACGGCCATGCAGGTATAGAAAAGCAAGGTGGATTCTCGTCACAGGGTGATGGTGATCTTGGTGATGTCTTTGGTGGCGGTGGTGGTCGCGGTGGTCAGAATCGTGCTTATAGAGGCGCTGATCTTCAATATAATCTAGAGCTTAGCTTGGAAGAGGCAGTGTTTGGCACCAATGCCGATATTGATATTTCATCCAGGCAATCATGTGAGACTTGTTCTGGTAGCGGTGCGGAGCCGGGCACATCGCTAGAAAGTTGTGAGACTTGTGGTGGTATTGGTCAGGTAAGAATGCAACAAGACTTCTTTTCTATTCAGCAAGCATGTCCAAAGTGTCATGGTAAAGGCAAAGTCATTACCAATCCATGCGGCGATTGCAGAGGGGCAGGCACGGTTGAAAAGCCAAGAACATTATCGGTTAAAGTGCCTGGTGGTGTAGACACTGGTGATAGAATACGACTATCCAATGAGGGTGAGGCTGGAGAAAATGGTGGCCCTGCTGGCGATTTATACGTTCAAGTGAGCGTCAAGCAGCATCCTATCTTTAAGCGAGATGGCGAACATCTGCATTGTGAAATTCCTATTGGATTTGTTACCGCCGCCCTAGGTGGTGAAGTGGAAATTCCTACGCTAAAGGGGAAAGTCAATTTAAAAATTCCAGCAGAGACGCAGACAGGTAAACAGTTTCGCTTGAAGGGTAAAGGCGTTAAGCCAGTGAGAGGCGGTGCTCAGGGTGAAATGTTTGTGCACGTACTTATGGAAACCCCGGTCAGTTTGACTAAGCGGCAAAAAGAATTGCTGCAAGAACTCAATACTTCTTTGATCGCGGGTGGCAAAAAACATAGTCCTAAATCCCAAGGTTGGGGTGATGGCGTAAAAAGCTTTTTTGAAGATTTGAAATTCTGGTCGGATTAATTTGAAGTTATGACAACTGCAATCGCAATCAATGGTGCAAGTGGCCGCATGGGGCGAGCTCTGGTTCAAGCTTGTGTGGAAAATAATGCAACTAGTCTAATAGCAGCACTGGTTCGTTCGGGCTCAGAATTTGAAGGTTCAGATGCAGGAACAGTGGCGGGTATTGCGCCTGCGAATGTGTCTATGCTGAGCGATCGAAGTCAATTG
>WASW01097699.1_pt1 | contig 12069 bp, 10 predicted proteins | sample 5698521 | NCBI WGS metagenome assembly WASW01 (sample SAMN11175560, study PRJNA528189) | sponge metagenome | isolation source: marine sponge | host: Leucetta | place: Antarctica: Western Antarctic Peninsula, King George Island | collected 2013-01
CGGGTCGTGCTGTTAGGACAAACACTCGATCTCCGAGTGTTACCGCTTCTTCAATATTATGAGTCACAAAAATAATCGTAATTTTTTCTTCTTCCCAAATACGCTGTAAATCTATAGTCAGCTTTAAGCGCGTTAAGGCATCAATGGCGCTGAACGGTTCATCCATCAGCAAGAGGGAAGGGTTGGAAATGAGTGCCCGACAAATAGAGGCTCGCTGCTGCATGCCACCAGATAATTCGTGTGGCCATTTTTCCTCAAACCCTTTGATTCCGGCTAATTCGATTAACTTCATAGCGCGCTCACGCCCACTTTTTTTTTGACCCAGCAATTCAAGGGGAAAAAGAATATTATCGATGACGGAACTCCAGGGAAATAAAATTGGTTTCTGGAATACCAATCCTAGCTCACTCAGTTGTTTTTCGTTTGAACGTTCATGCTTTATCTCAATCGTTCCCTGGGTAGGCTCCAATAACTTGGCAATGATATGTAAAAGAGTAGACTTACCGCAACCGCTCGGTCCAGCTATGGTAATAAATTCTCCACGCACCAAATTAAAAGAGATATCTTCTAGCGCAGTGATCGTTTCACTTTCGGTTTGATAGGATTTGGTTAAATTTTTAACCGAAACAAAATCACTCATCGCTTCATCCTTTTCTATTCCTCTCGATACCAAGGCAGTAATTTTTTCTCAATGACTTTTAATATTTCATAAAACAGGTAGCCAAAAATGGAGAGTGCGACGATGGCTGCAAACATATGGGGAATTTTTAGATAGGCTTGATATAAAACCATCAAATGCCCCAAGCCTTCCTGGGAACCTACAAATTCAGCCACGGTTACCCCAATCACCGCCAGAGTCGTACCAATACGAAGCCCAGTAAAGATATTCGGTAATGCATTCCAGATGCGGATCCTCATCATAATTTGCCAATCACTGGCCTTATAAACTCGAGCCAAATCATAGTATTCAGGTCGAATTCTTAGGCCGTCCATAGTGTTTATCATGACCGCAAAAAATACAATCGTTGACGCTAAAATCACCTTTGAGAGATCCCCTAATCCGAACCAAACCATGACCAGTGGGGCAATAGCGACTTTGGGCATGGTTTGGAAAAATACTAAAATCGGCATCAAGGCTTTGTTTAAAACTTCATAATACATCAGCACAACGCCTAAGATGATCCCAACCATGCCACCTAAAAAAAAACCTTCAATCACGGCAATACATGTAGCCAAGCTATGTTTTAAAAGAACGACACGTTGTGCGATAATGGACGATACAATATCAGTAGGAGATGGCAATGTTAAAGGAGAAATATCCATCATTTTTACCAATAATTGCCAGAAAATTAGCATCCCTAAAATAATAAGAATTGAGTAAATCTTAGTTTTTTCAATGAATTTCATACTCAATAATCCTCTGCAATGTTTGATCATCAGATAGAGAATCTCTCTTCAACCAGTTATGACATCCTTCTCAAAGAAAAATCAGACAGTTTCCTTAACACAGGGATGGAAACCTGCACCCAAAATATATGAATCGCTTTACGCCGCGTACGATCCTTCGGTCACGGAGGTGTCTGTTAATATCAAATATGGTAGATACATCTCCACCAAGATGGCTAATTATTCTGTATTAAAAATTCATTTGTATAAATTTCACCTGGTGAAAAATTTATCTTTGTATCAAAGTTTTTTTCTGTGAATTGAAGCGTTTGCTGCCATTTGGAATCAGTCATCCACCCCAATCCTTTTGCAAGACCAGTTTCGTCATATTGAGTACTCATAACCAAAGCAAACTCATCATAATTGACTTGGGGATTGTCGCTTTTTAGTTCGGGTTGTACATTGAAAAAGATATCGACAGATTCTTTGGGGTGCTCATAAATCCATTTGAACGCTTTCTGCGTCGCCTGGGCAAACCTTCGAACAGTTATCGGATTTTCCTTTAAAAACTTTTCTGTAGCGCTGATCCCGTTAAAATAAATTCCATAATCTTTGTATTGAAAGCCAGCTACCTTGTGTCCATCCGATATAAATCTAGGCAGATAAGGCATAAATGTGGTAATTCCGTCAAGCTTTCCTTCGAAAAACCTCCCGTTCAAAACCCCATAGGAAAGCTGCTCAACTTTTATTTTATCAAAAGATATCCCATTTTTATTAGTAAATATTGGAAATAAAAGAGCTTCCCCCGAACCTGGAACAGAGCCTATGGTTTTTCCTTCTAGGTCCATTGGTGAGTTGATGCCTTTATTGGTATGATATATGATACCCAATTGCGGTTTTGGCACATAACACAGAATCATTTTGGCTTTGAAGCCACCTGCTCGGGCTTTCGCTAAGACGAAAGCTTGCGGGCTAGAGAAATCAACCTGCCCAGCTTGAAGGCCGGCTAGATTTTTTTGGGATCCCATAAGGCCAACAATGTTTACTTTAAAACCAAGATTATCGTAAAAACCTTTTTCCTTTGCAATAATCCAGTATGCTGTAGAAGGACCAATCTTCCATTGTGCGGCAACGGTTATTTCTTTTCTTTCTGGTGTTTCAGCATGTGCCAACCCGGCGACAATCATAATCGCTGATAAAATCAAAATTGGTAGGATTCTCATGGTTCGTCTCCTTTAGCCCAAGGTTAAGATTAAATCGGAAAAACATCACGAATTACAACTTTTCTTTGCAAGTGGTTGATTTCTATTGGAGGAATTATTTTGAAGTGCAAATTAGACCAATTGGTTCAATTTGAATCATACGGTGCAAATTGGTTATTGTCAATAAAAAATTAAAAATACTGTTCCGAGGTTTACACCATTTTTAGTAAAACACTTCTCTAAATTCCAGCAACAGAGTCTAAATCATCTCCTGAAACAGCAGATGTCTCGTCTTGACTTCCTGCATCTATACTCTATAAGAGTGCCTACAATATTAAAGAATTGTAGATAAGACGCTGGCAACCCTATCCGATGCTCCGAGGGCCAAATCGTTGAAGAGTTTTTTTTAAACTGAAACAGTCCAAACAAAATTTTGGGGAATAGATTCTGCATGCTTTGAAGCCCCAGAGTCTTGCCTCACACCTCTTCTAATGGAGAATGTTAATGCGCTATCGGCGTTTTGGAAAAACCGAATTGCAGTTGCCTGTTTTTACAATTGGCGGAATGCGTTATCTCAACGGGTGGGATGGGCCGCATGACGTTGTTCCTGACGAAACCTTGCAAAATGCCCTGGAAGTGGTTCAGCATGCGTTGCAGGTCGGGATCAATCATTTTGAAACGGCACGGGATTATGGCCGGAGTGAGCGGATTTATGGCAAAATATGGCCTCTGCTCCAGCAGGTTGGGGAAACGAAAGAGCAGTTGCGCCAGCGTCTTGTTTTCACGACTAAAATTGCGCCAATGCCGACTTATCAGAAGATGAGAGACGCCATCGAAGATTCTCTCGAACGTTTGCAAATTGAGACGATTGATAATTTTGATATTCATGGGATCAATACTGAAGAAAACTTGGCACGTATTTTTCAAAAGGGCGGCTGTTTGCAGGCGGTTCAGGATGCGCACAATGAAGGCTTGATTCAGCATTTGGGCTTCAGTACGCATGGGGCGCTTGATTTAATTTTAAAGACAATCGATACCGATGTTTTTGAGTCGATCAATTTGCATTATTATTACTTTTTTCAACGTAATTGGCCAGCGATTGAACAGGCGGCAAAAAAGGATATGGGGGTTTTTATTATTTCTCCCAATGACAAAGGCGGGCAATTATTCAATCCGCCTCAAAAATTGAGTCACTTGACTGATCCCTTGTCTGCCATGAATTTCAATGATCGGTTTTGCCTCGCTCATCCCGAAATTCATACTTTGAGTTTAGGAGCCAGCGAAGCGCAACAAATTGACACACACCTTTCCTCGCTCGCTTCCGAGATGGAGGAGGATGGTCATCCTGATTCAACCTTTGCTCAAATCAAAAGAAAAACCGACCTTGCTACGGATGAATTTCAACAATTGGGGCAACAATATTGTACGTTCTGTTCTCAATGTTTGCCCTGCCCGGAAGCGATCAATATCCCAGAAGTTTTGCGCTTTCGCAATATGTGGAAAACCCATGATATGGAAGCCTTTGTTGCTTATCGTTATAATATGCTAGAAGCCCACGGTGACTGGTTCCCTGGCCGATTTGCCGATGCTTGTACTGAATGCGGAGATTGCTTGCCCCGCTGTCCAGAAAAATTACCAATTCCTCAATTCCTGTTTGAGGTGCATCACAAATTTTATGATCCTCAAAAGAAAAAGCATTGATTCCAAAATGATTGATTCCAAAAAACCACTGTTTTCGCTCTTTTCTTCTTTTAAAAATAGCCACCCTCAATCGAAAATTCTGTTTGCTGCTTTTTGGGTGGGTTGCCTTAGGGTGGGGGGTTTTGGCGGCCCTCAAATATTTTGCGCTGGAGTATTACATTTGGGATGTTGGCATTTTTGCCAATAACATCGTCAATTTCGTAGAAACAGGGACTTATTTCAGTTCTGTCCTCAATATGCACGGGTTTGCTGATCACTTTTCCCCCAATCTGCTGTTACTCGCCCCTTTATTTAAAATCGCTCCAAGTGTGATGTGGTTGACCATCTTGAAAGTGGTTGCCTTTTTCAGCACGACCTGGTTCTTGTTTCAACTCGGTATCACCCTTTTGGGAAAACAGTCTCAGTGGATTTATCTGGCCCCGATCCTTTGGTTGATCAATAAATATTTTGCTCAAACGCTTCATGCCTCTTTCCAACCTTCCTCCTTGACGCCTCCATTCATTGTGGCCGCTTTTTGGTTTGCCTCTCAAAAAAAATACCGTTCGATGTTGATCTGTCTGGTCATTCTGCTCGGATTTAAAGAACATTTGTCTCTGATTTGGCTTTCTGTGGGAGGCTTTTTACTAGGAGAAAAAAAATTTAAAATGGGGTTCTTTTGTCTTGGAGCAGGCCTCACTGCTGGTATAGTGACGTACTTCGTGATCATGCCTTTTTATTTTGAAGGAATCGGAACATCGCTGCACACACAATCCCGTCTTGGCATCTTCGAATTCATTCCACGAAAATTAGAAATGTTCGGATGGTGCCTGCTTTCTGTGGGACTGCTCCCTCTCATTCAATGGAAAAACTGGCTGATGATCCTGCCAGCATTTGGATTGACCTGGATTACCAAAGATCCCCCGATGTTGGATTTTGGGTATTATTATTTCGATATTTCAATGACGGTGATGGTGGTTAGTGTGATTTATTCTGTCAAAAAACTCCAAACCGATACTCCACGTCCCCAATGCCCCTCCTCCGTTTTATGGGGCTTCCGTGTGGGAATGGTGCTGAGCATTCTCTTGGTCAACACGTATTCCCCTCAGCAGTGGATCGTCCGCAGAATCCCCTCTGAAACCCATCGGGCGATTCTGGAGGAAATCCAGCAATATCGAGAAGAATTAGGAATGGAAAAAGAACTCTGGTTAGATGATCAAATCGGTGTCCATTTCATACGGTTTCCTCACATGAAATATTTGCCGATGGGAGGCGCCCGTTCTTATCAACCGTTGCTCGATGCTCAGAAACCTCGGAGTGTTGTTTTCCTCAAAGATCCCATCCTGAGCAACCTTGCCACAGGCATACACCCCCTTTTGGTTGTCGATTTAGAAAAACTCGCCAAGCAAGGGTGCTATCAAAAACGCTCCGAATTTGAGCACCTTTTGGTCTATGAAGCCACCCGCCGGTGTTCGTAGGAAAAGAGATCACTTCGATTTGTTTCTAGAAGAGACGGTTTTTGAGAGAAGTAGAGCACTTGAAGCTAACCCACCCCTAACCCCTCCGAGGATGGGAATTTTTGAGAGAAGTCGATCACTTGAGGCGGTTTTGGATCAATCAATCCAAGCCCATTTGTTGTTTTCCCAGTGCTGTCAAATCCCCCAACCTAGCCCGATCTTGATAAGCGATTTCATAGTTTTCCGCAGAAAAATCCGGACCGCTCTTTCCTGACAAAAAGACTACGGCTTGCTTTGGTAAGAAAGACGCGTTTTTTTCACACCAGGGTGCCGCAGCAATGTAGATCACATTGCTGTAACCGCGGCCTGTGTGTTTTTCTTCAACGGCATGGATGGTGTCTGGATGCCACCAAACCGTATCACCAGGATAGACTTTTGGAATCGAGATCAGCCCCTCTAGCAAAAGCTGATGCCATTGCGGCGTAACCACCATCGCCCGACGAGGCCGCGCCCCACAAAGTTCATCGTTAGGGACATCATCTTGCAAGGCGCGAAGCAGCATGTAAGGCATGCTGGCAGCCGTTGGAATCAGCATCAAGGTTCCATCTCCCGGCCCTTGCTCCGTCAACGCCGTCCATCCTTGAAATGATCGAAAAACACTGCACACTGCTGGTGAAGGAATTTCTTTAACTTGTGTCCGGTAAGCCCCATCGAAGGAGTTGTATTGATGCCAGTTGCCCTCGAAAATGTGACGGTAAACTTGGCGGTAATTCTCATCAAGCCACCGTTCGACGGAACCAGAATCCACATGAGGAGAAAGCCCCAAAGACCCACTGCCCGGTTCTCGACGCCGTACCCGATCCGCGTAGCTGCATTCGCGATCTGGATCAAAATGTTGTTTGCCCAAACTCTGGTATTCCCAAAGGCGATTCAGAAATGATCGTGCCGCGGCCAGGTTCGGGTGTTGTCGTGCCCAGACTTGTGTTTGTGACCAGTATAACCCGAAGATTTGCGGGCGACCCGATTTCAACTGGTCAAAATATTGATCCATTTCAGGATCAATTTTCACCTCATAATAGCCATTATCGGCAATATAACGCCCCAGTTTTTCATTCTGTTCTTTCACTTCATCGTTTGGAAGTGTATTTCGAATGACGAGACAGCCCGCTCGTTTGATGCGATTTATTTCTTCTTCATTGATCTGATTCAAATCTTGAAAGTTGATTTGTGGAATGGCTCTCCCTTGAATATTATCCTGACGGATCCGCTTGATCTCGGAAGCAACATGAGTTTCGATTTCCTTGAAAAGCGCCCGATAATCCCCGATACGGCTCCGCAGTTCTTTTTTAATAGAACGTATCTGATCTTCCAGATTGTCATTGTTCGCTATCATGTTTTTTTTTATAAACTAGGATTGCGATAGTTTGTCTTAAATATTCAAATCGAGCGATTCAGTGAGAAAAATATGGCTTGTATTTTTTTAAACAAGGTTGCCGAATTTCAGTCCTCAATGAATTCCCCATTTTCAATCGTTCGGGAACGCAGTTTGCGGTTATTGTCGAAGTCCATCCGAACTTGCATACGATTGGGGCACCGCGCCCCGATAATTTCTTTATTTAAAAAATACCCCCCCTTGCTGGATTCATCATAATTCTGTGCCAATGACGCCGTTTTATCAATATACAAATTGAACTCTTCCTCGCATTTGCCGCAGCGCGCCTTTAGAAAAAAGCCGTTTCCGGAAGAAGATGATCCACTAGACGTAAAAAATTGTTTGAGTTTCTTCAACAAAATGACCTCCTGACAGTGTCATGAACATTTTATCCTTAACGAATGAGGGTGCCTGGAACAACGTCCTGGGGCGGTTCGACAATCATGAAACGTTGACCGTCATCCGTGCAGAGAATCATTCCTTCTGAAAGCACACCACGGAGTTTGGCTGGTTTGAGATTACTGACCACCATCACCTGTTTGCCAATCAAATCTTCAGGCGTGTAACACTCCGCGATTCCTGAAACAATGGAACGGGGTTGGCTTTCGCCGACATCAACCTGTGAATGGAGGAGTTTTGTTGACTTCTTCACGTTTTCACAAGCAATGATCTTTCCAACTTTCAATTCGACTTTTGAGAATTCTTCAATCGTCAATTCATTGGAGGAAGATGCGGATTCCGATATTTTTTTTGCGGAAGGTTCCTCAGTTTCCAGCGATTCTGGAGCAGATTCCGAAACCGATTCCGCTGGTATTTCTTTAATTTTGGGAAACAACGGAGACGGTTGAGGCAGAGATTGCCCTTCAGGCAACAATCCAATCTCAAATTGTGTCGTGCCAAGGGTTTCCGAGGAATAACCCAAGGATTGCCAGGCGGTTTTCATTTTTTCCGGCATGACTGGCGCCAGCAATTGGACAATCAGCCGAACTGCGTCGAGTGCTGTGTACAAAACGGTTCCTAGCCGCTCTCGATCCTCTTCGGCTTTTGCTAATTTCCAAGGAGCGGTCTCATCAATATATTTGTTGACCTGTCGGCTCATCCAAGCCACTTGCTCCAGAGCACGGTGCAAATAAAAATCCAGCACATACTGATTCACTTGAGCGATGCCTTCCATAAAAACAGTCTGGAGTTCTTTTTCCAAATCACCGAGCGAGCCTTTGGGAGGAACTTGGTTATTGAAATTTTTACGGCTCATACTGATACTACGATTGATCAAATTCCCGATATTGTTGGCCAAATCGCCATTGTAGCGAGCCAAAAGCAAGGCTTCCGTGAAATTGGCATCCTCCCCAAAACTCATATCTCGCGCTAAAAAATAACGCAAAGGATCGACTCCGACTCGATCTTTCATCGCCAGAGGATCAATCACATTGCCCACCGTTTTACTCATCTTACTGCCACTGCTGATCCAATATCCATGCACCGTTAATTTTTGAAAAACTGGAATCCCAGCGGCTTTGAGCATGCAGGGCCAGTAGACGGCATGAGTTCTGAGGATGTCTTTGCCAACCATGTGATGCACATGTGGCCAATATTTTTGATAGAGCGGATCATTGGGCCAGCCTAAGGCATTCGGGTAATTGAGCAACGCATCAAACCAGACATACGTTACAAAATTGCTGTCAAACGGAAGCTCAATCCCCCAGGTCAAGCGACTCTTGGGGCGTGAAATACATAAATCCTGGAGCGGCTCTTTCAAATGTTGCAGCACTTCGTTGCGGTAGCGTTTCGGGTAAATCCAGTCTTCATTTTCCTCAATGGTCTTGATCAACCATTCTTGATAGACACTCATCTTGAAAAAATAATTCTCTTCCTTGTAGTCTTGTGGGGCAATTTGATGATCGACACAAAGCCCATCCGCAAGCTCACTCTCATCGAGGAAGCGTTCGCATCCGACGCAATAGAGTCCTTCATATTCTTGGCGGTAAATTTCACCCTGATCATAAATTTTCTGGAGTGCTTGTTGGACGAGGGCTTTGTGTTTGGGATCGGTGGTGCGGATGAACTGATCATGCTCGACATGGAGCTCAGGCCAGATTTCACGAAATTCTTGAGAAATTTGATCGACAAATTCCTGAGGAGAAATATTAGCTTTTTTTGCCGCTTCCGCGATCTTTTGACCATGCTCATCGGTTCCCGTCAGAAAATAAGTATCTTCTCCAAACAATTTTCGAAAACGTCGAAAAATATCCGAGACAATGGTCGTGTAGGCATGTCCGATATGAGGGTGGCTATTGGCATAAAAAATAGGCGTGGTGATGTAAAATGTTTTGGGCATAGGAATTTTATCAATGAATGGTGGCCATTACAGGAATACACGAAGGTGATTCCAAAGGGGATTTACATCGGTAATTGGATAACAGGTTCTTCAGGATGCGCTCGATAGATGACTAACGTACGCCCAATGATTTGAGCAATATGGGATTGGGTATAGTGTGAAATTTGTTCGGAACAGTTTTTTTTATCGAGAGGCGACGCTTCCAGAACCTTGATTTTGATCAGTTCATGTTCCAGCAAACACTGGTCAATTTTTTGATACACTGCCTCCGACAAACCACCTTTGCCCACAGTAACCAAGGGTTTCATCAGATGGGCCAGCTTTCTCAGATAGCGTTTTTGTTTTCCGGTCAAAGATTGTAAAGCCATTTCGATTATAAAATAAATTAGTTAAAATTTTGGACATTTTCATAAATCGCAGACATCAGTTCATCTGCTTTTTTCGCATCCCATTGGCGAATTTTGCTCACTTGCTCCAGCGCATCTATTTTTCGTCCGGCATTGATATGGCAATGGGCCAAACCAATATTCGCTTCCGGATGATGAGGCACTCTTTTTACAATTTCTGTCAATTCAGATTCGGCTTCCTGGATCATTGCATTTTCAAAAAGCTGTTGTGCCAAATAGAGACGCAACTCTACCATATCCGGCGCATTTTGCACAGCCGCATAGAGAATCTCTCGCATTTTCTCCAATTTTCCTGCTTCTTCGTAACCCTGTACAAAATCGAGGGTCACTGGGGTGTGCGCAGGATTGAGTGTGATCGCTTTTTGTAAAACGGCATAGCCTTCATCAATTTTTTTTTGCTGCAACAAAACTTGACTCAAAGTGACTAGAGCGTCTTCTTCGTTTGGGCCGAGATCAAGAATTTTTCTCAGCGTTTTTTCTGCCGCCGTAAACGCTTTTTTGGCAAGTTCTTCATTGACTTGATGTTTGAGGAGGTGAGTGGCTTCCAGCACCGTTTTCTGGTGAAACCAAGCACGCATTTTTTGGAACATAGAGCAGCCAACCCATTATTGAAAAGACAAGATGATTTTTTCAAAACCAGCTAGATCGTATCTCTTTTATGAGGGATGTCGCAAGCCGAAAACAAACTAGCGGAGGCTGGCAGACCGCATTTGGGAAGATGGATTACTCTTCTGTGGAGGGAGGGGTATATTCATTGGAATAAAGATGTCCTGCAATTTTTCATTGACAATGGGGAAAAAAAGGCGTCTTCGCTGACGATCCACGAGTTCCAATTCTCCTAAACCATCTGCGCGGTGTCGTAAAATGAGCTGTCGGAAGCCTGAAAAATTAGCGGAAGTCCGCCTGTTGAACTGGGCCAGCACGAGCCATGTTTGATTATTTTTCTGATAAGACACACACCCCAATTTCACCCGATCTTTATCACATCGAGGAAGGGGATAGCTCCATTGTTTTCCTGAATATTCTCGCATCGCTTCTTTTAAAGATTCTTTGTAAAGAGAGGCCACTTCAGCAACAATATTTGCTATTTTTTCATAGCGGATTCTCGAATTTCCGATTGGAAAAATTGGATTTTGGATTTGCCCTCGTTTGAAAGGAAATCGCATCATCCGTCCTTCAGAATCATAAAGACGAAGTGCCCGTTTCGTTCCTTTGTGTCGCACAAAAGTGAGTTTGTTGAATCCCTGTAATTTGAGGATTTTCGATGTTTTGAAATCAATTCTGAGATTCCAGGCATCGGGATGTTTGTGAAAACTCAGACAGCCAATTTGAGGATCTCGAATTTGACAGGTTTTCGATGTGAATTTCAGCTTTCCTTGGACATATTGCAGCATGTATTCTTTCAAAGAGTCCTGATACAGCATTTGAATTTCTTGGTTGATTTTTTGGATTTCTCCAAAAGTGAACCCGTGTTCTGGTTGTAGAAAATTTTTCGCAGAAACTGTCATATAAAAAAAGAAAAACATTCCTAAGATGCCATATATTTTTTTCATAAAACCCTTTTGCCCGATGATGCTATTTTCAAGAGAAAAAAATCAGTTCAATAATTTTTCTCAAGTTTTGTTGAGAAGTACCGATAAACCAGGAAAGTTAAAAATTTTATAGCGATTCCATAATCTGTTGCCACCTTGATTATACCTTGAAAAGAAAAACTCTTTCTCTGGTAGGCGAATTAGGATAAATCCTAGGTTGCTGGAATTGATTTGCAAGCGTTTAAGAAATCGGAGTGGTTCGAGGAACCATCTATTATATTAATGATAAAAACTAGCAATAAATGACCCAAATTCCAATTTATAGCGGAAAGCCCGATGCTGATGGAAACAAATCTTGAGAAGAATCCGGTGAGGCTCGCAATCGCTCAATTTCGGCTGGTAGTAGCGTCTCAATTTGCTTCGAGGAGTTTTTATGCGGAATAATGTGATCAAAATATTTCATGAAATGTTGGTTTGGAGAGTCCTTGCCTCAATCCCGACAAAGTGATAGAGAAGAAAGCGATGTTTGATGGAACACCCATATCTGACCGATGAATTTTTTATGAAAAAGCTGTGATCCCGAATGGATGTGACCATGAGAAAAGCAGGATGATTTACTGTTTCCAAGAAGCTATCGA
>WASW01098741.1_pt1 | contig 12068 bp, 11 predicted proteins | sample 5698521 | NCBI WGS metagenome assembly WASW01 (sample SAMN11175560, study PRJNA528189) | sponge metagenome | isolation source: marine sponge | host: Leucetta | place: Antarctica: Western Antarctic Peninsula, King George Island | collected 2013-01
CAACTTCATCATTTAATTGTTGTAACTGTCCATGATTCAAATTCTGTGTAGTCACATAAATAAAATCGGTTTCAGTGGAATATCCATGTTGCCAGTAAAGACTGTCACTGGGAGCATAGACAAAGCCTTCCAGTTTACAAACAGCCTCGGCTAACCGGGCCGCATTATATTCCCTGCTTATTATCCAGTTATCCCATTTGTCCTTTTCAAGTAAAGAAGGAGCAATTTTATAATAACGGAATCCGCCGCCGCCCTTCCATTCCACTCCTTTAGAAATACCTCTCTGATCTTCACCATCAATTACTTTTTGAAGACGCGGAATGATATGAGTATGACAATGCTCCCCAAGCTCCACCATGATCCACTTTCTACCCATTTTTTGTGCCACTGCGCCCGTAGTTCCTGAACCGGCAAAGGAGTCTAAAACCAAGTCTCCAAGATTACTAAAATGTTTCAAGATAATATTTAATAGTGCCTCAGGCTTTTTCCCGTTCCTAAAATCAGCATCTCCTTCTAAGCGACAATTACCAAAAGCTCCTGCTAGATCATAAAAGTTTTCTATAGGCGAAGTTTTATGCTTTTCTTTGTTTTCCAATTGAGACATTGGAACCCCTTGGTAATATTTTCCTTTTGTTGCCCCTTCCCTTTTAGGCCCAGTAAAATACCGAAAATCAAATTTATCATCCCCAATTCCATAAACTTTATAAATCACTCCGTAACCATCGTCATTATATCTGCCAGTAAGATAATCCCGAAAGAATCTGCCCGATGAATTGCCATCCAAAATACTTCCAGTTGCCCATATCTCTTTTCGTCCATCCTCCGCGCCTTCACCTTTAATTATTTCGTATTCATTTTTTTTAAGAATAATGACTTTCTTACCACCTAAGACTATTTCTCTTCCTTTAGTCTTTTCCTTGATATAAAAATTAAATTTTTCAAATGAAGCCATTTTTTTATTTAAATTGGGAATGGCCCCATATTCCTTACGATAAATATGAACCATTTCAACTTGCTTGTGATAGTTCATATCTTGTTTAAGGGTTTTCCCTGCATAACGAACTTGAATATAAAAAGTCGTATTATAATTTTCTCGGCCAAAAACCTCATCCATCAAGACTTTTAAATAATGTCCTTCAGAATCGTCAATATGACAGCAAATAAATCCGTTTGGAGACAATAAAATTTTTAAAGATTCTAAGCGATCCCGCATTAATCCAAGCCAAATAGAATGCTCCAAACCATCATCATAATGTTCAAAGGCATTACCCGTATTGTAAGGCGGATCAATATAAATACATTTAACTTTTCCCGCAAATTTCTGTTCAAGTGCCTTGAGAGCTAAAAGGTTGTCACCAAATATGAGTTGGTTGTCAAAAATATCTTTTTCTGTGATGCGGTGCTTTGCATGATAAGACTTATCCTGATCCTCCAGTAGAATTCGAGGCTCCAGCTTGGGCCGGTTCTCCTTGCCAATCCACGTCAATTCCAGTTTTTGTTTTTTATTCATAACAACCCTGAACACAAACTTTTTAATATAAAAATTAAATCGCCCTAATTACATTTGCCCCAAACCAGTCGGAAAGGGTCTGTAGAGATTCATCACTCAGTCTTTGAGTAAATAACAAACAAAGATACTTGAGTTCAACTAGTAAGTGCAACTTTGAGGTTCGATTAAGAGGCAAGCCGGGATAAACTCCACAGCGTTTCTCAAATCGCCAAATCAAAAGTTAGTGCAGATAGTGCATCGGAGCCTTCAAATTCTGCCCTTTTGATTCAAATCTGAATAACTCAAAATAATCATCAAACCAGTAAAAGGGAACCAAACAACACCATTTGCTTTAAGGGTACAAACTTGGGAACCAACGCTCTACAATATCGATGGGGAATTCTAAACGAACGGGGCCTTTTTCTTTTTTTGAAGCAAGGAATCCTTTTTCTATAAGTTCTTTCAGGACAGTTCTCGCTTGCCGGTCTTTATAACCTGTCAAACTGGCGGCCTTACCGCGCTCAAACTCACCTGCTAAAAGAGCTTCTCGCAATAAGGGAAAAGACCCCTTCGGCAATCTTTTGGCTCGAACTTCTTCTTCCGTGTAAATTTCAATTCGTCGGATAAGTTCAGCAGGTTTCAATAATGACTCCATAAATGTGATTTGGTCAATACAAATAGTTAGGAAAAATTTACAAAACTCTTCCAGTCCTTTTTGAGAAAGTGATCCTCGTCCATCTAAATCACCTTGGCGCGGTGCATCCGCTGCATCCAACTGCGCTTTATATTGTTCTGAATTACGAGCCAAGCCACGGGATGCAGACCAAAGACTACTGCTAATCCCGATAGTTTTCAGATAAGCATGCGAATAAAGACGAGCAACGCGACCGTTTCCATCTATAAACGGATGTATCCAAAGAAGTCGATGGTGGGAAGCCGCTGCCGCAACAAGTCTATCCACCCGCCCCAACTTGCCAGGATCGTAAGCATCTTCAAATCGACTTATAAAATCAGAAATATTTTGAGCTTGCGGAGGAATATATCTACCGACTGCGACATCTGTTTCCCTGAATTTTCCAGGCTCCACTCGAATTTTTTCTTTTGTGTCTGGACTTTCAACCCAAAGAAGATCATCGGGTAAATTCTTAGAAAACTCTTTATGAAGCCATTTAATAAAAGTAATGGGTTTCTTCTTTTCTATATCCTGGGTATCTATTTTTTCTTGAAGGAGAATATGCGCCTTAGCTTCTAATTGCAGGTCTCTTTTTTTGGGTTCCGTAGAAAAATCTCCTTTTAAGGCACGGTCTATATCTCTTGGATGCGTGTCATGCCCTTCTATAAGATTGCTGTAATAGCAATTCATAGACCGGACCAATTCGCCAATGGATAGTTGAACAACGGGGTGAATCATCCCTGCCAAATGAGCTGACTTTTCCGATAGCTCAACGCCTAAGTCTTGCAATTCACCAGAAGTTGGCGAAGGCAACATAGGCTCCATTAGGGATATTTGTTCATTTTTAGCCATACTTAGCACCAATATTTGCCGATATAAATTTATCAACTAAGTATCTATATTACTTTACTTTAAAATATTTTTAAACTATATTTTTGCCGATATTTTTGCCGGTTACAGGAAAAGTGATCTTAAAGAAGGCTGGCAAATGGAACGGTACGCCCACCTAAATGCAAAACGATTGAAGGAAGGTTTATCAGTGCTTGACCAGAATATCGTAGTTACACAAAAAGGGCTTACGAGGAAATCCGTAAGCCCTTGGTTTCTGGTGCCCCCGAGGCGATTCGAACGCCTGACCTACGGATTAGGAATCCGTTGCTCTATCCTGCTGAGCTACGGGGGCTATATGTTTGGATATATAAGCGTATTTATGGAGAAGATAAATATTGACAATTTGCCCCGTGCTAAAATCCTCTTTAAACCTCTCGCACACTCATTTAGTCGCTTTCTTAAAATTTATTGATCTTTCTTTCTAATCCATAAATCTTTTTTCTTAGTGCAAATTAATATAGCTATTGCGGGTGTCACATTTAAGATACTAAATTCATACATTCCTTATAATGTGCATGTTCCTTTAGTTGTCCATGCCTATATTCTTCTGCATGACAAAGGATACACAAAACTTCAATATTTGACGGCCTGTTGTCAAAGGTATTTCCATTTTTATGATGAGAATGCAAAAATTTAGATTTTGTTGGGTCACTAAAATCTTTCTCACACTTAAGACATATCCATTTCGCCTTTTTCTTAAATTCAATACTTATTTTATTCCAATCCTTTGAATATATATTTAAAGGGGCCGTCTTTTCAGTTTCCGAAGGTGTAACCGTAATAGGGGAACAAATAAATCGAATAAAAAATTCATTCAAGTCAAAACTATTAAATGCTTTAAACTTATTTTCCCTATAACCATTATAGTTAAGGTTCGATAGGCATTTTTTGCAAACATCTAATTTCCTCTCGACCCTTTGATGGCTATTTGACACAATCAAGTTGACTAGAAAAATCCCATCCATTCTGGTGGAAACAACATACTTTTCAAATAGACCCTTACTACGCATGTTTTTTAAAGTCGAACATTGGGAAATATGAAATTTAGGGGAACTGGGACGATCTCCATGGAATTTCCAATCTCGTATATACAATAAAATCCGTCTATTTTTATAAGCAATGGAGCCGTCATCTAAAAACTTAATATCCTTTAAAGCAACATCAATGCCTTCTTTTTCTAATTTAGCAACCTCTTCTAAAGAAATTTCTTCCCAATTCAAGCTTAAACTGAATTCGCCTAATTCATCAGCCCCCATTTCTTTTCTAATATCGTTGAAAGGCTTAAATTGTGAAAAATCGGGTAATTTCATTTTACATTGAGCTGATTTCGGAAATAGCCTCTTCCGTATTGAGTAATATTTTAAATTCAACACGTCTTGATTGTTTTACATTCTCGGTATCATCAGAGAATCTAATAAGACGAGAAGAAGATAATCCGATAGCCGCAACATGCTTTCTAAGCCAGGTTTTGTGTTTATTTATTTCAGGAATGAACTGGAGAATATAAACGAGTGTATTTTTTGCTCTTCCCTGAGACAACGTCATATTTTTAATATATGCTTTAGCTGGGGTTAAATCGAAAAAATCACTGGAAGTATGCCCTTCAATACGAATTTCAGATATTTTGTTCCGGTATTTTTCTGTATTTATAATCTTCAAATAGCGTGGAACAAATATATTTAAAATTCGTTTAAATTTAAACTTTAGCTTATCTTTTCCACCTTCAAACAAAACTCTTGGTTCTTCAAATCTAATGGTTAAAACATCTAACACAGCATTCCATTTTTCAAAATCATCTTTAAATTCATTCTCAAGGTCCTTTTGAAGCTCAATTTCTATAAGCTTTAAATCTTTTGCGATAGCTTGAACTTTAAGCATATAAACTATAGCAATGAGCAAAAAAACCATCATTAATCCCGCCATCACATCACTCAGGGAGATCCAATGTTCTTCAGTTTCACCTTGCCCGGACACGATTTCATTTAAACTATTAAGATTCATAATCCTTTAGAAATTTCTACAACCTTTTTCAACCTATCAGTAAGAGGAGTGTAATCCGTAACAAATTTTTTGGAAAGGGATGTCAATTGCTGACCAAAAGAATTCAGAGCCTTGGTTAATTCTTCACTCATAGCTTGATCCAATTTTACAACTTGCTCATTTGTGCGATCGACAACCTGGACAATATGCCGATTCAATTCCTCATTGTTCTTAGTTATTGTGGCCACCATTTGGCGATTCAAGTCCCCACTTTGTGAAATGGTAGACTCTAAATGTTTGTTGATCGTACTGTTATGATCCTCAATGGTTTTAATTAAAGCAATGGACAGATGATTAAGCTTTTCTTCAACTTTAGGTAAACCCGTTGAAGCTTTTTCAGATATATCAGCAAACAATTTGACATGCTTTGAAATATCATTTCTTTGTTGCTCAAGAGCTTGAAGGAGAGAGCCAAGATCAGTAACGATTATCTTAAATTTGGCCCCCATGCTTGTTAAGGATTCTGCTTTGTCTAAAAGAGCATTAAAGGCTTCGGTAGCAACTCCCATATCATAAGATGTTTGTTTTTGAGCTTCTATCATAGCAGTCAATTGTTCTCTGTACTGATTTTGCCACTCTAACATTTTACCTACAGCTTGATTTAATTCTTTAAAGTTTTCTCCAAATTGCTCATTTAGATTTTTATTAAAATCTGCAATTATTGTTTTTAAAGCTTCCAGAAGGAGATCGGTACTCTTACCTGCAATTTCTTCGTAAAATTTATCAACAGCATTATTTAATTGCTTTAGCTCATCTCTTGACTCACCCCTGAATAATTTAACCTGGGTAACAATACTCGTATCATCATCACCGCTAATGGCCTTACTTATAATCCTCACATTTTCATTTAATTCATTTCGCATATCTTGAAATTGATTCAACAATGAGTCTTTTCTCCCGACCAGGCAGGACCTGATTTCCAATATCGCCTTAAAAACATTTTTCACATCAAGCGTATCTTTCTCAGCATCCTTTTCATTAATTTCTTGCTTTATATTTTTCTTGATATATTTTCTTTTAATAAGAAGGGCAAAAACCATACCAGACACTGACGAACCAAAAGCAAACTTCATCCCTCCTATCAGGCTTGGAACACTGGACTGTATATCCTTCACATCAAAGTTCATTAGCCCCCAAAATATTCCGACAAAGGTACCCAAAATTCCAAGACTTATTAAATAATTTGGTATATTTACTGCTTTAAAGTTGGATATTGGTTTGAATAAATTTGACAGACCCACAAAAAATATCATCAAAATAAAGCCTGTGGTTATTATATTTGGAATGGTAAGAAATTCTGACATTTATATTTTCCCTAGTTATCGCTTGAAACTAACCTGCAATTCCCATTTAAATTTTTACTCTCAGGCTCTATATTTTTTCCAAGCTTATATTCAAACAAAACGATTTTATTTATACCCGCATTTTCAAGTACCCAGTAATTGAAGTTTTCCGCATCTCCACCTGTTGCATTTGGATATGTCCGATTAAAATGACTTAATTCAATGCGTGTGGGAACTCTCCAACTATTGATGCCCCCATATTTCTCCCGGCTCATTTGTTCAGTCCATTCCCTGCAATCTTTAGACGTTTCAGGGAATACTCCCTCTTTCTGATAAAAATCAAGCCTTGTCCAAAACAAACCCTTATATTTATCTAAAAGTACCTGCTTATTATAATTTTCATAATTACTTTTTGAGGATTCTGGAGAAATAGTTTTCATTTTAACAACCTCTTCTACTTGCAAGCTTTTATCTTCGGAATTCAATGTTTCCTCAGAGATACCATTAACCCCGCCTAAATTCATCTGCCTGCGTAAATTCTTCTCTTTAATTTGAATTACATTTTCCCTTTGCTCTAAAGCCAATATTCTTTTTTCCCATTCTTTCTCTAATTCTTTTTGCTTATTTTTAAACTCATTTTTCATTTTTTCATATTGCGAATTGACTTCAATCTCCCTCACGCCTAATAACTTCTCTTTCTTTTTTATCTCCTCCAGATTATTCGCATGGACATCCCCCAACCGTTTTCCCTCAATCTCTAATTGCCGTAATTTGTTATTGAGATTGAAAACTTGAAATTCTTTTTCTTTTAATTTTTTTTTATATTTTTCTATATCATTTAATTTACTATTCAATAAATATCTAGCTTCGATTAACTCATTATTCTTAATCTCAATAGATTCATTTAAATGTGGAATTTGGCTCAATTTATCCCGCAACAACTTAATTTCTGTTTCTTTTTCCACTAAAACATGTTTTTTCTCATCATTTATGGGCTTATTTCGCACGAAGTTCGGAATAATTTCAGACAGGTCAACCGTAGAACACGATATCATTGAAATAAGGAATAATAAAACAGGGGGAAACAGATTGAATAGTTTTGTGTTAGCTGTATTTATCATGGTCTATTTCTACTTATTTTTTTTCAATTTGCTAATACTATTTCATAATTCCCAGACTGTCAAATTTACAGAATACCATTGCATTTCCGCCCTCTGTTGAAGTCCGAGTCATAACATTTCCATTAACGACCATGTATAGTTCTTTTCAGGATTTAAGCGGGGGGATGGTTCAATCTATTTCGAGGATATCTGAGTATCTGATCTATCAAATGGTTTTGCGGAAGTTGAAAAATCATGGACACTGCTAAAGTTGGTCGTAACAAGCCGTGCCCTTTCGGTTCAGGACGGAAATATAAATGTTGTTCGGGGAAAGATGTGATATTAAATTAAACGATGGCATTTAATGGTTTAGTAATGCTTAGATGTGTTTCCCGATTTATCCACAAATATTATATTTTTTATTAAGCTCCCGTATCCTATCCTGCCAATAATCCCGGTTCTAGGGAATATTTAACTTTTTGGAAATCATTCCTACTATCTCAATTGTTTCATCAATCGCCGTTTGATCTTGAGGAAGCTCTCTTAAAAAGAATGGTTGGTCTTTGCCTGCAACCCCAATCCGATATTTCTCTGGAAAATCATAACTTCCCCAGTTTTGATCTTTAATATTATCAGGATTAGCGGAAACTCCGAGCATTATGTGTTCGCCACGCCACAAGCTCTTCCGACCTATAAGTTTAGCCACAACTCTTCCTATCTTTACACTAGTGACACTAATGCTTCCCGGTTTCCGGTCAATACGAAGATTGCTTGCCCAAAATTGAGGACCCCTTAAAGCAACCCCAATCTCATCAAATAATCTTTGTATTTTTCTAGAAGATTCTAAATCAATATTATAGGTTCTGATTATTGTCCACTCACTACTCTTCGATAGAGCAATTAAAATAAAAATACCTATGAATACCAATAAGTATATAATGAGGTTACCAAAAATATGAACTATCAAGTCCGACATAATTTTTCTCTCCCCTAAGTGTAGAAAGCTAGTATTGGTGAAAACATCCCAACATCTTGACCCGTAAATCTTTTAAAATATTTTTGTCCGTAATTTTGGTTTCGGCATTTGAATATCTATAGAAACATCTGACCACTCGCAATCACCCATTTGTTCTTCCAACTTCTGGTGCAACTCGGCGATAGTCATTCCACTTAATTCATATTCCACTAATTTTTCTTTTGGAATTGAAACAAAACTGTACTCCGTTTTTTCAACGGGCAGACGCAGGTTTCCGTCCTCGCCAAATTCACCATAGGACTCGCACCTGCTGATCAATTGTTTAAGAGTTTTCACGCATCTTGTAATATTATTTTTTGAAATCATACCGTCCTGTCTCTATCAAAATATTCGATCTCTAAATTCTCTTGTTTTACAGCTTCAATAACTTTGCAATAGAGTTTTTTGTAGGCCATGCGACTGGACTGAATCGACATATCGCCCTCGCCCGCTCTTGCACCCGTTCCCACCAGCAAACAGCCTGCGGTATTTGCATCGGTATTACCGACATGGATTAGAATAAATTCAAACCCTGGCACATCCTGCACATGCAACATCCCCTGATGAATATCTGAAAACTTTTTTTCGTAACGGGCATGAAAACCTCCGGTAGTGCGAAGTCCTACCTTATACGAACCTGCGGGGATGCGTGTTTCTGATGCTACTTTCTCTTCGCGATACTCATCTTCAAGACCAAAGCATTGAAAGACATTATCGAGGTAGATAGCGCTGATCGTTGCCTCTTTGTCACTGGTAAAACGCTCAACAAGCAGTTTCATTCGTCACCTTAAATCTTTTTGACTGGGATTAGCCATTCCGTTTATCCACCTATATTGCACCTATTATAAGACAATATGCCCAAATCAGGCAACTGCACTTTGACATACGATAAAGGGAGTACTATCATAAGTCCTTCTAAAACAGGAATCAGGAGATTACCACATATGATAAAGGTTCGAGCGAGCCAGATATTCACCCACTCTATGGAAGATGTGGTCGCAGCAAAAAAATTACTAGATGCTGGTACTTCATTTGAAGAGACCGTTGAAAAATACAGCACCTGCCCATCCAAAAAAAATGCCGGGGATTTAGGATGGATGCCTGAAGGAAACCTGCAATCCATTATGGGACAGGAAATATCCGAAGATCAGTTAGGCGAAATCATCGGACCCGTACACTCCCAATACGGTTATCACATTTTAAGAATCTCTGAGATCGAAGTTGAAAAAATTGAAGGCCCTTTTACTCCTGATCTAGCTATGGAAGAAGCAAATAGAATTTTCCCGGATATTCATTCTTTACTTTTCAAACAATTCCATATTGGAATGCCCGTCACCCCATATAAACCAGAAGAAACCATAAACTCCGTTTGCAAAACTCATAATACCCCTGTGCAAGCGGCTTTGGATGCCTTGAACAAGGAGTTCTCTGAAAAAAATATTTCGATCATTACTTGTGAAAAGCTTAAAGAAAAAATGGATTCAGGAGACAAACCCGTTTTGCTAGACATCCGTGAAAGCTGGGAGCGCGACATTTCAAAGATAGAAGGTTCACATATTATCAACGCCGAGAATAACGAACATGTTTTGAGTTCTTTTGAAAAAGACCGCGAAATGGTACTTATCGATTGGAAGCAGGATCGCAGTCCCAGCTTCCAGAAATGGTTGACACAACGTGGATACACCAACGTCAAATGCCTGGAAGGCGGAATAGACCTTTGGTCAGAAAAGATCGACACTCAAAACAACCGTTATGATATCGATGAAGATGATGGCTACCGCTATGAAGATATTTTGGATGAGCCAGACGATCACGAAGGCCACGATCATGAGGGTCACGATCATCCTGAGGGTTAAACCTGCCCAGACTCTATGCACTCCCAAGACCCGCTGTTAGATATTCAAAATCTCAGCACCTTTTTCCATACCGAAGAAAACATTGTTCGTTCGGTCCGCAATGTAGACCTGACTATTTATCCTGGCGAAACGGTTGCGTTGGTTGGCGAATCCGGTTGCGGCAAATCCGTCACCGCTTTAAGTGCAATGCGTCTCATACCCATGCCCCCTGGAAATTTTGAAAACGGTCGCATCCTGTTCAAAGGAAAAGACCTGCTTCAAGCATCAGAACTGGAGATGCAAAGAATTCGCGGCAACGAGATCGGCATGATTTTTCAGGAGCCGATGACCTCCTTGAATCCTATTTTCACCATTGGCGATCAGATAACCGAAGCCATTTGCCTGCATCAAGACAAATCCCACGAAGAAGCAAGAATACTTGCATTAGAAGTATTGAAAAAAGTAGCCATGCCCTCGCCAGAAATACGTATCGATCAATACCCTCACGAATTATCAGGCGGCATGAAACAACGGGTTATGATCGCCATGTCTATCGTCTGCAAACCGTCTCTTTTAATTGCAGATGAACCCACAACCGCACTCGATGTCACCATTCAAGCGCAAATCTTGGACTTGCTAGATGAGTTGAGAAAAGAAACTCAAATGTCCATTCTGCTCATCACACATAATCTCGGTATTGTTGCTCAATATGCAGATCGTGTCGCAGTCATGTACTCAGGAAAAATTGTAGAGCTGGCCTCAGTCGAGGATATTTTTGCATCCCCTTCACACCCCTACACTAAAGGGCTGCTCAACTCATTGCCCAAAGATACGATAAGCGAAAAACTCGAAACCATACCCGGAGCCGTTCCGCACCCTGCTTTCCTGCCAGAGGGTTGCGCGTTTCATCTGCGTTGTGCGGATAAGATGAGCGAATGTGAACGGGAAATCCCTGAACTGCAATCCCTAGAAAGCCACCCGGAACACCAAACCGCTTGCTGGCTCCATAACAAAACACCCGCCTTATGAAAAAAATATTGCAGGTACAATCCTTAAAAAAATATTTTTCTATCTACGGTGGGCTACTCTCACGCGTAATCGGTCAGGTCAAAGCCGTTGATGATGTCTCCTTCGATATAAACGAAGGCGAAATACTGGGACTGGTTGGGGAATCCGGTTGTGGCAAAACCACGGTCGGCCGCATGACCCTTCGCCTGCTTGAGCCTACTTCAGGCAAAGTTCTCTTTCAAGGGACAGACCTTTTAAGTTTGAAAGGCAAAGAATTGGCAATGATCCGCCCCAAAATGCAGATCATTTTTCAAGACCCTTACAGCTCACTCAACCCGCGCTTCACGGTAGAAAGAATTATAGGCGAGGCTATCTCGGTTCACGGTTTGGCTCAGGGAAACGAACTCAGAAAAAAAATAGAAGCTCTCATGGAAAAAGTGGGACTTTCTAAAATGTATTTAAAACGCTTTCCTCACGAATTTTCAGGTGGGCAAAGGCAACGAATTGGCATTGCCCGTGCCCTGGCCCTGAACCCTGAATACATTGTTTGCGATGAGCCCGTGTCGGCATTGGATGTTTCCATTCAGGCGCAGATAATAAATTTGCTTCAGTCCCTGCAAAAAGAAGACAACCTTTCTTTAATGTTTATTTCGCATGACTTGAACGTAGTAAAGCATCTATCGCAAAGAACGGCGGTTATTTAACACGGGTAAAATTTTGGGGTGGCACCAACA
>WASW01052630.1_pt1 | contig 12055 bp, 8 predicted proteins | sample 5698521 | NCBI WGS metagenome assembly WASW01 (sample SAMN11175560, study PRJNA528189) | sponge metagenome | isolation source: marine sponge | host: Leucetta | place: Antarctica: Western Antarctic Peninsula, King George Island | collected 2013-01
CTTTCGCCTCACACCGTTTCGTGCCAAAGCACACGCGCTCGAAAACCTGGGCGTTGATGCCATGATTGTGCAGCGTTTTAACCCGCAGTTCTCAGAGCGCCCGGCGGAAGAATTTGTCCGCGAGGTTCTGGTCGAGGGGTTTGGCGCGCATCACATTGTATCGGGATATGATTTTGTATTTGGCCACAAACGCGGCGGAAATTGTGAACTGCTGCTTGCCATGGGCCAGGAACATGGGTTTGGGTTCACCGCTGTCAGCGCCGTTGAAACTCCGGACGGGAAGGTATATTCCTCGACCCGCATTCGAGACTGCCTCAGCGTTGGGGACGTCAAAGGTGCCGCGGATGTCCTCGGCCGGCCTTACGCCATCGAAGGGCGGGTCGCCCCTGGGGAGCAGTTAGGCAGAACATTAGGGTTTCCAACGGCCAATATTCATCTCGGCCAGGGGCTTGTCCCCAAACGCGGCATTTATGCTGTCCGGGTTGAGATATTTGATGATCGTCAGCCACAAATTCTGGGCGGCGTCGCTAATATAGGCACCCGGCCAACAGTCAACGGGGTTGGTGATCTGCTGGAGGTTTTCATTTTTGATTTTGATGAAGACCTGTACAGCAAACGAATAAGAGTAAGCCTGATCGATTTTATCAGGCCGGAAGAAAAATTTGATGATTTGGACGCGCTTAAGGCCGAAATGAACATTGATGCCACAAAGGCGCGTCAAATCCTGAACGAGACATTTAAGAAAAAATGAAAGCAAAACGATGAGTGTGGACTATAAATCAACCGTATTCCTTCCGAAAACCGACTTTCCCATGAAAGCGGGCCTGCCCAAACGTGAGCCCGACTTGATTGACCGTTGGTCCGAGATGGATCTCGAAGGAGAAATGCGCAAATCTGCCAAAGGGCGCGAGAAATTTATTCTTCATGATGGCCCGCCCTATGCCAATGGTAATTTGCACATCGGGCATGCGCTTAATAAAATCCTTAAAGACGTCATCAACCGGACCCAGCAGATGATGGGCAAAGACGCTTATTATGTGCCGGGATGGGATTGCCACGGCCTGCCGATTGAGTGGAAAATAGAAGAAAAATACCGCAAGAAGAAGAAAAACAAGGACGATGTTCCGGTCGTAGAGTTTCGCAAGGAATGCCGCGAATTTGCCCAAAGCTGGATCGAGATTCAACGCGAAGAATTTAAACGCCTTGGTATCAAGGGCGACTGGGATCACCCCTATACCACCATGACCAACAAGGCCGAAGCGACAATCGCTGGTGAGCTTGGCAAGTTTTTAATGGACGGCTCGCTTTACCGCGGCGCCAAACCTGTGATGTGGTCACCGGTTGAAAAAACCGCCCTTGCCGAAGCAGAGGTCGAATATCACGATCATACATCGACAACGGTTTTTGTGCGGTTCCCGATCAAATCATCAAACGTTGATCATACAGACGGCGCAGCGATTGTCATTTGGACAACAACGCCGTGGACCATGCCCGGTAACCGCGCTGTTGCTTACGGACCTGATCTTGATTATGCGGTTGTTGAGATTACCGAAATCATGGAGGACAGTCTGGCCGTAGTAGGCGAAAAACTGATCATGGCTATCGATCTGATTGCTGATGTCAGTCAGAAAAATGGCATCACTGGGCATAAGATCGTGCATCCGTTCAAAGGATCGGAATTGGACGGTACAATTTGCACCCACCCGCTGAACGGACAGGGTTACGATTATGACGTCCGCGCGCTTAGCGCCGATTACGCAACCACGGACGAAGGCACGGGTATCGTCCATATCGCGCCGGGCCACGGTGTCGAGGATTGGGAACTGGGTATTGCCAATGGTGTTGAGGTTCCGCAGACCGTTGGTGAAGATGGCTGTTATTTTGCTCATGTCCCCATATTCGCAGGCATGCATGTCTATAAATGTGCGCCTGATGTCATCAGGGTTTTGACTGAAGCTGGCGGTTTGCTTGGTAGCGGCAGTCTTGTTCACCGTTATCCCCACAGCTGGCGTTCGAAAAAACCGCTGATTTACAGAAATACGGCGCAGTGGTTTATCTCCATGGAGAAAAACGGCCTTCGCCAAAAGGCACTAAGCGCCATTGAGGAAACCCGGTTCATTCCGGCATCCGGGCAAAAACGCCTGCGCGGCATGATTGAGGACCGTCCCGACTGGTGCGTTTCGCGCCAGCGCGCCTGGGGCGTGCCGATCACCGTATTTGTTAACAAAGAAAGCGGCGAGCCGTTGCGTGATCAGAGTGTCATTGACCGGGTTATTTCCATTTTCAAGGAAGAAGGCTCAGATGCCTGGTTCGCATCCCCGGCGCAACGTTTCCTTGGCGATGACTACAACGCCGACGACTATGAACAGGTTACTGATATCCTGGATGTCTGGTTTGATTCCGGCTGCACCCATACCTTCGTTCTCGAAGGTGATGAATGGCCAGACCTCCAAACGCCAGCATCGCTGTATCTTGAAGGATCAGATCAGCATCGTGGCTGGTTCCATTCATCCTTGCTGGAATCGTGCGGAACGCGAGGGCGCGCACCTTATGATGCGGTCCTCACCCATGGTTTCGTTATGGCTGGTGATGGTCAGAAGATGTCAAAATCGTTGAATAATCAGGTTTCCCCTAAACAGGTAACCGACCAGTATGGGGCTGATATTCTGCGCCTTTGGGTTGTCGGGTCCGATTATTCGGAAGATCTTCGTATTGGTGATGAGATTCTCAAGCAAAACGCTGATGTTTACCGCCGATTACGCAATACCGTCCGGTTCATTCTCGGTAATCTGAATGACTTTACGGATGCAGAACGTTTGCCTGTTAAAGACATGCCGGAACTCGATCAATGGGTATTGCACCGGCTTTGGGAAATGGATGGCCAGATCCGAAAAGCATGCAATACGTTTCAGTTCCACACACTGTTCGCGGAACTGCATAACTTCTGTGCCATGGATTTGTCAGCGTTTTATCTCGATATCCGAAAAGATGCGCTGTATTGCGATTTACCTGATTCCATCCGCCGCCGCGCCGCAAGGACTGTTATGGACGAGTTGTTTAACTGCCTGACGGCATGGTTTGCGCCGTTTATCTGTTTCACCGCGGAAGAAGCATGGCTCGCCCGGCATGAGGGTACGGACGCTGAAAAAAGTGTTCATCTGCGCACGTTCCCCGATATCCCAGCAGACTGGCGAAATGATGATTTGGCCACCAAATGGATACAAATCAGAACGGTACGCCGCGTCGTTACAGGTGCATTGGAAGTTGAACGGGCTGAAAAACGGATTGGATCCAGCCTTCAGTCCCGGCCAATGGTTTATACCCCGGCCGAAAATCATGCCTTGTTTGATGGCCTTGATGCGGCAGAATTGTTTATCACCTCAGGCGCCGACTTCTCCGCCGAGCAAGCCCCAGATAACGCCTTTACCGTTGATGACATTGATGGTGTCGCGGTTGTAGCAACATTGTCCGGGACAACCAAATGTCCGCGTTGTTATCAGTTTCCGGACGACATTGGTGTTAATCCCGACCATGCCGAGGTTTGCGGACGCTGCGCCGATTCCCTGGTTACACTTGAGAAACAGGGCGCGGCTTAAACTATGCGCCAAAATCTGATCAAAGGACTTGGCCTCGCCGCCGTGATCATGGTGCTTGACCAGATCAGCAAGTGGTGGATTACCACCGCCGTGATGCAGCCGCCTGAAACCATAACGGTGTTGCCTTTTTTCAATATCGTGCTGGCGTATAACCGAGGCGTCAGTTTCGGAATGTTTGCTGCCGGGTCGGAGGCCGGGAAATGGATGCTGGTTGGTGTCGCCGGGATCATAACCTTGTTTCTCCTCCACTGGTTATACCGCGCCACCAGCACGTTTAATATTCTGGCTCTTGGCCTGATTATTGGTGGTGCGGTGGGTAACGTGATTGACCGTATAAATGTGGGCGCGGTTGTCGACTTCCTTGATTTTCATGCTTATGGTTATCATTGGCCGGCATTTAACGTCGCCGACATCAGTATTTTTGTTGGCGCGGCGTTGCTCATTACCGAGTCTCTGTTCACGCGCGACGAAAAGGCGTAATATATTGTAATGATTCGGATTTCAGCGTAAATTCCGGACCGGTGGTGCGCGCTGCGATGTCGGCTGGGGAAATTGTACATCAGGAAGTCAAGGTTATGAGAAAAACTGGCCTAATTTTATCTTTGTTTGCTATTCTTGTGATGGCGAGCGGGTGTGATTCCGCCCGCAAGGCTTTTGGCAACAAAAAAAACGCCCCTGACGAATTTGTCGTTTATTCCCGACCACCATTGAGCGTACCGCCAACCTATGGCCTGCGCCCACCGACGCCCGGTATTTCAAGGCCCCAAAAAATCCAACCAATCGACACGGCCAGAGATGCTCTTCTTGGTAAGGGCCAATTGAAGGCAGAACAAAACACGCCGACGACTCCTGGCCTTCAAGCCATGTTACGCGATACCGGCGCGCTTGCCGCAGATCCTATGATCCGTGATCAGATTAATCAGGAAACATCCATTCTGGCTGAAGAAGACCAGCAACTTATTAACAAGCTGATTTTCTGGGTGGATGATAAATCGTTCCAGGGCACGGTGGTTGATCCGAAGCTTGAACAAAAACGTATCCGCGAAGCCGAAGCCCTGGGTAAATCGGTTACCGAAACCGAAACGGTTCACGTCAAACGCAAACGTGCTAAAAAAGGTCTGCTTGATTTTTAGCACTGCGCCTTTCCCTTGCCATAATTCATCCCTATATGTGCACGTCATGCAGGATCGCCAAAAAGGATAATTAATGATCAGGTATTTTCGTGCGGCGCCCGCACTGGTGTTTTTGTTTATCTTCCCAACACTATTGCAGGCCAAGGTATTCAACCCGGAAACCTTCACCTTAAAAAACGGCATGAAAGTCGTGGTCGTTGAGAACCACCGCGTCCCCGTGGTTACGCACATGGCGTGGTACAGGGTTGGTTCGGCCGACGAAGGTCCCGGGGAGACCGGCATTGCCCATTTTCTCGAACATCTGATGTTCAAAGGCACAAAAACACTGAAACCCGGACAGTTTTCAGAAACCGTGGCCCGTAATGGTGGCCAGGAAAACGCGTTCACGTCAACTGATTACACCGCATATTACCAGACCATTGCTGTTGATCGCCTTCCAATCGTCATGGAAATGGAAGCTGACCGGATGACCAATCTGGTGATCACCGACAAAGAGGTGGAACCGGAGCGGCAGGTCGTCCTTGAAGAACGGCGCTCCCGCGTTGATAACAATCCCGGCAGTATTCTCGGCGAACATATCAGTGCATCACTTTATCTGAACTATCCATATCGTAACCCCGTAATCGGTTATGAACATGATATTGCGGCGCTCGATATCAAACGCATACTCGCTTTCTACAAACGTTGGTACGCGCCGAACAATGCCATTCTGGTTGTCGCCGGCGACATCACAATGGCAGAGCTCAAACCACTTGCCGAAAAATATTATGGCTCCATTCCAGCCCAGCCACCGGTTATCCGAATGCGGACCCAAGAGCCCCCACAAAAAGCTGCGCGGCGGGTTACGTTAACAGACAAACGGGTTCGGCAACCCTCCTGGCGGCGGACTTTCCTGGCCCCTTCCCTGCAATGGGGGGATTCAGAGCATCATTACCCACTTGAAGTGCTGGCCGATATTTTTGGCGGCGGCGCGTCTAGTCAGCTTTATCGATCTTTGGTGATCGACAAAAAAATCGCTGTATCGGCAGGCGCTTATTACAGCGGTAGTGGCCGTGGACCAGGCCAATTTACGGTCTATGCCAGCCCGAGACCCGGGGTCTCTATGGACGCATTAGAGACGGCCGTTGAAGCGGAAATTTCAGCGCTTGGTGCGCACGGCGTAACTGCCGACGATGTTGACCGCGCCATCGAGCGGATGCAGGCCGGGGCCGTATTTGCCAGAGACAGCCTATCGGGCGGGGCGCGCTCGCTTGGTTCGGCATTGGCTGCGGGTTTGTCCATTGATGACGTCGAGTCCTGGCCGGACCATATTTCCAATGTTACGACCGCCAATATTGGCGCCGCGACGAATGCGATATTTGACATCAATCGTTCCGTTACCGGGCTTCTGTTGCCCGAACCCCAACCTCAGCAGTGAGAAACTGATCATGAATAGTGCCCGCCGGTTTATACTGCTCTCGCTCAGCGCGTTGTTTTTGTTAACAGCGGCGGGTTTTAACAAACACGCCCAGGCCCTTAATGTTGAACCCGTGGTAAGCCCGGGCGGCATCACCGCGTGGTTGGTTCGCGATACCACCAACCCCATCATCACCGTCAACTTTACCTTTCGCGGCGGCAGCGCGCTTGATCCGGCCGGCAAGGAAGGTCTTGCCAATCTGGTCTCAAGCCTGATTGACGAAGGGGCCGGCGATATTGATAGTCAGGCGTTTCAAAAAACGCTCGAAGACCTGTCGATTAAACTTCGCTTCAGCGCCTCCAGAGACACCTTTGGCGGACGCCTTCAGACACTGGTTAAACATAAAAACACCGCCTTTGATATGTTGCGCCTTGCGCTCACCAAACCGCGCTTCGATACCGAACCGGTTGAACGGATACGGCAACAGATCCTGATCAGCCTGAAGCGGGATGAAGAAGACCCTCATGCCATTGCCGGACGGCGGATGTTTGAAACCTTGTACCCTGATCATCCCTATGGCCGGCCATCGGACGGCACACTTAAAACCGTTACCGCCCTCACCACCGAAGACCTCAAAGGTTTTATGCAACAGCGCATCGGACGGGATAATCTGATTATCGGTGTGGTTGGCGACATCAGTAAACAGGATCTGGCGATCGTCCTCGACAAAACATTCGGCAATTTACCTCCGAAAAGCACATCATGGGCATTGCCCGATGTTGAACCAACGTCCTCAGGGCAAACGATTGTTATCAACAAAAAGGTCCCGCAAAGCGCTATATTGTTTGCCGAACAGGGCCTTAAACGGGAAGACCCCGATTATTATGCGGCCTACGTCATGAACCATATTTTCGGCGCTGGAAGTTTCACCTCCCGGCTATATGAAGAAGTGCGCGAAAAACGCGGTTTGGTATATTCCGTCGGCACCAATCTTTATCCGTTTGATGCCAGCGCCCTGATTTTCGGCAGCGCCGGAACCGCCAACAAACGGGTTGGAGAGACCCTTGCCGTATTAAAAGAAGAATGGACCAAGATGGCGGCCAGCGGCGTATCAGATAACGAACTCGCCGATGCTAAAACCTACCTGACCGGCTCTTTCCCGCTCAGATTTTCGTCAAGCGGGCGAATCGCCTCAATACTGGTTGGCATGCAACTCTCAGATCTTGGCATCGATTATCTTGACCGGCGCAACGCAATCATTACGGCGATCACCCGCGCCGACATCAACCGCGTTGCGGCTAAACTTTTAAAAATCAACAACTTGGTTACCGTTGTCGTTGGCGAGCCGGTGGGCGTAACCAGCACCAACTAAAATCGGCACAGCGGTGTCTGGTTGCCGGGGAGCGAACCTGATAATCTCCGGCCATGAAAAATTCACCGGCCTGGATCGCCCTTAAAGATCACTGCTCGTCAATGAACAAGGTGCACATGCGTGACCTGTTCGGCGCCGACCCGTCACGTTTTGATGCCCTGTCGCGCAGCCACGGCGACCTATTGTTCGATTATTCAAAAAACCGCATTACCTTTGAGACGCTCGATCTGCTGATTGACCTGGCCCGCGCCCGTTATCTTGAGCAACAGCGCGATGCGATGTTTGCAGGCGATGCCATTAATACTACGGAAGACCGGGCCGTCCTCCATATGGCGTTGCGCGCCGGGTTCGCCAATCCGTATAAAACCCGGGACGGAAATGTCGGCGAACTGGTATCTGGCGTTCTCACCCGCATGGGACAGTTGGTTGACGCCGTCCACAGCGGAACAAAAACCGGCCATACGGGAAAACGCCTGACGGATGTGGTTAACATCGGCATTGGCGGCTCGCACCTTGGCCCGCAAATGGCAACCGAGGCCCTTGCCCCGTACCATCACCCCGGCATAACCGTTCATTTTGTCTCTAACGTTGATGGCAATGATCTGGCAAGCACCCTCTCAGGGCTTGACCCTGAAACGACCCTGTTTCTGATCGCATCAAAAACCTTCACCACTCAGGAAACCATGACCAACGCCTATTCGGCCCATGCCTGGTTAACCCAGTCGCTTGGTGATGAGGCCGTTACCGACCATTTCGCCGCGATCTCGACCAACACCGAAGCGGTGGAGGAATTTGGCATTGATACCGCCAATATGTTCGAGTTCTGGGACTGGGTTGGTGGAAGGTTGTCGCTCTGGTCTTCTATTGGACTGCCCATTGCACTGGCCGTCGGTATGGAGAATTTTCTCTCTATGCTTAATGGCGCGCGGCAAATGGACGAACATTTCCGCGATGCTCCATTTGATCAAAACCTTCCGGTGCTGATGGGTTTGATCGGAATTTGGAACATCAATTTTCTCGGCTGCGATACGTTGGCTGTTCTGCCCTATGATCAACGCTTCAGTTACCTTCCGGCATTTCTTCAACAGCTTGATATGGAAAGCAACGGCAAGGGAGTTACCCACGCCGGCGAGCCCGTATCCTATGCAACAGGGCCCATCGTTTTTGGCGAACCCGGCACCAATGGCCAACACGCTTTTTATCAGCTGCTGCATCAAAGTACCAAGGTAACGCCTGCTGATTTTATTGTTGTCGCTGAACCGGATCACGGCCTGCCAGGGCATCACGATCAATTACTGGCCAACGCATTGGCGCAAACAGAAGCGTTGATGAAGGGCCGCACATTAGATGAAGCGGGCGGTAATCCGCACCGAAAATTTAGCGGCAACCGCCCAACCAACACACTTTTGATGCGCCGTCTTGATCCGCTTAATCTTGGAAAACTCATCGCACTGTACGAGCATAAAGTTTTCGTTCAGGGTGCCGTCTGGGGAATTAATTCGTTTGATCAGTGGGGTGTTGAACTAGGCAAGGAGCTGGCTGGAGACGTTCTTTCTTCGATTGAAAGTGACGACGAGATCTCCCACGATGGGTCAACATCCGGTCTTCTAACTCAACTGAAAGCCTGGGAAGACGCCTGATGATACTCCGCCGCCTGCCCGAAACCCTGGTTAACCAGATCGCCGCCGGCGAGGTTGTTGAACGCCCCGCTGCTGCGGTCAAAGAGCTGGTTGAGAACGCGGTTGATGCCGGAGCGGCGCGGATTGACGTGGTCATTCACGACGGTGGCCAAAGCCTGATTTCGGTAACCGATAATGGTCACGGTATGAGCCGTGCCGAATTGGCGCTGGCGATTGAACGCCATGCCACCTCGAAACTGCCTGATGATGATCTGATCAGGGTCCAGTTCCTCGGGTTTCGCGGCGAAGCGCTGCCATCGATCGGCGCGGTCAGCCGCCTGGAGATCACCTCTCGCCGGGACGGGGATGATACCGGCTGGTCGATCAAAGTCGAAGGCGGCAAAGTGTTTGATCCGGCCCCGGCGGCCTTCAACACAGGAACGCGGGTCGAGGTTAGAGACCTTTTTTATGCCACCCCCGCCAGGTTGAAATTCATGAAGTCACAGCGCGCCGAACAGGGCCAAGTTACGGATACGATCAAACGTCTTGCCATGGCCCACCCGGATATCGGTTTTTCTCTGTCGGATGGTGCGCGCAAAATTCTCGATTACTCTCCGGTTCGCGGCGATCTGTTTGAAGCCCGCCTGGACAGGTTATCGGCCATTATGGGCCGTGATTTTGCCGGCAATGCGTTGTTAATTGAGGCCGAACGCGACGGCACCAAACTCAGTGGTTATGCCGGTTTGCCAACCCTCAACCGGGGTAACGCAGCGCTGCAGTTTCTGTTCGTCAATGATCGTCCGGTTAATGACCGGATGTTGTTCGGTGCGCTGCGGGGCGCATACAGGGATTTTCTCGCCTCCAATCGTTACCCGCTGGTCGCGTTGTTTATTGATACCCCGCCTGATCTGGTTGACGTTAATGTGCACCCGGCGAAAACTGAAGTCCGCTTCCAGGATCAGGGTTTGATTCGCGGCTTGATTGTCGGCGCGATAAAACACGCCCTAGCGAGTGCCGGGCACCGGGCCTCAACCACCGTATCCGAAACCGCTCTTGGGGCCATCCGGCCGGGGGAACTGTCCATGCATTCCGGCCAGCCGACCGGGCAGGCACCGTATGGAACCTATTCAGCACCATCCCATATTCCGAGCGGACTGCGCGAGCGTAACCATCATTATCACGCGCCGCTGCCATCGCTTGACCAAACCCCGTCGGCAGACGCTTACCGCATACCAGAAAGCCCAGATACTAACGTTACCGATACCGATCACCCGCTGGGCGCGGCGCGTGGGCAACTGCACGAGACCTACATCATTTCCCAAACTGCCGACGGTATTGTTATTGTTGATCAACACGCTGCCCATGAACGCCTGGTTGAAGAGCGTATCAAAAACGACATGGCCGAGCAGGGTGTTAAACGTCAGGGCCTGTTGATCCCGGAAGTTGTTGAACTCGATGAAAACGCCTGCCACCGCCTGACCGCGCGGGCGGACGAATTGGCAGAGTTGGGATTGGTGATTGAGGCCTTTGGCGAGGGGGCAATCATGGTTCGCGAGACGCCGGCGCTGCTCGGCAAAGTTGATGTTCACGGGTTGCTTAATGACCTGGCTGATGATCTCGCCGACAGCGATGAAGCGATTGCCCTTCGTGACCGCATTGGCGATGTCTGCGCGACAATGGCTTGTCACGGCAGCGTCCGCGCCGGACGGCGGCTCAATGGCGATGAAATGAACGCGCTGCTCCGCGAAATGGAAGCCACCCCCCATTCCGGACAATGCTCGCACGGCCGTCCAACCTACGTCGAGCTTAAACTCAGCGACATCGAAAAACTGTTCGGGCGGCGCTAAACACGATGCTGGGCGAGTGGTTCACCCATCTGACAACACCCTGCGGAAAGCCTTATCGCCGTATGGGTTACCTGCATGAGTTGATCGCTATCGACCACCGCTACAAACGCTGCCGGGCCGCCTGGGCGCCGCATCTGGAGCAGTGTCAGTCACTGATTACAGAAGCGGCAGCGGCGTGTCCGCACCAAGGGCGCGCCGTTGTCCTCGGCTCCGGTCTTCTGCTCGACATCCCGCTCACCTACCTTGCCACTACATTCGATGACGTTGTCCTGATCGATATCTGCCATCTTCGCTCAACCCGGTCTTTGGTCAAAAAATATCAAAACGTCCGCCTCATTGAGGCCGATATCAGCGGCTCTGTTGATCCGCTTTTGTACTGGTTATCCGGTGATCAAAATATGCCTTTACCAACACCGAACATCGATACGAATTTATTAGGTGGCGCGGACTATATCATCTCGTCAAATTTGTTGGCCCAGCTGCCACTAACGCCGCTGACCCACCTCACAACACACGCACCTGATCTTGATCCAGCGGCGCTTAATACCATCGCCCGCACGATCATCGACCATCATTTAAGCCTGCTGCAGTCGCAAAATTGCCCGGTCACCCTTATCAGCGAAACCCTGCGCCTGTTCTCAAATCAAAGCGCAGCTGCAACCAAAATCGACCCCCTGTTTGGCGCGCCCTTAAACTACAACGGCGCAGAATGGTGGTGGGATATCGCACCAAAACCTGAACTGGATGCCCAAACGTCCCTCCGCCTCAGCGTCCGCGGTATCAAAAATTTAACCGGCGCCGATTCTCTGCGTTATTGCAGAAATACGGCGGTTGAGCGGTCCACTAATAAATAGATCCTATCGGTTTTTCTCAGTACGACATTCGGTTCGTTAATTGAATGCCCATCCCCATCCCAACGCTATCGCTATCGCCGCGCATAAAATTATTGCGCTATATCGTTATCTGTAAATGGCAATAATATCGCGGTAAGCCGAAGTTTTCTTGAATTTGGCTAGGGGGTGTTCACAATCAGGGGATTCCCAAATCGCTGGAAATGTGATTCAAGACTGGTTTTGGGAGATCAGACTTGAA
>WASW01091987.1_pt1 | contig 12016 bp, 13 predicted proteins | sample 5698521 | NCBI WGS metagenome assembly WASW01 (sample SAMN11175560, study PRJNA528189) | sponge metagenome | isolation source: marine sponge | host: Leucetta | place: Antarctica: Western Antarctic Peninsula, King George Island | collected 2013-01
TTATTCGAAAAACAAGGCGGAAAATCGGGCGCTTGGACAAAAGGTTAACCGCTGTAAAAATATAAGGCTGAGGAGTAGTCGCTATGAAAATTATTAAGTATCTAGCTATCGCGTTATTCGTATTGATAGCAGTGTTTGTTGCTGCAGCAGCGATACTAGTTGCGACTGTTGATCCAAATGATCATAAAGAAAAAATTGTGTCTGCGGTTAAAGATGCCACCGGACGTGATTTAAAGTTAGAAGGTGATATTGGATTTACATTCTTTCCTAAGTTGGGAGTCAAGCTAGGTCAGGCTGAATTTAGTAATGCCAAGGGATTTGGTGATAAGCCATTTGCACGTGTGGATAAAGTCGGCGTGAGTGTTGACTTGTTAAGTCTGTTAAAAATGAAAGTACAAGCAGATACAATTGAGATAAAAGGCTTAAGAATTAATCTTCAGAAAAATAAGAACGGAAGAACAAACTGGGATGACCTTTCTGGTAATTCAACTAGCGCTAGTAGTGATGCAGCAGCATCGAGTGATAGTGCTAGCATTGGACTAGAGGTTGCTGGAATTCATATTACAGATTCACAAGTTATTTATGATGATCGTCAGGCAGGAAACAAAATCACTTTAAATCCAATCGAATTAAAAACTGGTTCTATTGGAAGTGGTAAACCTTCAAAAATAAGTGTTCAGCTTGGCCTTTCTCAAACGAATCCTGCATTAACGGCAGAGGTAAATTTAGATACTGATGCGCGCTTGAACATAGGCACAGCAGTTTATCAGTTGACTGGTCTGGTGTTAGCGGTCAACGCAAAAGGTGAATCACTGCCCAATGGCAAGTTGAACTTGAAGGTGAACGGTGACGTTGAGACCAACTTAAATAGCGAGTCATTAAAGTTAGATCCTATCGAAATAAATCTTGTTGATGTCAGATTAGATGGCAATTTGAGTGTTAAGTCATTCTCTAAGCCAAGCATTAAATTTGCACTACATTCAAAAGAAATTGATTTAGCAAAATTAATTCCTGCTAGTGATAATTCCGCTCCATCTGTTAGTGCTAGCTCTGGCTCTGGTACACAAGCAAGTTCAGATGCGAAAATTGAATTACCTATTGATATGTTGCGTTCATTAAAAATAGATGGTTCGCTAAGTGTCGGTAAGCTGCTCGCCTCTGGGTTAACCATGACCGATATAAGCGCAAAAATTAATGGGAAAGATGGTGTGATTAATTTAAATCCATTGATCATGAATTTATACCAAGGCGCGTATACAGGAAGAGCTGGCTTAAACGTCAGTGGTAAAACACCGAAATACTCAGCAAGTAGTGATCTGAAGAATCTAGCAGTAGAAGGGTTGATGGCTGATTTATCTGAAGATGGAAAATCTATTATTCGTGGTAAAACTCAAATGGCCTTTAAAGTCACCACATCTGGTGATAGACCTTCAATATTAACCAAGCGTCTCAATGGTAGTGCCAGCTTTAAAGCAGCCGAAGGTGCATTGCAAAGTGAAAAGCTCGCACAAAATGTTGAGAAGGTAATTGCTTTTTTGAAAGGAAGAAAGCCAAAGCCAGCAGGGGAGGAATTGGTGTTTGATTCTTTGGCGGGGACTTTTAATATCCGAAATGGCATTGCTAGAAACAATGATCTTAAATTAATTACCCCTTTGATTTATGCCAATGGTAAGGGTGACATTGGTATTGGTGAGTCGAATATAGATTATGTGATGGCGATTGGTGTATCAGAAGAGCCAGGTAAGGTAGCAATTCCAATTACCATTAAAGGGTCCTTTGAAAAGCCTAAGTATGGTGTCGACTTCAAAGCCGCTTTAAGCGCAAAGCAAAAGCAAGTGGTCAAAGAAAAGAAACAAGAAGTGAAAGAGAAAATCAACGAAAAAATTAAAGATAAGCTAGGTGATAAATTAAAAGGATTTAAGCTGTTCTAGTGAAAAGTTTTTGGTGAGAATATTTTTGTGTGCGTTGGGGTTGTTTGTAGCAATAGCGCATGCCGAATTAGAAACAGACCCCGTCACAGTTGAGGTAACTCGCGAAGCTGGGAATGTTTATCACTTTAGTATGAAGTTTGTTGCAATCGCCCCACCTCGCCTAGTGGTTGATATTATCACCGATTATGATCAGCTTACCCAATTAAACCCGCTAATTAAAGCTAGTCGTCGATTGCCATCAGGCTCTCTAAATATTGATCGAGTCGAATTAATTGCCAAAGGGTGCATGTTGTTCTTTTGTCAAAAGGTTCGTCGCGTAGAAGATGTAAGTATTGATGAGAATTTAAATATTACAACGGTGGTTATTCCCTCGATGAGTGATTTTAAATCAGGTGGTACTCGCTGGGCCTTTACACCGGATGGGAATAAGACAATCGTTCATTATATTGCTTCTATGCAACCCAATTTTTGGATACCGCCATTTATTGGGCCGTACGCGCTAAAAAAACAGATACGATCTCAACTTCAATACACTGCCCACAAAATCAATTTTTTACTTGAATCTGATGCAAACTAAGTTAGCTTTTGCTCAACGTGTGTTGTCGTGGGCATCGGAGCATGGGCGCAAACAATTACCTTGGCAGCAACAACGTATGGCTTATCGTGTATGGGTATCTGAAATTATGTTGCAGCAGACTCAGGTAGACACTGTTATTCCATATTTTCAAAAATTTATGCAGACATTTCCCACAATAAAGATACTTGCCAATGCGAAGCAAGATGAAGTTTTGCACCATTGGTCGGGTCTGGGTTATTACGCACGCGCACGTAATTTACATAAAGCGGCGCAATTGATTTGCGAGCAATATGAAGGGGAGTTTCCTACTGACGTTGAACAGGTGATCTCATTGCCTGGGATTGGTCGTTCCACGGCGGGAGCAATACTGTCTCTTAGTTTTAACCAGAAACATGCGATTCTTGATGGCAATGTGAAGAGGGTATTAACAAGACATCAAGCGATTGAAGGTTGGCCAGGAAACTCAAAAAACGAAAAAAAATTGTGGTCTATTGCTGAAAAGTTAACCCCAGAAACAGAGTGTGCAAACTATACTCAGGCAATGATGGATTTGGGGGCGACCCTGTGTAAAAAATCTAAACCTCAATGTGAGTTATGCCCGGTGAATACCGACTGTCTTGCCCTGGAAAAGGGGTTGCAGAATGAGTTGCCGCATTCAAAACCTAAAAAACAAATTCCCACACGTAAAACGGTGATGCTAGTAGTCATTAGTGAGCAGACTGGATTGCTGATGCAGCGTCGACCCGATCAAGGAATATGGGGTGGATTATGGAGCTTTCCAGAATTTGAAAGTGAAGAGAGTGCGCTTGATTGGTGCTCAAGAACATTTCAGCAAACGTTGAAAGAGCATAAGACATTTGATCAGCTGACTCATACCTTCAGCCATTTTCGTTTAAAAATTACGCCTGTATCAGTCAAGATCAGCACCCCTATACACTGGGTAATGGAAGCCGGTGAGTGGGTCTGGTATAAACACGGCTCTTCACAAGTGGGTTTGGCGGCACCTGTGGATCAATTGATTAAACAACTAGTAATTTAAGGAGACACCGTGGCTAGAATGGTGCAATGCGTTAAAACAGGTAAAGAAGGTGAAGGCTTAGATTTCGCTCCTTATCCGGGAGATTTAGGTAAACGAATCTACGAAAATATCTCTAAAGAAGGTTGGGAGTCTTGGGTAGGACACCAAACTATGCTAATAAATGAGTACAGATTAACCCCAGTAGACCCTAAGAATCGTAAATTTCTTGAAGAAGAAATGGAGAAATTTCTATTTGATGGGAGTTCTGATATACCTAAAGAGTTTGTTGCTCCTAAAGAGTAAGGTTGACTCATTAGCCGGGACCCGGTTTAATGTCGCCCTTTCTATCAGCAAATATTCCTAAATTCCTGATTTAAAACGAATATGAGCTCTAATATATTAGAATAAAGGATCAGCGATTTAATTATCGCGCCAAGGACGGATCTTAATTCATTTCAGTATTTGGCCAGATAGCTCAGTTGGTAGAGCAGAGGATTGAAAATCCTCGTGTCGGCGGTTCGATTCCGTCTCTGGCCACCATATTTACAGGCGGGCATTGCCTGTAAATTTATAGTCACGAAGTGACACATCAGTAATCTAAATATGTGAGCCTTGCTCGCATTTATATCTTCCAACAACGCGTTGACCACCATATACATAAGTACCTTCGGCTATAATTTTATTATTTTCATCATAATAAAAATTAAGAACACCACCAATTGAGGAGCATTGAGCCATCGTGGGTGCTTGAAAGTTAAGGGTATTTTTATTGAGCTTGCCCTTTAATGAGTTACTATTACAGGTCTTGTATTGTGGGATATTGATTTTACCTCTAACCAAGTTCCCGTTAACAGAAGTAAATGTCCATACGCCTGGCCCTTTCCCATGGGTATCTTCCATGTGACATGTCCAGGGTTGAGTGAGAAGAATCTCTTTAGCAATAACTTCATCAGAGAAGTTAATTTTATTATCTGAAAATGAAGCATTAGAAATAGTTATTAGGGACAATATGATTATATATTTATAGTTCATAAAAGTGCCTCTGATAAGCTTTAATGGTTGGTTGTTTTAACTTGTTATCTACTGTAATAAACAAATGCAAGCTTGTCACATAAAAACATCTTATGTCTAGGGTAAGTCAGAAGGCCTAATGGGCGAACCAAACTCAGGGTTTGAACTGACGCGTTTCGCTACCGTCCCTCCTGGTGCTGGATACCAGCCCGGATCACTAAAATCACCTTTTGTTAAGTTGTCTCTTACTTTGACAGTCGTAAACATTCCGCCCATTTCAATATTTCCATAAGGTCCTTTACCGGCCATCATGGCGAGTGTGTTTTCAGGTCCACGCTGGTGCCCCATTTCAATATGCTCTTGATGTTCTGCCATGCCATAACGCCCCATGGGCATAAAACCGGGAAGCACTTGTTGAATTTCCTTATCCAGCGTTGTTTGATCTACGCCTAATGTATTTGGAATTTCATGACCCATCGTATTCATTGTGTGATGCGCCATGTGGCAGTGAAATGCCCAATCGCCTGGTTCTGCAATAAACTCAATATCTCGTGTTTGTCCGACACCTACAATTTCAGTGACTTCAGAGCGCCATGCAGTTTTTGGCCAACGTCCACCATCAGAACCCGTTACCCAAAATTGCACACCATGCATGTGAATAGGGTGATTCCACATTGATAAATTTCCTATGCGTACACGTACACGTTCACCAGTCCGCGCCACAACAGGATCAATCGCAGGAAACACTTTGCTATTGAAAGTCCACAAATCAAAGTCTTGTAATACAGAGGGGTCTGGTCGGTAAGTGCCTGGATGCATTGCCCAATTGTGTGTAATAAAACAATAGTCACGGTCAATAGGTGTTCTCTCACCATTGCGAGGATGGATGATAAACATACCCATCATACCTAAGCCCATTTGTATCATTTCATCTGCATGTGGGTGATACATGTGAGTGCCGTGTTGTTTTAAAGTAAATTCATAAGCAAAGGTTTCATTGGGTGCGATTTGTGGTTGTGTGAGCCCACCCACACCATCCATGCCACTAGGTAGTAATAATCCATGCCAATGAATAGTGGTATGTTCTTTTAAATGGTTGGTGACATAAATTCGAACACGATCGCCTTCAATGGCTTCTATTGTTGGGCCAGGTGTTGATCCATTGTAGCCCCAACACTTGGCGACACTTCCGGGTGCGAATTCATGTTCGATTTCTTCTGCAACTAAATGAAACTCTTTGACACCATTATTCATTGTGTAAGGTAAAGTCCAGCCGTTTAATGTGCGTATGGGTGTGTGATTAGTTGGTCTTTTATTTGTTTTTGTTGATGTGGCGGATGCAACTAAAGAATCTGCTGTGGCTTGAGGGGCGACAGATGCTGCAAGCGTGCTTGTACCGGCGATCGTTAAAAATTCTCTACGTGAAGTCATGATAAATTCCTTATATAAATAATATTTTAATGATGAGCGTGCGCATTCTTTTCGTTGACTGGCGTCTTGCTGATAATGTTTTTAATATTAAAAATATCTGTATTCGAAGCTGGCGGTAATGATAGCGAGTCGCCGGCTGCATACATTAGATTCGAATAAGCAATCCAGTAGTCTCGCAAAGCTTTGATTAAACCGATATAACTTTCATACTCATCTTTTTTAGTTTCGAGTAATTCGAATGTTCCAATGAGCATAAAGTTTTCTTCTTCTTGGGCGCGAGAGACAATATTTGATCGAATGGGGATAAAGTTTTTTTGATACTCATTGATTAGAGTGCGCGAATTATTAGCCATTAAATAATATGCATGTACTTCATTGTTGATTTGATTAGATAGTTGACGTGCCTCGAGAATGGCAATGTTAAGTTCACTTGATTGGCGCAATTTCTTATCTTTATGTTGTGTGAAAATAGGCAGTTCCCATTCCAGTACGGGACCAGTTAGTCTGGTGCCATCTGTTTCGCGCTCTCGCTCTATGCCTACATCAAGATCACCTAAATAGCGGGTCCAATTAGTCACGCCTAATTGTTTGGCGAGTCGATCTGCTTTTGATATGGCGGCGGCAAGATCGAATCTTGATTGGGCTGCTGTTGCACTTAATGATGAGATGTCGATATCAGTATTTAGCGGTAATCGAAGGTCAGAGGTGATTTTCCATGGGGAATGAATTGATAAACCCAGAAAATTAGCGAGATCTGTGCGGGCAGTTAAGGCATCTTTGTTAGCATGAAAAGACTCAAATAAGCCTTGAGAAGTTTTAGCATTTTGTTCAGACAATTCTCGATCATTCATGTTGCCTGCATCATGATAGCGTTGCGCCAGGCGAGAGGATAATGTGGCTATTTTATGCTGTTGTGCTTTTAATGTTTGAGTTTGAAGAGCAGCTGCATAATGGTAATAGCTAATTTGCACTTCCTTTAGTGTATGCAATACATCAGCTGCAATTGATTGTTTCATTGCTGCAAATCGAGATTTGGCGAATCGTTTGCGGGTGGGTAATGTAATTAAGTCTGATAATGACGTAATGAAGCTAAAAGTAATCAGGTCGCGCTCGCCTGATTTATTAGAGGCTAGTTGGGAGAATGAAAAGATAGGATTACGAATGCGACCAGCTTCATACACATTAGCGGCGGCAATGCCGAGTGAAGCATATGATTTGTGTAACTCAGCGTTATTGAGTAATGCGAGTTGAATAGCATTTTCTACTGTGATTGGTTTCGAGACCAGCGATTGTGCGAATGACTCCAGACTATCAGGCTCATTGACAACAGAGATAACGCCTTGCTGTATTAGCATGCCAGTGACGTCACTAATACCATTGTCTTTAGGTACAGAAGTACATCCAATGACGAAAAAAATATATCCGACTAAGGATAACCTCTTAATTCTATTCATAATAATAACCCTATGAATTGTTGCAGCACAGGCAATAAGATGCCGTACTAGAGTTGAATCTCTAGCGAACTAGAAACTCAGGTCTTAAGCAAAGAATTAAGAAGCAGTAATAGGGGGGCGAATCAGCGGGGGAGAATGGAACGAAACAAACCGATTAATTCGATCTAAGCTTGATCGTGAATTAGGCAATGAAATCGGTAACTTGATGCTAGTGGCGAGAGCAAAACTATTAGCACTACTGTTTAAACAGCCTAACGTGTCTTGGCAATCACAGGAACAATCAGTTGGAAGCGGAGAATTATTAGTCGCTTTAGTGACATCATTGTTATCGCAATGGCCGGATGAGGAGACGCCGGTTTGCGTTGATGTTGATTCAGTATTGTCAATGCAATGGATGTTAGAAATAGTAGCCATACTAGCAACAGGTAGGGCGAGTATTAAGATGGTAATAATCCATATGCGACAATTCCTCATGATTTTTAGACTAACTGATTATAGTAAGTTCAACAAGTAGTGTGTAAATGGTGCATATGACCTGATGGTGTATACGTTGATGTGAAGGAAATTGTAGTGGCTATAAATTATATAGTAGAAAAGAGAATTGAAAATTTCGTGTCGGCGGCTCGATTCCACCTCTTCCCACCATCTTTATTCTAGATAGAGATGGTGGGATTATCGAAATGCACATATAAGTTGCTTTGATAAAAAACACGACAACTTGCGCTTAATGGGGCTAGTTTGACTCCAGCTTTATTGAAATGTCCAATAGAAGTTTCCTTGCTAACTATGTTCTCGACCGGGTAATGAAATATCCACCTAAATTTATCCATTGTAAATCTACTGGGTTTCCTGAGAAAATAGTTATTCCATTAAATTTCGTGACTCTATATTAGTCGCGTGTAAGCGAGCACTGTAATTATCTCTTATGAAAAATTCTGAACCAGAAAAGCTAATTAAAAAGCATGAAAAGCTTGTGCATTCTGACATGATGAAAGTGACATCACATGTGCAGCGAGAAGCAGGTAAATGGATAGTCAATACATTGATGATAGAAGGGTGTGACGTTCCTTTTAGATATAAACGACAAGTTCAGTATAAAAACTTAAAAGGGCAACGCGTAAACCTTACCTATTACGCAACTAAAGATCTCATTGCCGGCATGGAAATAGAAATTATGAATGTAGTTAGGGTTAAGGTGTCTTGAATTTTAATTTCATCAGGGCATTAAGTAACCAGCAGTATTTGTGATGCGTTAGATGTTTTTAATTTTAATAAAAAATAGTCAATTCAAATTTTTTATTTCTCACCTTTCTATATTCTTCTGAGGTAATATTTTGAATAAAACTTGCAGTAAGTTATTGAGAGCAGTTGTTGGTGCGACATGTATGGTTCGGTTGGATGCTGCGTGTAGCGTATGAATGCATACGTTGAATAAGTGGCGAGTAAAAAATTTCGATGTCAAAATAAAATGAGACTAAGAAGTATGAATTTTTAACACATTGATCATGTTGTCATGTGAGCATGAATTCACAATCTTAGTCGTTATGCTCTTTTGAAATGTTTGATGCTAAGAAATACTATGCGGCTATTACAAAGACTATTCGTTTTATTGGCAGATTAAGAGCAGCAGTGAGCTTGTTTTTTTCTTGTGGCCTGAAGATTGAGAATATGACCAGCGACATGTATTAATCCACCGGTGATAGTTAAAAGTGTCTCGCCTTCATGTGGTATGACATTATCAGTTAATAACTGCTCTGCGAACAAAGCGATAAATGTTAAAATTGCTATACCGATGCCAGCGATAACTAATGGCAATATTTTTCTGTGTGAACGAAACCCGGTGATCAATGCTATTAAGCTAACAGGGACAATGAATAATATAATGAATTGATGAAACCGAAATTCATGCACTTCATTTCCATGATGCACAGTGGCAGTAAGTAGTGGGATTATGCTGGCGATAATTGGTAACGCGATACAATGTATTGCGCATAACCCAGACAGTAATATTGCGAATCTATCTAAACGTTCTTGCATGTTATTTTGCACACCTTGCGCAGGTTCCATGAATTTCTATTGAGGTTTGATTGGGAATAAAACCTTGTTTTTGGCTGGTTTCTAATAGAGTTTTTTCAAGCTTGGGTTCATACACTTCTTTCACTTCATCGCATTCGTCGCAAACAAAAAACTTACTATCTAATTCATTGTGGTCAATTTCGCAGCCTATGAAGGCATTATTGCTTTCAATTTTATGTATTAAGCGATTTTCTAATAGAAAGTCTAATGCACGATAGACCGTGGGAGGTTTTTCCATGTGACCCTCAGTACTAAGATTCGCGAGTAATTCATACGCCTTAACAGGTTTATGGCTTTGCCAGATAAGTTCAAGCACTCTTCTTCGTGTGGGTGTAAGCCTTATTGATCGCTTAGTGCATACTTGTTCTGCACGTTCTAATGCGCTTTTGATGCATAGATTGTGACGGTGACACTCTCTCATTATTCTTTAGCCGCTGAATTGTTATAACATAACACTTTATGTGGGTTGTAGTCATCATTCAACACTCACTTAGTCAGTGAAATATTATATTCATTTTCGATCATGGTGTGGCCCCTGTGAAATAGTGGCAATAGATTGATGTAAAGGCGGGATTTGAGATACCTCGTTCTACTCAATTGAATGAATAGATGGTGATATAGCTCAAATGACATTTAAGAAAGATTTATTTTCTCAGTTGGTATAGGTAGGCAAATCCCTTAGTCATTGTGATCGATGGGGGTAATTAGAGTTTTGCTGCAAGGTGAGCTTGCAGTAGGCGAAGTTATCAAAGGCATTAGGCTTTTTTGTAATGAATACCTCTCAGTAGCGGCAAGAATTTAAATGGTCCAAATCAGTTAAAAATAGTATAGAAGAATAGAAAAATTATTATCGTCTTAACGATTATCTTACCGTTACGTTGCTTGTCTTGATAAGGAAAGTGACCAAGGAAAATCTAGCTGATATACAAATATTAACTTCTAATTATTTAGAGTCAAAAAAGAATTGAAACCCATTTCTAAAGACAAATTAATCAAATGAGTTAGTTCTGAATAAGTCATCAGTTAATGACAAGAAAAAACACGTGCAAGGGAAAGGATATTTCATTCCACAAAATCAACCACATCCCCGGTAAATTTATTACATGTAAAGAAATTCATGCTGAATATGCTAGTTATCACACGCTAGTTGAAGGATGATTGTGACTAGTGGTTATATCCAGTGTTCACATTTTTTAACTAAATCAACTTGGTTTCTAGCATCGAGGCGATTTCTAGCATTTCTAAATTGATTTTCAATCGTACGGGTAGATTTGTTTAATTGATCAGCAATTTGCTTGTAGGTCATGCCCTTAGCCGACAAGCGAATAGCAATAAGCTCTGATTCTGTTGGCTCGGAAAACATGCTATGTAATTTAGGATTGAACCAGTAGTTACTAATACCTGCAAGCGGGCCAAGGAAGATTGAACAAAATGTATGCATGAAGTTGATTTCGTACTCACTCCAAACATGAGGTTCAATTGTGTAGTCAATGCAAGCAATGCCAATAGGTTTTTCATCCCAAACTAATTTTTGTAATAGCATTGATTTGCAGCCTGAGCTTAAAAATACATTTTTAAGCTCTTTTAGTGCGTCATTTGACGAAACATCATTGATGGCAATAGGTAATGATGTTTGCCAAATGGTTTGCATAGCTACATGTTGGTTGGGTACCAGTAGGCCGGTGATAGAGGGTGGCGAAGTTGCTTGATTTCGAAATTCAGTAATAGGTGTGTAGTGTTTATGTGTTGGAGTGGCAAAGCCAGCATCAGCGCGGCAAACAGACAATTCTGAAACTAAAAATTCTAAGCCGACTTGCACTAACTGCTTGGGATCATCGATGACAATGATCATATGAGCTGCGCAATTAAGCATACGAGTATCGCACGCTTGATTTGAGTCAATATACTCTTTTCTTAGAGATTGTATGGATGGCAATTGATCATTCACAAGATTTATTTTTAGTGTGGTTTAATTATTATATTTAGGGGTAATTTGCCATATACGATATGTGATTATTATCTTAGTATCTTCTTTCGAGTTTATACATGAAAGGAATAATGATGGGAATGAAACATTTCGATAAGGCGCAGTCGAAGAAAATCAAATCACTAGACATAGAAGGTATTAATGTTTATTTACAAGATACTGTTTCATCTAGTAACGATGCTGCACCAATCACTGGTGGTTTTTTTAGAATGGAAGCAGGTAATTCGCTTGAATACACTTATTCTTATGATGAATGCAAGATAATGTTAGAAGGTGAAATGACAATCACTGAGAGTGATGGAGAAAGCGTGAATTTCCAGCCAGGGGATGTGATTTATTTTGACAGTGGGACAACGGTAACTTTTTCTTCTCAATCTTCTGGAACGGCATTTTATGTAGGACAAAGAAAATTAGGCGTGCTTTAAGCGACAACACAACGGCATTAATATTGCTGTGGCTAATTTATTTGGATTTAACTAATCGCTGAAAGTTATCCACAGTACAATTTATATTTTTAAAAATAATTTCCGT
>WASW01015000.1_pt1 | contig 12012 bp, 10 predicted proteins | sample 5698521 | NCBI WGS metagenome assembly WASW01 (sample SAMN11175560, study PRJNA528189) | sponge metagenome | isolation source: marine sponge | host: Leucetta | place: Antarctica: Western Antarctic Peninsula, King George Island | collected 2013-01
ACACCGCTGATCCGCCATATTCTGGCCAATGCAGGTGGCCGCCGTATCGCACTCATCATCAACGAATTCGGTGATATTGGTGTCGACCGCGAAGTCATCAACGGCTGCGGATTTGAAGGTTGTGACGATGACGATGTGGTGGAACTCGCCAACGGGTGCATCTGCTGCACTGTTGCTGATGATTTTTTACCCACCATGGAAAAGCTTCTAAGCCGCCCGAACCCACCTGAGCACATCGTGATTGAAACGTCTGGACTGGCGCTGCCTAAGCCGCTGGTGAAAGCGTTCAACTGGCCTGAAATCAGATCGAAAGTAACGGTTGATGGGGTCGTCGCAGTGGTCGATGCACCGGCCGTTGCAGCGGGACGTTTTGCTGATGATCCTGATCACGTTCAGAAAGTCCGCGAAGCGGATGAGAATCTGGATCATCATTCGCCGTTGGAAGAAGTCTTTGAAGATCAATTGCTTTGCGCCGATCTGGTGTTGCTGAATAAATCTGATGCGATTGCAGAAGGTGATAAGCAAGGTGTGCGCGATATCATCACCCGCGAAGCCCGCAGCGGTGTTAAAATCGTTGAGACAGTGAACGGAAATATTGATCTCAAGGTTTTGTTGGCAATGGATGCTGCTGTTGAAGACGACCTTGATCAGCGACCATCGCATCATGACGGCGAAGACGATCACGATCATGATGATTTTGAGAGCTTCAATGTGAACCTGGGCGACGTTGAAGATGTGGACGCTCTTGAAGACCGCATCAAAACCGCCACGGTACAGCACGATATTTTACGCGTGAAGGGTTTTGTTCATGTGCCGGGCAAGCCTATGCGCCATGTCGTTCAGGCCGTGGGTCCTCGGATTGAGCGCTATTTTGATCGCCCATGGGCTGATGGCGAAACCCGTCAAAGCCGCCTCGTCATTATTGGTGTGACGGGCATGGATAAAGTCGCAATTGCCAAGGCGCTTATTGGATAAGGCTCGCCGTTTATGCATCTCTTAGCGGCACAACCGGGTGCTATCACTGACGGTGAAGAGGCCGTTGATCTGGGTCAGACCCCGGGCGAGATGGTGTATATTTCTGCTGCGGATACCGAGTTGGCGCTCCTTGCGGATGCCAGCCGTCAATTAATGTCTGAAGATCAGGCCTTGCCGACGCTTCGCCTCGCGAACTTGATGCAGCTTGGCCATAACATGTCCGTCGATCTTTATGTCGATGAGATTATCCAACACGCAAAAATTGTCGTCATTCGTATCCTGGGTGGATATGGCTATTGGCCTTATGGGGTTGAGCAGATCGCCGAGGTCTGCAGAAAACGTGGCATCCAGTTGGCGGTGCTGCCGGGTGATGATCAACCTGATCCAGAGCTAGCAACGTTCTCGACGCTCAGCGCAGACGCACTGCATCGGCTTTGGCAATACGGATTGCATGGCGGACCGGCCAACAGCCGCAATCTTATTTTATATATGAAGTCGTTGATTGCTGACGGTGATGATTGGCAAGAGCCAACACCTTTGGTACGCGCGGGGCTTTATTGGCCGGGTGCCGATATGCCTTTATTGGCTGATGTGCAGAAACACTGGCAACCGGATCGGCCTGTCGCGGCATTGGTTTTCTACCGGGCCCTTGTTCAGGCCGGGAACCTCGCGGCCGCAGATGCGATGATTACGGCATTACAATCCGCCGGGCTCAACCCATTGCCTATGTTCGCGCAAAGCCTCAAAGACCCGGTTTCATCAGAAACAGTTTCTAACGTGTTTGCGAAAGCAAAGCCGAGTGTGATTTTAAACGCGACCGGGTTCGCAGTGTCGGCACCCGGTGCCGCTCGCTCCCCGACGCCGTTTGATGATGCAGATTGCCCAATTCTGCAGGTGGTGTTTTCGGGCGGCAATAAGGAAAACTGGCTTGAGGGCACGCGTGGATTATCAGCGCGTGATATTTCGATGAACGTAGCGCTCCCCGAAGTTGATGGACGCATTTTTACGCGTGCAGTGTCGTTTAAAGGTCGTGCGCGCCATGATGATGCGACCGAAAGTGATGTCGTCACGTACGAACCTGTTCATGATCGTATGGCTTACGTTGCCAGGCTTGCGTCGAATTGGGCCAAGTTGCGCGCCAAAGCACCGGATGACCGTCGGGTCGCGTTGATCCTTGCTAACTATCCCAACAAGGATGCGCGATTGGGTAACGGAGTTGGTCTTGATACACCTGCTGGCACGGTCTGTGTGTTGCAGCGGCTTGCGGCTGAAGGATATCAAATAGGTGATGCGCCTAAAGATGGGGCTGACGTGATTGATCGTTTGAAGGCCGGTCCCACGAACGACTTCCACGCATTGCCAACACGAGATGTGACGGAGACGTTATCGCTCGCGGACTATCAAATCTGGTTCTCGTCGTTATCAAAGTCAGTGCGAGATCAGGTAACGGAACGTTGGGGCGCGCCCGAAACTGATCCGTTCTATCGGGCAGGCGAAGTGGACTGCGGTAGCTTTGCAATTCCGGCGTATCGCTGTGGCAATATTGTCATCGGCCTGCAACCAGCGCGTGGGTACAATATCGATCCGGTGCAGAGTTATCATGATCCGGCATTGATCCCGCCTCATGGTTATCTTGCGTTCTATGCCTGGTTAGAACGGGGCTTTGGCGCTGACGCTGTGTGTCATATGGGTAAGCACGGCAACTTGGAATGGTTGCCGGGTAAAGCCTTGGCATTGTCCGAAGACTGTTTTCCTGAAGCGGCTTTAGGGGCCATGCCGCACATCTATCCATTTATTGTTAATGATCCGGGTGAGGGGACACAGGCTAAACGCCGCGCGGCTGCGGTCATCATTGATCATCTGACGCCGCCGCTGACCCGTGCCGAATGTTACGGACCGCTGAAGGATCTCGAACAACTGGTCGATGAATATTACGAGGCAGCAGGCGTTGATCCACGCCGTTTGCGGGTTCTGACAGAAAGCATTCTAACGCTCTGCCGTGCCACGGGGCTGGACGAAGATATTGGTATCAGTGTCGACGAAAGCGAAGACGATGCGTTGGCGAAACTTGATGGTTATCTTTGTGAATTGAAAGAACTGCAAATTCGAGATGGCCTGCATGTGTTTGGTGAAAGCCCGGTCGGACGATTGTTAGACGACCTGTTGGTCGCGCTGCTGCGAGTCCCGCGTGGGAAGGGTGACGGAGTGGACACCTCTTTGCACCGCGCTTTGGCCAAAGATTTCGGCTTTGATTTTGATCCGTTGGATTGTGAGATGGCTGATCTTTGGGAAGGTGCCAAGCCTGATGCGATTTTGGCTTTAAGTGATGAGCCTTGGCGATCCCATGGAGATACGGTTGAACGTTTGGAGCTGATGGCGAGCGCATTGGTGAGCAGAACAATCCCGTGTGATGCGGCGTGGACGCATGCAGCCGAAGTTCTTAAATGGCTGGAAGACGATCTTCGGGGCCGGGTTGCAGCGTCAGGTGAAGCCGAGCTTGATGGCATGATGACGGCTTTGGACGGTCGCTTTGTAACGCCGGGCCCGTCAGGTGCGCCGACGCGTGGCCGCCCGGATGTATTGCCAACCGGACGGAATTTCTATTCTGTTGATACACGGACGGTGCCGACACCCGCAGCATGGACGCTTGGGTGGAAATCGGCAGCGTTGCTGGTTGAACGCTATATGCAAGATAACGGCACATGGCCGGAAACCATGGCGCTCTCGGCTTGGGGCACATCCAATATGCGGACGGGCGGCGATGACATTGCACAGGCGTTGGCATTGATGGGCGTGCGCCCGACATGGGATAGCGCATCCAGGCGGGTGACCGGATTCGAGATCATGCCACTGAACTTGCTGGATCGGCCTCGGGTTGACGTAACGTTGAGGATTTCCGGGTTTTTCCGCGACGCATTCCCGGCTTTGATTGATCTTTTTGATAGCGCCGTACGCGCTGTCGCGGTCCTTGATGAACCCGATGATATGAACGCAATTGCGGCACGAGTACGGACTGAAAAGGCTCGACTTATTGCCGACGGGGCATCGGAAAAAGATGCGGATCGCCGTGCGGGGTTCCGGGTGTTTGGCTCAAAGCCCGGGGCGTATGGCGCGGGCTTACAGGCATTGATCGATGAAAAAGGTTGGGAGACCGAAGCTGACCTTGCGCGCGCATATGTTGCATGGGGTGGTTATGCTTATGGTGCAGGTGCTGAAGGTGCGGCGGAGCATAAATTATTCCAGACCCGACTTGGAAAAGTACAGGCCGTTATTCACAACCAGGATAACCGCGAACACGATTTGCTGGATTCTGATGACTATTATCAGTTCGAAGGCGGGATGACTGCAGCGGTGCACGCTGAAGCCGGGACACGCCCGACCGTGTATCACAACGATCATTCAAGGCCAGAGCGCCCGGTCGTGCGAGCCTTGGATGACGAAATTGCGCGGGTTGTGCGGGCCCGAGTGGTCAATCCGAAATGGATCGATGGAGTCAGGCGACACGGCTATAAAGGTGCTTTTGAGATGGCGGCGACAGTGGATTATCTGTTCGCGTTCGCGGCCACCACGGGGGCTGTCAAAGATCACCATTTCGATTTGGTGTTTCAGGCTTATCTGGATGATGAGGATGTGCGGGCATTCCTGGAAGAGAAAAATCCTGACGCCTTGCATGACATCGCTGAGCGATTACTTGAAGCCCAGGATCGTGGTTTATGGACGCCACGGCTTAATTCGACCCGAGATATGCTGCAACGCCTGGGACGCTAGGCTATACTAAGGCGATTCTTATCAGGAGATGACATGAGTAAAAAAGACGAGATGACCGAAGACGAGTTGAACGCGCGGCACGCCGAGAAGATGGCCAAGAAGAAAGCAGCGCGTGACAAGATTCTCGCGACGAAAACCATCGAGAAAGGCCTTGTGATTATCCATACGGGTAAAGGCAAAGGCAAATCGACAGCGGCTATGGGCCTTGCTGTGCGGGCGATTGGCAACGGCATGAAGGTTGGCATTGTTCAGTTCGTCAAAGGGGTCTGGGAAACGGGTGAGCGTGTTGTCCTGGATAAGTTCCCTGATCTTTGTGTCATCAAGGCGATGGGTGAGGGTTTCTCCTGGGAAACCCAAGATCGTGAGCGTGATATTGCTGCTGCCCGCCATGCCTGGGAGATGGCGAAAGAAATGATTAACGATCCATCGTATAATATGGTGATTCTGGATGAATTGAACATTGTCCTGCGTTACGAGAACCTGCCTTTGGATGAGGTCGTTGAGGTGTTACAGAACAAACCTGAAATGCTTCACGTCGCTGTCACCGGGCGGAACGCCAAAGATGAGTTGATCGAGGTTGCAGACCTTGTGACCGAGATGACGCAGATTAAGCACCCGTTCCGATCTGGCGTAAAAGCACAGGTCGGTATCGAATTTTGAGGAGTACCCCTATGAACGCCCGCCGCCGCTTTCTATCTTTAACTGTCGCAGCGCTCGTGATGACCGGTCTTGTCGGTTGCCGCGAGTTTGAAGTCGCACCTACGCTGAAAGCTGATCATCTGGTCGACCGCGCTGTTGCGACCGTTGAGCGCTTTCAAACCCTTGAGAGCATGCAGCGATTTGCTGAATACATGCCTGGCGCGGTCGCCGTGGCTGTGTTCCCAAGCGTCATCAAAGCCGGGTTCTTTATTGGCGGAGAAGGCGGCAACGGTGTGCTGACCGTCAAAAGACCGGACGGTACATGGAGCGCGCCCGCGTTCTACACGATGGGGGCTGGCAGCTTTGGTCTTCAGTTTGGCGCACAAGATACCGAGATCATCCTGGTGATCCGAAATCAGGGTGCATTGGATGCAATCTTGAAGGATCAAGCCAAGATTGGTGCTGACGCTGGGGTCACAGCTGGTGTCTACGGTATTGGTGCAGAGGCATCGACGACGACGAACCTGGGCGTTGATGTTCTGGCATTCGCAAACGCCAAGATTGGCGGCTATGTGGGTGCAAGTGTTGAGGGTGCTGTCATTGCTCGACGTCAGGATATTAACGAAGCCGTCTATGGTCGCGGTAAAACGCCACGGGATATTGTAACGGATCCGAACATTCGCCTGGCCCGTGCGGACCGGCTTTCGGCGTTGCTGAGTAAATATTGACGGCATCCGCCAAAGGCCCCGCACCGGCGCTGATGTTTCAGGGCACGGGCTCGGACGTTGGCAAGTCACTCTTGGTGGCTGGCCTGTGCCGTGCGTTTTCAAATCGCGGGCTCAAGGTCCGGCCTTTTAAGCCACAAAATATGTCGAACAATGCCGCTGTCACATCTGACGGCGGCGAGATCGGCCGCGCTCAGGCGTTGCAGGCATTAGCTGCCCGCGTACCGCTGACGGTTCACATGAACCCGGTGCTGTTGAAGCCGCAGTCTGAAATTGGTGCACAGGTTATTGTTCAAGGCAAAGTCGTGGGCGCAGCGAAGGCCAGGGATTACTATAACTGGAAGCCCAAGCTGATGGCTGGTGTGCTCGAAAGCTTCGAGATTATCCGAAGCGACGTTGATCTGGTTCTGGTCGAAGGTGCGGGCAGTCCCGCCGAAGTTAATCTGCGTCAAAGCGACATTGCCAACATGGGGTTTGCCGAGGCCGCCAATGTTCCGGTCGTCCTGATTGGTGACATCGACCGGGGCGGCGTGATCGCACAGATTGTCGGGACCCACGCGGTGATTTCGGATGCGGATCGCAAGCACCTGATCGGCTTTATTGTGAACAAATTCAGGGGTGATCCCAGCCTGTTTGATGATGGCCTCAAGATCATTGCTGAGAAAACCGGCGTACCCTCATTCGGTCTCGTACCGTATTTCAATGGCGCTGGTGTGCTGCCTAAAGAAGATGCCATGGCGTTGGACAACCGCGCGCCGTCAACGTCCACAGGTGACATTGTGATCGCCGTGCCACGCCTGCCGCGGATTTCCAATTTTGATGATCTTGATCCATTGATGGTTGAAGCGGATGTGCGTGTTGAAATTATTGAGATGGGCACGCCGATACCGGCAGATGCGCATGTTGTCTTGATGCCAGGCTCCAAGGCGACATTGGCTGATCTTGCGGCGCTCAGAGAAACCGGTTGGGACATTGATATTCTGGCGCACCATCGTCGCGGTGGCCTGGTTGTGGGTCTGTGCGGTGGTTATCAAATGTTGGGGTGTACGCTGAGCGACCCGGAAGGCATCGAAGGACCGCCGTCTACAGCAGAGGGGCTTAGTCTCTTGGATGTAGAAACGGTCATGGGCGGCAGTAAGTCTTTGATTGAGACCACAGGCGTCGAGCATCTGACGGGCGAACCTGTGCAGGGATATGAGATGCATATCGGCAAGACCACCGGCGTTGATACGGTGCGGCCCTGGATTACACTTGAAGGCGATCGGCCAGATGGAGCTATCTCAGTAGATGGCCGGGTGATGGCGGCTTATATGCATGGCGTATTTGCATCGAACGAATTCCGTCATGCTTTCCTCAACCGCATCAAGAATGGGCGCAGCGCCGAGACCGATTACAACGCGCGCGTTGACGAGGCCCTGAACGGCCTGGCGGATCACCTCGAAAAATATATGGATCTGGATGCGTTACTGACAATGGCGCGTTGAATTCAAATTTGAAACCGTCATCCCCGCGAAGGCGGGGACCCAGTAAAGACAAAAGGTTAACCTAGGTTCCCACCGTACTGAATTGACCTTAATCTATCGCGGAAAGTTTTTTAAACAGCAAAGCCCCGATGGATTGCGGGTTTCGCATGAGCAAAAGCCGTGTTTTGTCTGAGCGACAACAAAAGTCTTGATGCCGAAATCGCCTTCTACATCGGCTTGGGTGACGCCAAAGCAATAACACAACATCGCATCGTCGGATTTATCCTTAATACCAATCTTTGTACGCACCTCTGATTGATGGAAAACTAAATCATCATCCCCGAAATATACGACATCACAATCGGAGGAATCACAGAAGTAATACTTACGTTCCTGATCATCCAGCTTCCATGGTTGCTTGACGTGTTGGGATATTGTCTTCGGAGAAACTTCTCGACTCTCAGCGCTACAGACTGGGCATTGATGCTTCTTTTGATGAGTGGGTTTCGATCGGGTAGAAGAACAACAATCGTGTATCGCCTTAGTCATGATCTTCTTCCAATGTAACGTTGGCTGAGAATGTGTATCAAGCCGCTGTTTTGCTTCTGTGCAGATAAAGCCCGTAAGCGGTTATGACTATCGACATCGCCAAGGCGGGGAGCAATACGTAATCAAGCCAACCTAACCATGCGGATAGACCAACTGCACCAAGCAATATCACCAATAAGGGCGTAAAACAGCAAATGGCTGCTACGACAGAACCAATGATGCCTACTTTTAATATCGTGCGATCTTTCATGTGTGACCTTAAATATTTGATAGGATGGAAAGAGGTTTTATTTCGCGATCATTGAATCGTGAATCTTATATTCATATGTATAAACCCTGTAGTTGGTACAGGCTCAAGGGTGTATTTCAGCTATCGCAAAAGGAATGGAAAAATGAAACGCGGTGAACTGGCAAAGAGGACGGGGTGTAATATCGAGACGGTCCGATATTACGAAAAAGCTGGTTTGCTGCCTGACCCACCCCGTACGGATAAGGGTTACAGAGTTTACAGTAAAAGCCATGAGCATACGCTACGTTTTATTATGCGTTCCCGCGAGTTGGGGTTTAGTGTTGAAGAGGTCCGTCAATTGCTTGGTCTTGTAGATAGCGGTCGAAATACATGTGGTGAAGTACGTGATAAAACACTGTTTCATCTTGAGGCCATCCGCGAACGCATTGCCGATTTGCAAAAGCTAGAAGAAATTCTTTCAAGCACAGTGGCAAAATGTGAAGGCGGCAACGCACCAAATTGCCCTGTTGTTGATGCACTCGTGAATTGAACCTGCGCCGCAATTACAATTAAAATTACACCTCCAACCGCACCAACGCGATGGCACCGACAATGCCGCCGGTGATCAGGCAGGCAACGCCGTACAAATACAGCGCACGTTCAATATCTTTATGAGTTGCTTTGGCGCGCCCGTCGCCCATCCAGTCGTCGGTGATAATTTCTGATCCGTAAGTTCTGGGTCCTGCGAGGGCGAGACCCAATGCGCCTGCAACGGCCCCTTCAGGCCAGCCTGCATTGAATGACCGATGCTTCTTGGCATCGCGGATTGCGGTCGTCATCGCGGCCTTTGGATTTGCAGTGGGGACGAAAATCGCTGCCGCCGCAAAGATCAGCGCCGACAGTCGAGCCGGTATTGCGTTCAGAACATCGTCGAGCCGTGCTGCTGTAAAACCAAACGCCCGGTGGCGTGGTGTCTTATGGCCAATCATGCTGTCCATGGTGTTGACGGTTTTGTAGACGAGAATACCGGGCAGGCCGAACAGGACATACCAGAAAATCGGTCCCGCTACGGCATCGCCAAAATTCTCAGCAAGGCTTTCAATCGCCGCACGGGCGACACCCGGCGCGTCCAATGTTTCTGGATCACGCCCAACGATATGCTTTACCGCGTCCCGTCCACCGCGAAGCCCTTCAAGCTCCAAACCTTTTGCGACCCGAGCCACGGCATCATACAAACCCCGGCTCGCCAGCATTGTGACGAGTAACGCACATTCAAGAACCCAGCCCCAGGGCACATGCAGCGTCAACCACATGATGCCGACGCCAATCGCCGCGCTTAGCGAAACCATGACTAAAACCACGAAGGCCCCTCGGATTGCACGATCCATCTCGGGGCGTTTGGGACGGTTGAGCTTGTCGTCGAAGTAACCGATCAGGCTACCGATAATGGCAATCGGGTGCTTGATCCGATTAAAGATGAAAGCAGCCTCACCAACATAGGCCTCTATTCCCATTGCCAACAAAAGAAGGATCAACGGATCGAAAGGCGACGTTGCGCCAGCGAAACCAAGTGTAACCATTGGCGGAGTTGACGACAGACGATCCGGAACGTCAATGTCTGCACCGATAAATTTCGTGGGAAATGGTTGAAAATCTATCGCTTATAGCCGATTCTCTGGGCTTAAGGCCAAAATGGCCAAAAAGGTGTGCTCGTGGAACAAATACTTGCAGATTTACCGGAATGGGCAGGGATTGCTATTGCCGCTGGGGTGGCGTCGATCTTTGGCGTCTTTATCGGCATGTGGTTTACGCGCGGTCGGGCACAAAGTGAAGCGCGGGCGGACGCTATTATGGACGAGCGTGCGGATAAGCCGTTAAGTCAGGAAAATCCTGCATTCAAAAGCTTGCAGGAAATGCTCCGCGCCAAAGGCATTAGTGCAAAAGAACAAGATACGCGCCTACGTGATTTCGCGAGCGAGTTTACAGGCATCCACCGCAAGCTCCGTGATTTGATTCCAGTTGGTGATGGTCAGGACGATGCCCAGCGAGCCGCCTTAGCCGCCCTTGAAGCAGGCGAGTTCGAGCGTGCGATCACGCTGACTGAAAAACTCGGCAAACAGGAAAGCGAAGAAGGCCGGCGGTTGCGTGATCGCGCGGCCAAATTGCTGGCAGCGTCGGCAACGGCAAAGATCGTTGCGGCTGATTTATACATGGTGTTGATTGCGCCTGAGAATGCGCGGGACCTATATGAGCAAGCGGCCGATGAATTGCCTGCGAACGCAGAAGAGCGGCGCGCCGAAGTTCTCAACAAACTTGGCACCGCATGCTATCAGTGTGGCGAACATGATGCCGCCGTGAAAGCCTTTACCAAAGGTCTCAGGTTGCTGGAAAAATCCCTTGGGAATGATCATCCAGACGTGGCCACAGCCTTAAATAATTTGGCATTGATCCATTATGCGAAGGGGCGCTTGGATCAGGCAGAACCTTTATACCGTCGTGCCTTGATGATTGATGAACGCATATTGGGTCACGATCATCCAGGTGTTGCGACCGACCTCAACAACCTTGCATTGCTGTATAAAAAACAAGGCAATCTTGATGCCGCTGAACCGTTATTAAAACGTGCCCTCTCGATCAAAGAACGGGCGTTTGATCCGGGTCATCCATCGTTGGTTACCGGGTTAAAGAATTACGCGTCTGTGCTGCGGTCGCTTGGCCGTGCTGACGAAGCTAGTGAGTTTGAATCGCGCGCGGCGTCGTTGCCTCCAAGCCGCTCCGAATCTGCGGCTTAAGCGGATTCACCACTACCGTTATCTGATGAACGCCAAATGGCTTACGTAGCCCTATCGATAAATTCCAACGCCTGGTGCTTATAGAGCGTATGCAAAAGATCGAGATGATCGCGCAGCGCAGGCGTGTCATCTGTGGTGACAGCATCTTCTTTCATCAGGCTTAAGATGACGGCCAAGGCGGTATCATTAATGTCAAAAGTTTCACCTTCAAAGCCAAGAGTGTAGGTGCCCTTGGGCGATGGGGTGAGCGCGAATTTTACGTAGGCAGGTTTGATCAGTCCTGATCTTGCCTGCAGGGCTTCGGTGAAGGTTCCCAGGCTAAGCGTGTCGTCGCGTTCGCTGTACTGTTCAATATCTTCATTGGTTGAACTGGTGAAAAACGCGGCCAGCCATTCAGAAAATGCAGGCGTGCTCAATGGCTGGCCGAGATGATTGCGTAGCGCTTCAACAGCATCGATGGAGAGAGTGAAGCCAGAACTGTCCGCGCTCAACCCGTCACCTACGTAGCGGTGATCAATCGTGTCGTGGTCGGCGAGGTACTGACCATAGGCGCCATAAAGTTCAGATAATTTCGGGCCGAGGAAACCAACGGAGAAAGTCAGTGCGTCGTCAAGCGTTGTGCCTTCGTGGGCGAAATGGGGGGGGGATGTACAGGATGTCGCCTGAGGCAACCTCAACAGTATCACCGTCAATAGGGTCTTTAAGAATTTTGAGATCGAGACCGTCGATGTAGGATTCGTCGATGACGGGCTCGCGACCAACGATCCACCGTCGTGAGCCTTGGCCTTGGACAAGAAAGACGTGATAGCTATCGACGTGACCGCCGATAGTACCGCCCTTGGTGGAGAAACTGACCATGATGTCGTCCATCA
>WASW01066217.1_pt1 | contig 11992 bp, 8 predicted proteins | sample 5698521 | NCBI WGS metagenome assembly WASW01 (sample SAMN11175560, study PRJNA528189) | sponge metagenome | isolation source: marine sponge | host: Leucetta | place: Antarctica: Western Antarctic Peninsula, King George Island | collected 2013-01
TTACCGGAAGCGCCATAGCCTAAATTGGAAGGGATTTTCAATTGCAATACGCTTCCGACACGGACCCCTTCCAGTGCTTCTTCCCAGCCGGCAATCACTTGCCCTTCGCCTAAGACAAAATCAAAAGGGCGACGTTTTTGCCGACTGCTGTCAAAGAGCGTGAAATCTTCGGCAAGCCATCCTTCATAATGGACGGTCACTTTTTTGCCTTTTTCGGTTTTATCTCCAGAGCCATACTTTTCGAAATAAACCTCCAATCCCGATTTTTTTTTTTTATAGGCGGCATCCAAAGCCAATATGGGCTTCTTGTTCACTGGTTTTTGGGGATCTTGAACCCCTGCTTTTTTGTCTCCAACTTGCATAAGATGGTTTTATCTACAGGTGATTTGCTGAAATTTTTGAGGTTGTTCCGAGGTCGGTTCGTCCCCAGGAAAGATCATTCGAATCGGAGTTTCGCTATCCCCTTTCGCTTCCCCTTTTTCAACATCCAAATAGAGCGTGAAACGCGGAGCATCCATATAGAATGTTCCACGACTCATTTTGAAATTTCCTTCTAAATGAATTGTTTGTTTTAGTTCATCAATATCTGCTGTGTCGGCACGGGTAGCACGTCCTGGTTGCTCAATACAGACGTTTTGCTCGGCATGGCTGCTGACAAGTTCCTGTTGTTCATTAAAAACTAATACCAGCGAACCGGCAGTCATGTAAAGTTGACGTTGCGGATATTTTATTTCGACATTCCCGGCAAAGGTCGATTTCCTTTGTTTATTATCAAAAATTGCCTGTTCAGCCTGGACCGTATCGGTTTTTGATGCGATGGAATCCGCTGAAGTGCCTCCCGTTTTCGCATGGTATTCGATTTTCATTCGCTGCTTTGAATTGGAATTGCTTTGACCGCGGATTTCAATTCTTTCTTGTGGTTGGTCCAGAGAGGCTGTGTCCCCATGCAATGTGACCCCCTCATTTTTATCAATAATCACAATATTGCCCACTAAATTCAATATTTGAGTCGTACGATTGTAAGTGACACGATTCGCGGTAATATCACGTTTGGATTGCAAGATATGCACATTATTTTCCAAAACAACTTTATGAATGCGTTGAGAATCTTCTGTCACCACGCGCGCTTTGTCTGCGGTAAACATCATCCCCTCCTTAGGAAATCCTCCTCTGACGTTCCCTGTAAAAACACTCTCTTTTTTATCGAAAACCATTCCATTGGCACGAAGCCAAGAATTCTTTCGAAGAGCGTGTTTTATGATCACATCCACCTGATGCGGTTGAGGCGCAGGGTTTTTTAGTTGATTCAATTCCTTCATGAATTCATCTTTAGAAGTATAAAAAAGATTGAGGAGGGGATTGAGGGCCTTTAACAAAGGTTGGGGCAGTTTTTCCTGTTCAAGTTTTTTTAAAGTTTCATCGATAATGATGAATTTTTCAGCAGACTCAACCGCATTGATGGAGGTCGGCAGGTTGAAAAATCCTAGACAAAAAATAGCAAAACATAGGGCATACTGGCGGCTGTTTTTCTGCGAAAATACTTGGAACAATAATCCATCAAAGCGCGTCACGTTTGTTAATCCTTTTCAAGAGATGCTTCTGCTTGCGTCAAACTTTGCTGATAGCGGTATGAGGCGGCAATAAAAGAAGCAAAAAGAGGGTGCGGCTTTAAAGGTTTCGATTTCAATTCAGGATGGTACTGACACCCAAGAAACCAAGGATGATCCTTCAATTCAATGGTCTCGACCAAATTTCGTTTCGGGTGACGTCCTGACACCACCATGCCGGCCTTTTCCAACTGCGGTAGATATACATTCATGACTTCATAGCGATGGCGGTGGCGCTCTACAATTTCTTCTGATTCATAAATTGAAGCAATGAGTGTTCCTTTTTTCAATTTAGCCGTATATCCCCCCAAGCGCATGGTGCCCCCGGTGCCTTCAACTCCTTCCTGTTCCGGCATCAGATCAATCACATTTTCATTGTGATTCGGGGTCATCTCACCGGAGCTAACATTTGGCATATTGGCCACATTTCTAGCAAACTCGATCACTGCCATTTGCATTCCAAGACAGATGCCAAAAAACGGAATTTTATTCAACCGCGCATATTTGACCGCATCGATTTTACCTTCGGTTCCTCGTTCACCAAAACCGTGAGCGACCAAAATGCCATCCATCCCATCCAGGAATTCTGAAATGTTTCCCTGCTCCAGATCCTCAGAATTCACATAATTGAGATTGACTCGCAAACGATTGGCGATACCGCCATGAACCAAAGCCTGATTTAAACTTTCATAAGCGTCCTCATGTTCGACATATTTCCCGACAAAAGCAATGGTGACTTCCGCAACAGGATTTTTAAAACGATCTACTGTTTCTGCCCATGCTTGCAATTTAGGGCGACCAGTCCACATCTGCAAATATTCTACGATTTTCTCATCCAACCTTTCCTGGTGAAACATCAAAGGCACTTCATAAACACTATCCACATCGATCCCATTGATCACCGCGTCTGTTTCGACGTTGGTAAACATTGCAATTTTCTTTTTAATTTCTTGTGGCATGGGGTTTTTAGTGCGGCAAATGAGAATATCGGGTTGAATCCCAATTTCTCTTAATTTTCCGACACTGTGTTGTGTGGGTTTGGTTTTCATTTCTCCATTACTCACATAAACGATCAGGGTCAGATGAATAAAAAGGGTGTTCTCTCGTCCATAATCATGACGAAGCTGACGGATCGCTTCTAAAAAAGGCAATGATTCAATGTCCCCTGCGGTTCCGCCGATTTCGACAATCGCGATGTCTGCATTTTCAGTACTTTCCCGAATTTTTTCCTTCATTTCGTCAATAATATGAGGGACGACTTGAATGGTACTTCCCAGGTATTTTCCGGCTCTTTCCTTGCGAATCACGGAGTCGTAAATTTGCCCGGTTGTAAAATTATTTTTCCGTGTCAAAACGGCATTAGTAAAACGTTCATAATGGCCTAAATCCAAATCGGTTTCTGCCCCATCTTCTGTGACAAACACTTCACCATGCTGGAACGGATTCATGGTTCCTGCGTCTACATTGATGTAAGGATCTAATTTCATAAAAGAAACATTCAAGCCACGCCCTTCCAATAATGCTCCAATAGAAGCACCAGAAATCCCTTTCCCCAAACCAGAAACCACGCCACCTGTAATAAAAATAAATTTTGTCTTCATCGCAATATCTCTAATCTTTCATGTCAATGGCTCGTGGTTATTCAATAATAAAGGCTAAATCTTCTTTAAAAAGTAACTAGCATAGCACTCCATTAGAGATTGTCAAGAGAAGCACCTTGAGGGAGTAAGCTCTCAATTTTGCTGGAATGTAATCTCAATACAGGGTGAATGTTTCTTTATTCCTGAGCCAGTTGTTCCTTGAGGGCATCCGGGCTATGAACCGGTAGTTGGCATGTCATGTTCTGACAAACATAGGCTGTCGCTTTTCCGTTAATGGCTTCACGAGCAACTGCCAGTGGGATTGTTTCAGCGATCAGCGCTTGATCTGCTTTCGGCACAAAGACCGTGATAATATTAGGATAATACCCTTGGCGAACGATTTTTAATAACGATTCCGTTGCGGGTTCTCCTGATTCTCCGACAATAACGACTTGCTTTGGTTTTGATAACATCCAATGCAAAGCCCAGTGCATCGCAGCAAAATTAACACCAGCTTGTTCCAAATGCCGCGCAAACCCTTTGAGAATCCGTTGGGCATCCTCGTAATATTGGCTAGGAATGCCGTAACTGTCCAGTTTGAGAAACATCAGCGCTGAGGTGCTGTTTCCAGACGGTTCCACCCCATCATAACCTTCCATATTACGAGTGAGCAATGCTTCAGCATCACGCCCCACATCAAAATAAGGGCCATTTTCATTCTTGAACAAATCATTGATTTCATTCATCAAACGGACGGCGGTTTTAAACCATTTCAGTTCATAAGAATATTCATACAAATCCAAGCATGCGGCGGCTAATTGGGCATAATCACACAAATAGGCGTGAAAACGTGCTTCCTCTTGACGATAGCGGCGCAAGAGTCTCCCTTTTTCATTGATCAACTTCGATAAAATAAATTCTGCGGCCTCTGTCGCGATTTTGCCATAATGCGGTCGATCAAAGACACGTGCTGCCCGAGCAAAGGCGGAAATCATCAAACCATTCCAAGAAACCAGAATTTTATCATCACACAAAGGGCGGATGCGCTGAGAACGCACTTTCAATAATTTTTGACGAGCCTCTTTCATATTTTTCTGGAGAGTCTCAACAGAAATCCCTAATTTCTCCGCCACGTCTTCTTCAGTATCAGGGCGATGGAGAATGCTTTGCCCCATCTCAAAATTCCCTCCTTTTTCGACCTTCCAATAGGCGAAGGCTTGCTGGCCCAATTCGGTGCCAAGAGTTTCTAAAATTTCATCGTTGCTCCAAACATAAAATTTTCCTTCTTCTCCTTCGCTATCCGCATCCTCAGCAGAATAAAATGCGCCTTCTGGAGAACGCATGTCCCTTTCAATATAACTCAACACATCTTCGGCAGCCTGCTGGTAGAAATGATTCTTTGTCACTTGAAAAGCTTCAATCAAGGCCCAAGTAAACAACGCATTGTCATACAACATTTTTTCAAAATGCGGGACAAGCCATTGATAATCTGTACTATACCGGCTCAACCCTCCTCCCAATTGATCATAAATACCTCCGCCAAACATTTTTTTCAGAGTCACTTGTACCATCGCTAAAGCGAGCGGATCTCCTGTTCTTTTGTGATAACGCAACAACAACATCAAACCCATACTTGGTGGAAATTTGTTTTGCGCTTGCAGCTCAAATCCTCCTTCTCGATGGTCGTAGCTTTGTTTAAAATAAGTGATTGCTTTTTCCTCCGCATCCCAACTCCAATCAACGCTTTCTGTTGAGATGAAAGACGCTTGTTCTTTCAAGTGTGTTGTCAAAGTTTCGGCTGTTTTATAGACACGTTCTCGCTCTTTTTGCCAAAGATTCGTAATGGTTTCCAAAACATGGCGAAAACTGGGGCGGCCGTAGCGGTTGTCCGGTGGGAAATAAGTACCTCCGGTCACGGGCATTCCTTCTGGAGTCAAAAACATATTCAATGGCCACCCTCCCTGCTGATTTTGTGCATGCAAGGCATCCATGTAGATTTTGTCAACATCTGGACGTTCTTCTCGGTCCACTTTTATCGCGACAAAATATTCATTCAAATAAGTCGCTAGCTCCGGATCCTCAAAAGATTCCCGCTCCATCACATGACACCAATGACAGGTAGCGTAACCGATACTGACCAACACCATTTTGCTTTCATTTTTTGCTTTTTCAAAGCCTTCCGTCCCCCAAGGATACCAATCCACAGGATTGTGGGCATGTTGCAGCAGATAAGGGCTTTTTTCATGAATTAAACGATTCGTATATTCCGGTTTATCAGATGTTGTCATAACAATGTTCTCCCTCCATTCATCTCAAAAAAGGTATTTTATTGATTTTTATTCTTGATATTTCAAATTGTGTATAATTTTTGCATCAATCAGTCCACATGGTAATCTGATCAACCTCTCAAAAAAGAGGACTATATGGAAAGACAACGAACCCGCTTTCGACCATTTTACTGCTACATAGAAAAAATCACAGGCAACAGAATTGTAACGCCACAAAATGTGAAGAAAACAGAGGAAATGGATTATTTTTATGTCGCTGCCTGTCCGAATGAATTGATTGCACGAACAGTCTATGATCGGCATTTAGCGATTACGAGACTATAAAAATCTCCCAAGACTCTCCTGTTTTCCTGGGAAATCCCTCGATGAGGCCTCAACAAAGAGCCAACGTTTTTTCTGTGCGCTGCTTCTGTTTCTGCTCAATTTTCTTTCAAATCATTGATTTCTTCAAAAAGTTTTGCTTTTCCAAAAGATTGAACAGCTGTGGAGGGCAAATGGACAATAGCATGTTTTTCGGATGAGGAAAGCTCGTCTTGAGAAATGGCTAATCCTGTAATCATTGAAACCCTCTGGAAATAGTTTTCCGGATTGGGAATCGGGAGGACATCACCGGTTTTCATTTCAGATAGCTGAACCCAATCCAATTTATTTTGGTAAGCAGGCGTATGGATAATATAGCGGGCGATCGTAGACCAAACAGGCATTCCCCCCGTGTGTCCAGTCAGTTTAAAAGGAAGCGGCTTTCTGTCTTCTTCCTGGCGATCTAAACCGACATAAGTCGTAATCGTATAGCCTCCTCGCATTGATACCGCTCCTCCTTGAATCGCTGGAAGAAATCCAGCATAAGTGGCGTTACTGTAGTTATTAGCGGTCCCTGTTTTCCCGTAACCGGGGACTCGCAGGCTTGAAACGGTGCCTTCGGTTTCCATAGTCATCATAAGAGATGGTTTTGAGGCTCGACCCGTCCCATACTCCACCACGGTTCTTAAAATTTCCTGCAAGGTATGGACTGTTTCTTGAGGAAGAATACGTTTGCGGGTGTGTTTGTTCTGATAAATGATATTGCCCCTGGCATCTTCAATGCGGTCAATCAATTTCCATGTATTTTGTTTTGAGTTTTTTGGCCTCACGCTGATTTCTCCGGAAACATAGGTTTGATACATCAGAGCGAGTTCATCCAGGGTGATTTCATTCGAGCCTAGAGGAAATGAAAGGACTGGTTTGAGATCACTTCGAACGCCTAAAATTTTAGAAAGTTGAACCACTGTTCTCAAAGCCAACATGATTCGGAAATCATGATGATAATACAATCGTTCCACGGTGTAAGGTTTGAATTGTTTCATTTCTTCCAAAAGCTGTCCGATCAAATCTTTTGCCGTGTTCAAGAGAGAGACACGAATTTTGCCACCAATCCAGATATTATCAGGGTGAAACAATGCCTGCCTTAACGATTTCCCCCAAAACTGATGGTACAATATTAAATTTTGAGGTGTGAGTGGTTTCCATTCTTCAGACAGTTTTGTTTCTGGGAGAGCATAACTCAAGGGAGGAACTTTCGTTTTTTCCAACCTTCGAGCTTGAATAAAAAAACCATTCAAAACCGTTTCCTCGATTTGAGCAAGTGCCACAGGGTCTTCATTAACAAACAGCGAAGCCACAGGAATGGTTCTCTCCAAGGCAGTTTCTGCGGTTTTTTGAAAGCGTAAAAAGTTGTTTCTTAATTCCAATCTTTCTAATACTTTTTGACGTTTTTTGTATTTTTTCCTAATTTGATAGGCTTTTTCCCAATCTTGTCCATAAAATAGGCGATCCCATACTTGGGCTTCTTCCGAAACCTCCTCAAACAATAATTCATGTTTCAAACGTTTTTGCACCTGACCAAAAATTCCGGGCAACAAACGTGTCTCCGTATCAATAATCCCCAGTTTATTGCGTAAGCGGATTTGATATTCTTTCGCGCGTTCCTCTTGTTTTTGAGCCAATCCATTAAAACGCATCATTTCTTCAAATGATTTCAAATCCAAGCGATCCAGTAAATGAACCAATAAATAGATACTCGCCAAATTTTCTGATTTTGCTCCGGCCCAGACCATACTGCTCAAACGATCCTGAGGTTCGTGATCAGGACGAGGAAAATAGAACTGGCCTTGGTAGGGATAGATTCGAGGTTCATTGGGCAGGGGTTCCAAAGGGTTCCAACCCAATTGCAAGGCGGCTAAATAAACCGGCAATTTAAAGGTAGACCCTGGTTGTCTCCGCGCTTGCAAGGCTCGGTTGAATCCATAATTGTTGTACCCGCCAACCATCCCACGAACCTCCCCTTCTTGCAAAATAAACACGCCTCCGTTCAATTGAGGTTCTTGTTCAATCCCAAGTATCCAGTGCCCGTTGGGTTTGCGGATATGGGTAGAAACTAAAATCGGATTGCCTTTCTTCAGAAATTTGAAAGCTTTTTTATAATGAGACGCTTTCATTTTCTTTTTCAATCGAAGAGAACGTTTTACAAACTCCTGCAAATATTTTTCCTCGATCACTCCCTGCTCTGCACCGACCTGGACCAAAACTTTTGGAGAGGGCTTTTCTATAATTTGAGTGATTGTTCCGACATAAAAGTCTTTTGCCTCAGGGGCGGTTTTGTCAGAAATCGGTGAAGTTTGGGGAATCCTATATTTTTTGATCCGAAATTCCAATCTCGATAAATGGCGTTTGAGAGCAAATTCTCCGACTTTCTGTAATTCATGATCTAAGGTTGTATAAATATTGATCTCCGCTTGCTTCAAATCGAAAATATTATGCTCCTCCAGTTTGCTTTTCCAGGGTTCAGCCTTCAAAGCTTCCCAAACCGCATTTTTTTGGTGACTGTCTTCAAAGCGAAAATCTCCCTGGTGGAAGTGAACCGGATCGTTTTTTGCTTCGTCCAATTCTGCCTTTGTGATCTCTCCGGAAAGATACATGTTATTCAAAACATAATCCCTACGATTGGTCGCCCGTTTGACAATTTTTTTGATTTTCTGAGGATTTTTTGTCCGAAATGGGTTGTAATTGGCCGGCCCTTTGACGGATCCAGCAATAAAAGCGATTTCCGGAAGATTCAATTCGGAAACGGTTTTGTCAAAATAATACCGTGCCGCAATCGCCAACCCCTGTCCGGTTCCATGAACATGAAAAAGATTGGTGTAAAACTCCAAAATTTGATTTTTGGAGTAGCGAACTTCGAGGCGGAACGCATCCAGCGTTTCTAAGGCTTTTTCTCTCCATTTTCCCCATTGATCCAGCGCTTTGTGTTCAAACAACAATTCTGCGGTTTGTTGAGTGAGGGTACTGCCTCCCTGCACAACCTTCCCCGCTCTGAGATTGGCAACCGTTGCTCGAAAAATCGATTTGATGGAAACGCCAATGTGGTTATAAAAATTTTGATCTTCACTGGCGATGATGGCTTTTAAAAAAAGCTGAGGAATCAAATCATCAGGATTGGTACTGATCGTCATTTGGCTGGGAATGATTAAATAATCTCGATGGGCTTCATTATGAAAAGCGCCTAACTTTGTATCACCGTCTCGATAATAGATTGTGGATTCCGTGAGGACTGATTGTTTGATCCGACTGAGGTCTAAATGATCTCCAGGTGCTATAAAAATCAGATAGATGAGAAAACCAGAGCTTCCAACGAGGGGGAACATCAAAATGAGAATAAAAAAGAAAAAAAGTTTTTTCACGTTCTTTTTTTACGCTGCTTCGTAAATTTGTTGTGCGGGCACCTGGCAAATTACCGGTCCTGGTAAGATTGCTGCGCTTAATTTATTGCCATAGACACACCCTGTATCCAAACCAATCGCGTTTTTCCGTAAAATCAAATCTTGTTGTGCCCAATGCCCGAAGACAACCAGTTTGGGGGCGTGATACAATTCAAACCAGGCGGGATCGGAGGTATTGTTGAGATTGATTCCCAGCCTATCCCATGTCCGAATCGTCGTTAAGATAGAGGTGGATGTCTTTGAAGGATGTTGATTGGGAACTAAACCGGCATGCACCACCATAAACTGTTCGTCCTCAATGAAAGTTGGCAATTGACAGAGCCAATCGCGCCAAAATGTAAGCTGATTTCCCAATTGCCGCTTCACTTCTGGAAATCCTGCTGAGGCGAAAGACCCGTCTTCCAAATACTGCAAAAACCCCCATTCATGGTTTCCCATCACAACTTCTGCTGACAATGAAAAGACCCTTTCCAGAACCTCACGGGAAGAAGGCCCTTTATTGATCAAATCCCCCACAAAAATCAGACGATCTTTTTCAGAAAGGTAATTGGCTTTGGCAAGCAACGCCTCCAATTCATCGAGGCATCCATGGACATCTCCAATAATAATCGTGCGCTGATTTTCCATAACGTGGAGTAATAAAGATTCTTGATCTTGTCGTCCAAATCAATCATTTTAGCGAGAATAAAACGAATTGATGAGGAAATACAGGGTGGCTATCCGTAGAAAACACGCTTATACTAATTGAAAAAACCAACGAATTGAAGTAAAAAGTTGTGCAGAGGCATCCTTGTCTTCATTCTTTGCCCGTTCTTATGCCGGATCTTTTTTTTCTTTATTTTTTTGATAGATTTTATATTTTACTGATGCGTGATTGCTGGTTTCAATTTCCAATTTGTTGTTCTATTTTTTGCATAAAACGGAACTGGTTCCAGGCTGGTTCCCATCACTGTCATGAGCACGAGGGCCAATGCACGGATTGAATGTGATTCTTTTTAATATGGAAAAAGAACCGAAAACCTGGACAGTCAATAAATTCTGGGCCAAACACGACAGTGGGCTTGTCATCTGGATCGGCAGTGGTATTTTCAGTTGTCGGGTCGAAAAACCGGAGTATCAGGAATTTGGACTATTTGCTCGTATCAAACTCTACCGAGCGATTCGGAAATTGAAAGCCGAATTAGAAAAAAGATGAAATATGTGGGAATTAAAGATCCTTTTTCCACCAATTCAAAATCAATGTAGTTTCTCGTTCTCGAAAAGCCGCTTCATCAATTTTCCCTTCTTTTCTGCCTTGCCGTAAATAATTCAATTTGGCCAACCATTCGTTTTGACTGCGACAGACACTCCAACCATCTTGTTTTTGGCGAACCAATCGCTCATATTCTTCCGGCTCAACTTCGATAGGAAACTGAGAAGCATAGGGGGTGAGAGAAATCATTCTTTCCTTTAGATTGACATTGTTTTTTGAATGGTTAGTAATGGCTTCCTACTGAAATCCATTGAGTGATCTTCTGATCAATGAACCCGCTTCTTTTCTCTGAGAAAAGAAGAATAACCTGCGCATCAAAAAAATGGACCAACAAACGGCTCAGTCACAAATTGAAAGTTTACGTCAACAGATTCAGACGCATAATCATGCTTATTATGTGGGAGGTTCAACGATTGCTGATGAGGTCTATGATCAATTGGTGGCAGAATTGAAATCTCTGGAAATTGCCTTCCCTCTTCTGCAAACCCCTTCTTCTCCTACCACAAAATTGATCGGAACGCCACTCCCTGCTTTTCCCAGCCACACCCATCAAACCCCCATGCTGAGTTTAGGGAATGTGTATTCAGTCGATGAATTGAAGTCTTGGGGCGATAGCGTAAAAAAATTATTAGAGACAGAGGAAGTGGAATATTCCTGTGAACTCAAATTTGACGGATTGGCGGTTTCAGTCTTATATGAAAACGGGGAATTGGTGAAAGGTGTGACGAGAGGCGATGGCACAACCGGGGATGAGATCACCTCCAATATCAAAACGATTGAAAATTTACCATTTCGTTTGCCCGAACCGCTAACCCTTGAGGTGCGAGGCGAGATTTATTACGCCAAAGTCAATTTTGAAAAACTCAACCAGCACCGCGAAGCCTTGGGAGATCCTTTATTCAAAAATCCGAGAAACGCGGCGGCGGGGTCGTTGCGTTTATTGGACAGTAGCGAAGTCCGGCGGCGGCATTTGGATATTTTTATTTATTCGATGGTTGCTGGGGCGCTGGAAAAAGAGCAATTTCAAAATTTAGAAAAACTACGTTCCCTGGGGTTTCCGGTGAGCCAGCACATTCGAAAATACTCATCAATGACGGAAGTTGTCGCTTATTGCCAAAAATGGGAACATGAAAAAGAACAGTTGCCTTATGATGTGGATGGCATTGTTATCAAAATCAATAACCTTCATCAGCAGGCACAATTGGGAGCAACCGCCAAATCGCCGCGTTGGGCCACTGCTTTTAAATTTACTGCCGAACAAGCGACCACACGCCTCCTAGAAGTAGAAGTTGGGGTGGGAAGAACCGGAGTTTTGACCCCTGTCGCGATTTTAGAGCCTGTTGAACTCAATGCAACCATCGTCTCTCGCGCAACTTTGCACAATTACGATCAAGTTGCGCGCTTGGATCTTCATATCGGGGATGAGGTCGTTTTGGAAAAAGGGGGAGAAATCATTCCGAAAGTAGTGGCGGTCATGAAAAATGCACGTGGGGAAAAACCAAAAAGCATT
>WASW01092651.1_pt1 | contig 11974 bp, 9 predicted proteins | sample 5698521 | NCBI WGS metagenome assembly WASW01 (sample SAMN11175560, study PRJNA528189) | sponge metagenome | isolation source: marine sponge | host: Leucetta | place: Antarctica: Western Antarctic Peninsula, King George Island | collected 2013-01
GATGTCAATGTCATAATACCGATAAAGACAGTGCCCGAACGGAATGTCCGCCAGAGTGAAAAAGCCCCCGCCGAGATAACGTGATAAAGACAGTCGGTGATCCGCAATATCCAAAAATTTATTAAGTTCCTTCAGAGCACCATTAATTGCATCCGGGTCTTGTTTTGACGGTGCTGTGCGGACAACCCGCCAAAATATCGGTGCGGTAAATTTTTGGGCAAAGTTGATCTTTGACCATTCGGCCCACTTATCAATACCGGACCGGACCACGGAATCGGAGGGCCAAAAGGTTTCCTCTCCGTAAGCGCTCGCGAGATAACGCAAGACCGCCCCCGTTTCCCACAGCGGCGGATTATCGCCATCGATCAGTGTTGGTACGGTGCCATTGGGGTTAATGGCGCGGTATTCGGATGTGTCGACCTTGCCATATATAAATCCAGCATCAGTGCGTTCGTACTCAAGACCGAGTTCACCAACACACCACATCAACGCCTGCACATTAGATGACGATACCCTGCCCCATATTTTCAGCATTATATTTCCCCTTTATCCCATAACCACAGCACCACGATTATCATCTTCTAGCGCGACTTGGAGGGCTGGTCTATTATCCCGCGATATAACATTCACACATTTGTTAACCTGAGGCACAACGTCGTTGCTGGTATTTTATTCGATGTCAGCTACGCCCTTCGAGCGGAACAATTGTAATTCCCGCCATCACTCATTATGTTGCACCGCAACAAATGATCTAATCGAGTTCAAAGGTCCTCTGAAATGACACTACCATCCCGTCCCCGCCGATCAGTATTGTATATGCCCGGATCGAACGCCCGCGCCCTTGAAAAAGGTAAAACACTGGCCGCCGATGGCCTAATTCTTGATCTGGAAGATGCCGTTGCTCCGGATGCGAAACAGGTGGCGCGCGAACAGATTGTCGCCGCGATATCAGGCAGCGGTTATGGTCACCGCGAGTTGATCGTCCGCACCAATGGTTTGGACAGTAACTGGGGCCGAGATGACCTGACCGCAATGGCGACCAGCGGCGCGAACGCGGTTTTGCTGCCAAAAGTAGAGAACGCTCAAATGGTTATGGATGCTATCGCCGTGCTGGATCAGGCCGGTGGCCCTAAAGATTTACCCATCTGGTGCATGATGGAAACGCCGCTGGGTATGCTGCATGCTGAAGACATTGCCTTTGCCCACCCGCGGGTTGGTGGATTTGTGATGGGCACGTCTGATCTGGCGAAAGATCTGAGAGCATTGCATACGCCGGACCGTCTTCCGTTTATAACCTCACTTGGCATTTGCGTATTAGCAGCGCGGGCAGCCAAAATCACAATTCTCGACGGGGTTCATCTAGACCTGAATGACGACGATGGTTTTGCCGCCGCCTGCCAACAAGGCGTAGAATTTGGCTTTGATGGCAAAACCCTTATTCACCCTAAAACAATAGAAGCGGCAAATACTGCGTTCTCACCGACAGAAGAAGAGATCGCCTGGGCCCGGCGGATCATTACCGCGCACGGCGAAGCAGCCGCTGCTGGGAAAGGTGTTGTTCTGGTTGACGGGCGGCTAATTGAAAACTTGCATGTGGAAAGCGCCAAAGGGCTGGTTGCCCTGAGTGACGCAATCGCAGATATGAAAAATTCCGGGGAGTAACGGACCATGACATCAAAAACCAACCCGGGTAATTTTTTTGAAGATTTTTTCATTGGCAAAAACATCATCCACGCCACTCCGCGTACGATTACTGAGGGAGACGTGTCGCTCTATACGGCATTATACGGCATGCGGTTTGCGACAAATTCGTCCGATATGTTCGCCATGGGCATTGGATTTGACGCAGCCCCGGTTGACGACTTTTTGACCTTCCATATGGTGTTCGGTAAAACCGTGCCGGACATATCCTTAAACGCGGTTGCCAATCTTGGGTATGCGAACGGAATTTTCGGCCGCCCAGTGTATCCCGGCGATACCGTTTCAACCCGTTCTGAAGTCATTGGTCTAAAAGAAAACTCAAACGGCGAAACCGGCGTTGTTTACGTCCGGTCCACCGGGACCAATCAGGACGGCGAGATGGTTCTCGATTATATTCGGTGGGTGATGGTTAAAAAGCGCGACGAAAATTCACCGGCGCCAGAATCTGTGGTTCCAGACCTGCCCGCTGCGGTCTCTGCCGAGAAGCTGTATCTTCCAGATGGTTTTAACGGCGCCGGGTACGATCCGGATTTGTCCGGCTCCAGGCATTTCTGGAACGATTATCAGGTCGGCGAGAAGATCGACCATATCGACGCCATGACTATTGAAGAAGCCGAGCATATGATCGCCACCCGGCTCTATCAAAACACGGCGAAGGTTCATTTTAATCAACACACCGCAAAAGACAGCCGTTTTGGTCGTCGCCTGATGTATGGAGGGCATATCATTTCCCTGGCCCGAGGCCTGTCGTTTAATGGTCTCGCCAATGCCTTCAAGATTGTTGCTATCAATGGCGGCCGGCACGTCGCGCCGACTTATGGCGGCGATACGGTCTACGCATGGTCGGAAGTTCTGGAGAAAATAGAGTTGCCTGGATACGAAGATATTGGTGCTCTTCGCATCCGTACACTGGCCTGCAAAGACCAGTCTTGTGCCGATTTCCCTGACAAAGATGCGGATGGAAAATATCACCCTAGCGTGGTATTGGATTTTGATTACACGATCCTGATTCCTAAAACCGCCGTTGAAAGTATTTAAATATTTGGCACCAACACATCAGACAACGCCATTCTTCTCGGAATGCCTTGATCATGTGAGATGGATTTCTGCATGTCTGGTGTTGATTGGACATACGCGGAACGCTTTTTTTGTCCCTTTTAAATCAGTCAACAACCCAACACTATTTGAATATATCTTTTATGGGTTAACGAACCTGCAGAACGAAGCAGTGTTATTCTTTTTTGTTATTAGCGGTTATCTGATTGGCGGAAAATTGCTGGAATATTGTCAAAATGATCATATTCCAATCGCACGGTATTGCGTCGATCGACTGGTTCGTCTTTATATCGTATTGATTCCCTGCCTTGGGTTAACGGCCATTTCTCAACTGTCAGGATATTGTGGCCACGATGATACGCTCGAAACCTATGTCGGTAATTTATTCTACGTACAACATGTCCTAGCGCCAAAACTGGTGTGCAACGAGCCTTTATGGAGTCTGGCCAACGAATTTTGGTATTATACGATTGGCTTGTTCGTTGCCGTATATGTCCTGAGATCGAAAACAGTGGCTGCAGTTGGACTCCTGCTTTGTCTTGTGCTGCTTCTCTTCGATGACTTTAATCGCGAGAACATTCTGGTCTATTTTTGGGCCTGGGGTGCCGGTGTTGCGTTGACTTGGTCCGCGGCCCTACGCAGGTTCACGCCCGGCATCTTCCTTGCGAGCGGCCTATTAGTGACCGTCCTTATCTATTCCCGTATCAGTATTGTTGGCGACCTCTTTCGAATCAGTGACCTGTTTGTTGTTATTGCTATATTTTTATTTCTATCAGCAGCACGCAACCTTGATGCCCCAAACATTGCCCCGCGCTTCGGACGATTTATGGCTTCATTTTCATTTTCTCTATATGTCATTCATTGGCCATTGCTCCGCGTAATCTCCGGCGTTTTCTCTGCCGTCAATTTTCATCCCGGTGAATTAAGAGCGACTATTGTATATCTTGGTTCTTGCCTGTTCACTTTGATTGCCGCGTATGTGTTCTCACTCGCAACAGAAAGAAACACACATTCAGTTAGAATAGCCGCGAATAACCTGTTTTTTAACCGGCGGTAAATTTACTTTAATAATAAATTTTGCGAATCGGTTTGTTCAAACGTTAATTGTATTCTGCCAAATTTTATATTTTCTGAGTTTTTTGGGAAATTTTTTCTAAATTATTTCATTCGGATACGCGTTCTCTAAACCTTTGAAACGACTCAGTAAAGATTCGTTCAACTTTTAAAATATTCAATATTTAGTAGAATAGAGTACAGGTAAAACACAAATTAGTGTTGCCACGGATTCGTGGTCTTGTTAATAAAAAGAGGTGTCAGGCAGGTAAGCCTTGGGAAGCTTACCAAGTGGGGCCGCCGAAACAGCTCCGACCTGACACCTCATAGAGCCGGCCAGGCTCCGTGCATTTGAAAGAATTTGCGGACCTTATCGCGGACGCACCCTGGGCAGAGACCATCCATCGATTTAGTAACGCCGTGTCCTTTTCTCAAAGCGGCACCGTTGCCAGTTCCCCTTATCTGCCAGGCCACGTGTAGCGCGCCATCTCATAAAACGATCCACCGAACACTGCGGGTTTTAGGTCGCCCCATCTGCCGCCGTGGGCCCCAAGGGCCGAAACCCCTAAAACCTCCAAACCCGGTCTTCTGCCGAAGCTTCCGATCCGATTTGTTTGAGCTCTTTGCTAATCGCAGAGTGAACCCCGCTTAAAGCTATCTTCTCAAACCGTCCATAGTATCCTTGCGAACAAGGCCCCATGGCCGGGTCTCGATTTGGACCATCCTCTCAATGAACCTTTGAGCACACTGACATTTAGGTCGCCCCTCCTGTCACTGCAGACTTCGGGAACCAGGGCTCCTTCAGTCACCAAATTGGATCTTCCGCCGAAGCTTTCGATTCAATCTGCCTGGGCTCTTCACAATCATCAGGGCAAGCCCGTCCGAATGTTACCTCCCAAACCGTCCACAACATCCTTGCAAGCAAAGTACTGTAGCCGGGTCTCAATTTGGAACACCCCCTCACCAGACGAACCGCTGAACACGCTGACCTTTGGGTTGCCCCGCTTGACATCGTGGGCCTAAGGAACCGAGGTTCCTGAAGCCACCAAATTTGATCTTCAGCCGAAGCGTCCGAAACAATTTGTTTGAGCTCTTCACCAATCGCAGGGCAAACCCCGCTCAAAGCTACCTTCCCAAACCGCCCAATGGATCCTTGCGAACAAGAGTCGATGGCCGGGTCTCAGTTGCGCCGGGATTACATTAACCGAAGTTACTGCTTCCCCCGATGCGTTGCGGTTCCACCAACCCCACCAAGGAGCCAGGCTTTCCCGCAAACGTTCGCCTCGCAATTCGCGAGACTGTCGCCTGTGATTAGATTATCATCCAAGGGCCTAAACCCGTTTCAGTTTTTCTGACCACCAAAACACTTTCATGTGCAGGTAAAGCATGCCTTGAATTCGGTTTTGAATTCAACTGGGAATACCGGGGGTAAAGTCTCTTTTCTGTGGGTAAATGATCAGGTTTTTCACATTTGACTAACAGGTTTTCCACAATGTATTAAAGAATGTGTGACATTAACGTTTAACTACAAAGGGTTCGACACCGAGCTTGAGTTCGTCGACCGTGGCACCAGAAAAGGCCCGACCTGATCACCAAGGGCGTGAAATGTATGACCAATCGAAGTCTTATAGTGAATGTCTATTTGGCTAAATATTATTGACCCACCAACATCATTAACGTCTCAATGATGCATCCGCGTCCCGCACCGCGTTACCAACACTGACAATACAATTTTCCGATATATCCAGAGACATTTGAATAAACTCATTTTCCTTACCTCATTGATTTGGCAGCAAAAAGTTTCTCTTCATCCTCAAAAATATGCAGGAGTGTTCTATTTGGGTGCACTTCATGGCATGCATAATACTGTATACCAATTATTGCAGGTGCGAACATTGACTTGAGGTCAACAGGTCGGTACCAATTGGGGGTTCGTGGTGCTCTTGATTAGAGTGCCTTAGCCGAAATTTATTGCGAGGCATCAGCGCATGGCATCAAGAAAACGGCCTCTATCACCGCACCTGATGGTTTACAAACCACAAATCACATCCATTTTGTCGATTACGCACCGCGCAACCGGCGTCGCCCTGGCGTTCGGGGCATTATTGCTCGCCAATTGGGTTATTTCCGGAATTTATGGCCCAGACGCATTTGCCATGGCGCAAAACCTGCTTGGATCAATTGTTGGTAAAATCATCCTATTCGGGCTGACACTGTCGTTGTTTTTTCATCTCGGCAACGGCATCCGCCATCTTGCCTGGGATATTGGTAAGGGATACGAGCTCACTCATCTTCGTACCAGTGGTATGGTCGTGATTATATTCACCATCGTCATGAGTATCGCGACGTGGTTCGCCGCCTATTCTGTGGCAGGAGGAAACTGATGGAAATGCGTTCAGACCTTGGCCGTGTTCGTGGACTGGGATCCACCAACGACGGTGTTCATCACTGGAAACTGCAGCGGATCACCGGCATTGCCCTGGTCCCCCTGACAATCTGGTTTATCTATTCCGTGATCGCGCTCACCGGCGCTGACCTGTCCCAGTTTAAAACCTGGATCGGTACCGGCGCAAATCCCGTTCTGATGAGTCTGCTGATCTTTACAATGTTTCACCATGCCCAGCTTGGCATTCAAGTTGTTGTTGAAGATTATATCAGTGGCGAACTGACCAAAATCACCCTAATTTTGCTCACAAAATTCACCGCCGTTATCTTTGGTGGTTACAGTATTTATGCCGTCATGCGGCTGACCTTTGGGGGCTAAAAATAACATGAGTAACGCCTATGAGATCATAGATCACAAATATGACGTTGTTGTTGTTGGAGCCGGCGGTGCCGGTCTTCGGGCGACATTCGGCATGGCCAATGCCGGCCTGAAAACCGCCTGTATCACCAAAGTTTTTCCAACCCGAAGCCATACGGTTGCGGCCCAGGGCGGCATCAGTGCCACACTTGGCAACATGGCGGAAGATCACTGGGAATGGCATATGTATGACACCGTCAAAGGTGCCGACTGGCTCGGTGATCAGGACGCCATTGAATACATGTGCCGTGAGGCTGTACCGGCGGTTGTGGAGCTTGAGCATTACGGCATGCCATTCTCGCGCACGGCTGAAGGTAAAATTTACCAGCGTCCGTTTGGTGGCCACATGCGTAACTTTGGTGAAGCGCCCGTGCAGCGCGCCTGCGCCGCAGCTGACAGAACCGGCCATGCCATGCTGCACACGCTGTATCAGCAAAGCCTCAAGCATGACGCTGAATTTTTTGTTGAATACATCGCCCTTGATCTGATTATGGGTGACGACGGCACCTGCGAAGGTGTGGTTGCCTGGAACCTTGATGATGGCACCATTCATGTCTTCCGCGGTAATATGGTCGCGCTTGCAACGGGTGGATATGGCCGGTCCTACTTCTCGTGCACATCAGCCCATACATGCACCGGCGACGGTCATGGCATGGTCGCTCGTGCTGGCATTCCCTTGCAGGATCAGGAATTTGTTCAGTTCCATCCGACCGGTATTTATGGATCGGGTTGCCTGATTACTGAAGGTGCCCGCGGGGAAGGCGGATACCTTACCAATTCCGAAGGCGAACGGTTCATGGAACGCTATGCGCCAACAGCCAAGGATTTGGCCAGCCGCGACGTTGTCAGCCGCTCGATGACCATGGAAATTCGTGAAGGCCGGGGCATTGGTGATGAAAACGATCACATTCATCTACATCTTGAACACCTTGGCGCCGATCTTCTTGGCGAGCGCCTTCCGGGCATTACGGAATCTGCAAAAATTTTCTCGGGCGTTGATGCAACGAAAGAGCCAATCCCGGTTCTGCCAACGGTCCACTATAACATGGGCGGCATTCCCACCAACCACATGACCGAAGTCCTGCGGCCAACTAAAGATAACCCAGATGCCGTTGCACCTGGGTTGATGGCGATTGGCGAATGTGCCTGTGCCTCTGTTCATGGCGCCAACCGTCTCGGCACCAATTCTTTGCTCGACCTGGTTGTCTTTGGCCGCGCAGCGGCAAACCGAGCAAAAGAGATTGTAACCCCTGGCGCGACGCTGCGTCCGTACCGCAAGGGTTGCACCGATCAGGCGCTGGAGCGTCTCGACCGATTGCGGCATGCCAAAGGCGGGCGAAAAACCAGTGAAATCCGTAACGACATGCAGCGCACCATGCAAAACAATGCCGCTGTTTTCCGCACCTCTGAGGTTCTTAAAGAGGGACTTGGGAAAATTGATGGTGTCTGGCAACAACTGGCCGACATAAATGTTTCTGACAGTTCATTGATCTGGAATTCCGATCTGGTCGAAAGCCAGGAACTGGAAAACCTGATGATCAACGCCGTGACAACGATGTATTCGGCTGAAGCCCGCCACGAAAGCCGCGGTGCACATGCCCATGAAGATTACCCTAATCGCGATGATGATGAGTGGATGAAACATTCCCTCGCGAACATCGATGATAAGGGCAAGGTATCGCTCGATTATCGCCCGGTCCATGCTTACACGCTCACTGACGAGGTCGATTATATCGAACCTCGGGAACGGGTGTATTGAGGAGAACATAGATGGTTGAATTCGCACTTCCCGAAGGCTCTGCTCCGACCAAAGGCAAAACCCATGCCGCACCAACCGGGGCGACCAATGTCCGCAATTTCGAGGTCTATCGCTACGATCCGGATTCAGATGCCAACCCTCGCATTGATACATTCGCCGTTGATCTCGACAAATGTGGACCGATGGTCCTCGATGGGCTGATCAAGATAAAAAATGAAATTGATCCGACACTGACCTTCCGCCGGTCCTGCCGCGAAGGCGTTTGTGGGTCGTGCTCATTTAACATCGACGGCACCAATACCCTCGCGTGCACCAAGGCGATTGAAGACATCAATGGCACCATAAAAGTTTACCCGCTACCGCACATGCCGGTAATTAAAGATCTGGTTGCAGACCTTAATGGGCCGTATGCCCAATATCGCTCAATAGAACCCTGGCTGCAGGCGGACACACCCGCACCCAACCGCGAACGGCTGCAAAGCCCAGAAGAGCGGGGCAAACTGGACGGATTGTGGGAATGCATTCTCTGTTTCTGCTGCCAGACCAGTTGCCCAAGTTACTGGTGGAACGGTGACCGGTACCTCGGCCCAGCCGTACTGCTGCAATCCTATCGCTGGATCGCCGACAGCCGAGATGAGGCAACCGGCAAACGGCTTGATGACCTGAACGATCCATACCGCCTCTATCGCTGCCATACGATTATGAACTGCACCAATACATGCCCGAAACATCTAAATCCGGGCAAGGCCATCGGTTCAATCAAAGAGGCACTGCTGGCGCGGGGTTAGGAATATACATCGCCAGAGAGCGGCCGAACGTGCGGCAATACTCGATGAAATCGATACAATTGTCCCGTATGATGCTGCCGAACAGCGAGACAAAAATGATGTTATTGCCTGGATTGAATCAGGTGCGGATATCTTCCGCCGCCGCAAACCCGCAACACCGCCAAAACATCTGGTCTCTTATTTTGTTGTAATCGATGGCGCGTACCTGCTTCTGGTTGATCATATCGATGCTGGACTGTGGCTGCCACCGGGCGGTCATGTCGAACCAGATGAACATCCGCGAACTACCGTTGTACGAGAGGCCCAAGAAGAACTTTCCTTGACTGCCGAATTTGTACTCAACGGCCCTGCCTTCCTTACAGTTACGGAAACAGGAGGCATTTCCGCTGGTCATACCGATGTATCTTTATGGTATGTCATTAAAGGCAACCGGCATCAGCCGATTAATTTTGATGAAGGCGAATTTCGGAGGGTCGCGTGGTTCCATCGCGACAAGTTGCCTTTAAGGCAAAGTGATCCGCATATTGGCCGGTTCCTGGAAAAGTACTTTCAGATGTTTTAATTTGAGATTTTTATGACCTCGCCCTTAATTAAATTTTCTAAACATCCGGGTTTCGTCGAACAGGTCTTCGAGGGCTTTCATGCGGTCTTCGGTTTCTTCCCACGACGAAGATTGAACCGATTCAATTATCGCCTCGATGATGAATTGTATTACAACGACCGAGTCCCAGGCCGACGGCGCTTCAATGCGCGAGCGAAAACTATGGGCTGCAAGTTTTGCCGTCGGCGATCCCCATTGGTCGGTGAACAGCACGAGCGTCACATCGCGTGCTTTCGCCATCTTGGCAAGCCGTTCGATATCGCGCTCATACCGCCGGATATCAAACATCACCAGAACGTCTCCCGGTTTCATATTCAAAACGTAGTGTGGCCAGGTGTTCGAATTTGACGCAACTTGCGTGAGGCCTTCTCGTATGACCTGCATGTGGGTGAAAAAAAAATCTGCAAGGGACCGCGTGATGCGACCTCCAACCACATGGATCGCGCGGTCCTTATCAGATAATAGATTGACCACCGCATCAAACTCATCAGGGTTAATCTGATGTAAGGTCTGGCGCATGTTCTCCATCACTGCATCGGCAAAACGGTTAAGAATATGGGCCTCAGGGGCTTTTTCAGCCCAGCGATTGTGTTTGCTGATGGGGCTCGAAATCATTGCATCAACCTCGATGCGTAGAGCCGCCTGAAGATTTGGAAAACCACTGAAACCCAATTTTTTGGCCATCCGTACTGCGGTCGGGGACGAAACATCTGCCACTTCCGCAATCGCCGTTATGCTGCCCAATCCAGAAACCGGGTAATTCTCAAGCATTGTATTGGCCAATTGGCGTTCCGTCGGCGTCAGGTCATCAAATTTCCGGCGAATGCGCTCTGCGACGGTGAGGTCTTTGTTTTCCTCCATATCGGCTCAACCCTTCTTAGTCGACTTCAATCTAATAAAAAGCAACTGTGAAACAAGTTCGCCCGCAACAGGTCAGTAACAAACTTGACAGCAATTTAAATCACTGAAATTATATTTTCAACAAAAACATAAGAAAGATCACCGCCTGTGCAAACCCGCTCTAAGATTCAACCCTCTGCACAAGGTGACATATTGCGGATAAATCCGTCGGGGACAGGCCAGATGATTGTTGTGTGCGAACATGCCAGTAATTGGATTCCGGAAGACCTGAATGGTCTCGGTCTCGACAGTGATGCGCACACCAGTCACATCGCGTGGGATATTGGAGCATTACCCGTGGCAAAGGCGTTATCCGAAGAGTTTGACGCCCCTTTGATCGCGCCTGGCGTGTCGCGGTTGGTGTTTGATTGCAATCGCCCATCTGGTGCGCCAAACGCCGTGCTGGAAAAAAGTGAATCGCGTAAAATTCCAGGGAACATCAATCTAAGCACAGTAGACCGACAAAATCGTGCGGCGCTATACTACCAACCTTTTCACGACGCTTTGGCCACAAGTATAAATCGTGCGGTACATGCCGAGCGCCCGCCCGTGATTATATCAATCCATTCCTTCACACCAATCTACAATGGCGTACGCCGCGAGTTTGACCTTGGCATCCTGCATGATAGGGACGCCCGGTTGGCTGATGCAGTTTTTAAAATTGCGGGAAATGATAATCAAATCAGCGCTCGTATAAACGAGCCCTACGACGCTCAAGACGGCGTTACCTTTACGCTGGCTAAACATGCTGTTCCGCGCGGTCTTTTAAACGTAATGATTGAAATTCGAAACGATTTAATTGAGGATACTTCAAGTCAGAAAGCCATGGCGCGGCGATTGTCGGGTTATCTGAACGCGGCTTTCGACGGTTTGGATGAAGGACGAAGTGTGCAAACATGACGGGTAACGCACCGACCATGCCGAGTGCAATTGTCACCTATGTTCGCTGGGTTGATAAACTCAATCACGGCGTCGGACTGGTGGCCATGTATATGGTTTTCGCAATTATGGGCGTGTTGTTCTGGTCATCCGTTTCCAAGACATTTTTTCTTCCATCCCTGTGGACCCTCGAATTGGCCCAGTTTCTGATGGTCGCCTACTACCTTCTTGGCGGTGGGTATGCCCTGAAGACTGAATCTCACGTACGTATGGACTTGCTGTATGCGCGCTGGTCGGAAAAAGGCCAGGCGTGGTCAGATGCGATTACATCTGTGTTCCTAATTTCCTTCCTGATTATGTTGTTTTATGGCGGTCTTTCCAGCACGGAATACGCGCTGAAGTATGGCGAGAAAAGTTACTCCTCATGGGCGCCC
>WASW01075882.1_pt1 | contig 11968 bp, 9 predicted proteins | sample 5698521 | NCBI WGS metagenome assembly WASW01 (sample SAMN11175560, study PRJNA528189) | sponge metagenome | isolation source: marine sponge | host: Leucetta | place: Antarctica: Western Antarctic Peninsula, King George Island | collected 2013-01
GATGATTTTATAATGTGATTAGTGAATAAGGTTCATAGTACTTGTAGTTCTTCTATTAACCTTGACCAACTACTTCTCTCGCGGATGGGGTTAAATAAATAACGACGCAATTCACATTGATGAATTAAAGTTTGATAAAATTTAACGTCACGCTCGCATCGCAATAAGACTTGTTTTGCTTGTTTTGTATTTCCTGCTTCAAAGTACCCGACGAAATTTTCCCCCAATAAACCAATTGATCCATCTATTGATGATGCGATAACAGGTAGTCCTGCAACAATAGCTTCAGAGATTATATTGGCACCACCTTCCATACGAGATGGAAGTATCAATAAATCTGCTTGTGAAAACTTCATTTGTAATAAAGACTGAGAAACTTCGCCATACCATTGATAGCGTTTGTTTCTTGCCATTTCTAATCTAGCGTCATGTCCCCATTTTTGTGTATGTGCTTTTCCAAAGTGAGAAACTTGAATGCGACTACGGACTGGTAATGAACGGGCAGCGTATGCTGGGCGTAAAGAGTCTTTCTCATCGCGTAAGTGTCCGGCAACACAGACTTCGAAATTATGACTAAATTTAGTCTTACGTATTAATTTAGTTTCTGTTGATTGATAAATTATGCGTATCTTGTCGTGATATTTTTGAGGTAATGAGCGTGTGATGTATGAGTGCAGGCCAACTAATCGATCAGCATAGTCAATGGATCTAAGCGTGTCCTGGTGGTGTGTATTGAGAAATCGATAAACATCTGTGCCGGTTAATGCGACGATTAATGGTCGAGTAGGAAATTTTTCAGCAAACAATTGAATTGAACGTGCACTTCTCCAAGCATGTAAGGCAAGCATCAGATCAACATCTTCTTCTGCATATTCTTTAGACACTGTCACCTTGTGTCCTAGTTCTTGTAAAATATTTCTCCAGCGTACAGCCGTTGTACGATTGCCGTTGCGTGAATCAATTTTTGCAGGACTAATTATCTGGATATGCATCTTACAATTAGTATAGTAGTAATAACGTAAGCATGTCTGTGTTATCGTGACGATACATTAAGTTGTCTTGGAATATAACTGAGTTAAGTATGGCGCTGGCAAGCCCTGAAAATCTAATTATGCAGTTGACAGATGCGCGCGCTAGAACATGTGCGTTAATTGATCAGCTGAGTGAAGAGCAATTGATGGGGCCTAGGTTACCCACGATAAATCCGTTGCGTTGGGAAATTGGTCATGCAGCATATTTCTATGAATTCTGGATTCTACGACATCACTATCAACAACCTCCCTTAATATCAGGAATAGATGAATTGTTTGATTCTATTCATATACCACATGAATCACGCTGGGATTTAAAGCTTCCTGCCATTGCTGACACTATAGATTATATGCAGCAGGTGAAGGAGCGTGTTGTTAATCATTTGTCTAATGGTAAACAAGATGACGTTAGAGATTATTTAACCCAATATGCAATTTTTCATGAAGACATGCATTGCGAAGCGTTTACATGCACGCGTCAAACGTTGGAATACCCTGAGCCAAAAATATCATTAGGCTGGCAAACAATAGAGCAAGGTGATGAAGCTGTCGGTGATGCGATTATTCCAGGCGGGTTATTTCAACTAGGTGCAGAATCTTCTGATAATTTCATTTTTGATAACGAAAAATGGGCGCATGAAATAGTGGTTGAGCCTTTCAGTATTGCTAAAACTGCAGTGAGTAATGAGAAATTTGAGCAGTTTGTTAATGAGGGTGGGTATCGGCACCGTGATTATTGGTGTGATCAAGGTTGGTTATGGTTGAGCGAGAATAATATTAAACATCCTGTTTATTGGAGGCTTGATCAACAAAAGGATTGCTGGGAAGTTCGCTTGTTCGATCAATGGGCAAAAATACAAGCAAAATCTGCTGTAGTGAATGTTAATTGGTATGAAGCAAGTGCTTATTGCCAGTGGGCAGGCCGTCGTCTACCAACTGAACTTGAGTGGGAAGTTGCTGCGTCAGCAGTAGCCACGCAGAAAAATGATGGTTTAACTAATGATAAGAATTATTTCCCTTGGGGAGATGCGGTGCCAACTTCCGCGCATGCCAATTTCAATGGTGAAACATTAGGGCCAATTGATGTGAATGCTAAACCTGTTGGTGATAGTGCATTTGGTTGCCGGCAAATGTTAGGGAATGTGTGGGAGTGGACAAGTTCAATTTTTTCTCCTTATCCCGGATTTGCTCCCGATATGTATGAGGATTACTCTCAACTTTTATTTGGTAAGACGCGAGTATTGCGTGGAGGTTGTTGGGCAACTCGCGCTAGGTTATTGCGAAACACATGGCGTAATTACTATGGTCCAGAGCGTAATGATGTTTTTGCAGGATTTAGAACCTGCGCAATCACTTGAATAATTTATTAATATGTCAGAGCAAAAAGTTCATTTTCATGATATGCATCCTACAGCCAATGACTTACTGGCAGATGTAGTAACAGGCTTGCAACAAAGTCCTCGCAGTATAGCCCCTAAGTATTTTTATGATGAAAAGGGCTCGCAATTGTTTGATCAAATTACTGAATCAGAAGATTACTACCCTGCACGTACTGAAATTGGAATTCTTCAAAAAAACAAACAAGATATTGTTAAGTCGCTAAATAAGAATTGTCTATTAATAGAACCAGGCGGTGGTAACTGCTCTAAAGTTCGCATATTTGTCAATGAATTGAAGCCACGAACTTATGTGCCTATGGATATCTCCAAGCAGCATATGTTGGCCTCAGCAAAACAAATGTCTAAAGAAATACCTTGGCTGGATATACATGCAGTGTGTAATGATTTTACATTAAACTTAGAGCTTCCAGAGGGGCTTCCAACTAATGAGCGAGTAGTTTTTTTTCCAGGCTCAAGCATTGGTAATTTTCAGCCACAAGCTGCAGTCCAATATTTATCTAATGTTGTAAATTTGCTGGGAGAATCTGGGCAATTATTAATAGGTGTTGATCTGAAGAAAGATAAAAATATTCTTGAGCGTGCATATGATGATTCCGAAGGTGTGACAGCAGAATTTAATATGAATTTGCTGACACGTTTAAACAATGAAGTATTAGCTAATTTTGATTTGCAAACGTGGAACCATTATTCATTTTACAATTCTGAACAAGGTCGAATCGAAATGCATTTGAAAAGCATGTGTGAACAAGTGATATGTATTGATAATCATGAATTTTATTTTTCTGACAATGAAACAATCCATACTGAAAATTCTTATAAATATACGATTGAAGAATTTCAATCGCTGGGACTAGAAGCAGGGCTTAATGCTGAAAAAGTATGGGTAGATGATGACAATCTTTTTAGTGTTCATTTGTTTTCGGTGGAGTCTAAATAAATAATCGCTATGCAAAATTATGGAAGTTCAGTTGTCAAAGATTTGGTTCTCATTGGGGGTGGGCATGCTCATGTTTCAGTTTTGCGAAGATTTGGTATGCAACCCATTGCTGGTTTGCGTGTCACATTAATTACGCGTGATATTCATACTCCGTATTCGGGTATGTTGCCTGGCTATATTGCGGGTCATTATGAGTATGATGAGTGTCATATTGATTTAGGTCCATTGGCAGGCTTTGCCAATGCACGCCTATATCATGATGAGGTTACTCAACTAGATTTAGAAAATAAATTAGTTCACGTCGAAGGTAGGCCGCCAGTACCCTACGATTTACTATCTATTAATCCTGGGTCACGGCCACGTGTCATTGATGTGCCTGGTGCGGATGAATACTCATTAGTGGCTAAACCTATCGATGTTTTTTTACAGCGTTGGGAAAAGTTGCAACGTCAAGTGGAAGAAAGCACTGGTGAGTTTAAAGTAATCATTGTCGGCGGTGGTGCAGGTGGTGTGGAGTTGGCGTTATCAGCACAACTGCGATTACAAACACTACTTTCATCTAAGCAAGATGATCCCCGTAGACTTAAATTTAGTTTGTTAACCCAAGGCTCTGGTATTTTGTCTACACATAACGCCGGTGTGCAAAATAAATTTATGAGAGTGCTCGCTGAGCGCCATATTGAATTACTGCTCAATCATTCGGTGACAGAAATTGCTCAAGATTATGTCATGGTTAACGATAATAAAAAAATTAGTGCTGATGCATGTATTTTTGTTACCAATGCTTCGGCACCACCGTGGCCGAAGCAGTCCGGTTTAGATGTAGATGAAGAGGGCTTTATCAGTGTTAATCATTTCCTCCAGTCTACTTCGCATCCAGAGGTTTTTGCAGTAGGTGATGTCGCGTCACTACCCGATCCGCGTCCTAAGTCGGGTGTGTTTGCAGTTAGACAGGGTCCAGTATTAACGAAAAACTTAGTCTCCGCAGCGACTAATAAAGCATTATTAAAATATCGTCCACAGAAGAATTTCCTTGGCTTAATTAGTACTGGCGATAAGTACGCGGTTGCTTCTCGAGGATCATGGTCGTGGCAAGGAGAATGGTTGTGGAAAACCAAAGACTGGATTGATCGGCAATTCATGAATAAATTTAATGCCTTGCCTGAAATGGATAATCAAGATACTCCAGAATTTGCAGCAGGTTTGGCAGATGAAGCAGCGATAAAAGAGTTATCAACTCTGGCTATGCGCTGTGGAGGTTGTGGTGCAAAAGTAGGTAGTGGAATTCTCTCTAGAGTCATGCAGCGATTACCCGCGCATCAAAGAGACGATGTATTGATCGGTAGAGATTCTCCTGATGATTCTGCCATGCTCGCGGTTCCTGCTGGTAAGGTGATGGTACAGAGTATTGATTATTTCAGAGCATTTATAGATGATGCATATTTATTTGGTGCGATTGCTGCCAATCATGCGTTAGGTGATTTGTATGCAATGGGAGCAGAACCTCAATCTGTATTGGCATTGGCAACGGTGCCATACGGGCGAGAAAAAGTGGTTGAAGAAACACTATATGAATTGTTAGCTGGTGCTTTAAAAACGTTAGAACCTACCGGCGCAGTGCTGGTTGGTGGGCATTCAGCAGAAGGTGTCGAATTAGCGTTTGGTTTAACTGTGAACGGATTGGTGGATCCGAATAAAGTATGGCGAAAACAAGGATTGAAAGTTGGAGATAAATTAATATTAACAAAACCTATCGGTACCGGAACATTATTTGCTGCAAATATGCGCCGTAAGGCAAAAGGTCGCTGGATAGATAATGCAATAAATATTATGTTGCTTTCAAATCAACAAGCAGCAAATTGTCTTCAGAAATATAATGCCACTTCATGTACTGATGTGACCGGTTTTGGTTTGGTCGGACATTTAGTAGAAATGACAAGAGCTTCTAATGTTGATGCGCAGATTCATATCGATGCAGTGCCAATTTTAGATGGTGCTAGGCACACAGTAGCAGCAGGGATTTTGTCATCGTTGCAACCTCAAAATTTGAGACTGCGGCGCGCGATAGAGAATATACAAACTGCCTCGCAACACCCTGATTACGCATTACTGTTTGATCCACAAACCGCTGGAGGATTACTTGCAGGTGTCCCTGCAAATGATGCGCAACAATGTGTTAAAGCGTTGAATGAGATAGGCTACACAAGCGCCTGCGTAATTGGTGAGATAAAACAGACCAAAAGTGCAGATGCTCCCATTGAAATTATTACTTAAAGAAAAGCAATGAATAAGCAATCGTTACTTCTTAATCCGATGATGTGGTTAATTGCTAGCCTAACATTGGGGCTTGCTCCATTTTCTCCTGAACCGCATGTGTGGGAGAAAATCCTATGGGTGTTTTCGGGGGCACAAGGAATGAGGCTTATTGATTGGTTTGACTTGATTTTGCATGGTACGCCGTGGGTGATGTTGCTTGTAAGTTTGACAAGTAAATTAAAAAAATAATTAAATGGGTTCGACTGTTGAAATGAAATTGTTTGTTAAGTTATTTTTACTATCTATATTAGTATTTTTCTCAACATTTTCTACTGCGGAAAATTTTCCTAAACCTGTAAAATTACAACCTGATGTCAATTTTTGGGTGCGTGTGTATACCGAAATTGACAGGAGAAGTGGTTTTATTCATGACTCGAGAGATCTCTCGGTTGTATATTCAACGGTCAAACTCAAAGGTAGTCCGCGTTCAAATAAGAAAAATATTAAAAAAGTTAAAGCAAAATATATTTCAATACTTAATGCCTTGGCTAAGGGTAAAAGAACAAATTTGTCTAAAGATGAGGGACAAGTACTAGAAATGTGGGGTGGTGAAAATGCCTCAAGAAAACGTCTCGTAGAGGCAGTTAAAGACATTAGATTTCAGCGCGGTCAGTCTGATCGTTTTCACAGCGGATTGGAACGTTCAGGTGAATGGCGTGCATATATCAATCAAACATTCTTAGATCTAAATATGCCGGTGGAGTTGGCTGTTTTGCCACATGTGGAGTCGTCCTTTAATCCAAAGGCATATTCACATGCTGGCGCAGCAGGCTTGTGGCAGTTTATTCGTGCCACTGGCAAACGCTATATGCAAGTTGATTATTTGATTGATGAACGTATGGATCCTTTTTCTTCAACAAAGGCAGCAGCAAAATTACTAGGTCATAACTATCAATTAACAAAAAGTTGGCCGCTGGCTTTGACCGCCTATAATCATGGTGTTGCGAGCATGAGGCGTGCCATTAATAAACTGGGCACTAGAAATGTTGAAGTCATCGTCAGGAATTATAAAGGTCGTTATTTTGGTTTTGCTTCGCGAAATTTTTATGTTGCGTTTCTAGCCGCCTTAGAAGTGGATGGCAATCCTGAAAAATATTTCGGGCCTATAAATTATGCCAAACCAATAGAATATGAAACGGTGAAAATGAACAGCTATATTTTTGCTAAAGATATAGCCCATTATTTAAATGTTAATAAATCAGAACTAGAGCGACATAATCGATCATTACGAAAAGTTATTTGGAGTGATACTAAGCGAGTTCCTAAAAACTATACGTTGCGTATTCCTAAAGTATTAATGAATAAGCCTGCAAAACAATTAATGGCTGAAATTCCAACGGAGCATCGTTATCAAGCCCAAACCGCTGATTTATTTCATCGCGTTGTCCGAGGAGATACAATTTCAGATATTGCCAAACAATATGGATTTCGTGTCAGTGATGTGATGGCAGTCAATGGAATGAGTGGTGGGAATTTTATACGTGCCGGTCAGAAGCTACGTTTACCTGTTAAAAATAAAACTGATGCTATTGTGCTTGCTGCAAAAGAAACCAGTAAAACAGCGGTGGCAAAGAAATCTAAATCCAATCCCAAACTTAAAGCTAATGTGGTTGCAGGCGCTGAGGAAAAATCTGCTCCTGCTGTTGCTCAAGTTGAGACAGCTCAAGTAATCAATGAGCAGCACTCTGTAGTGAAGGAAGCCACGGATAATGAGCAGCACTCTGTAGTGAAGGAAGCCACGGATAACGAACTAGATGTGAGTATTGTCGCTGAAGCAGATATTGATGTGGTCGAGGAAGTTTCATTACTTTCGGATCCTGCTGACTACACGGTGAATGATGATATGACTATTGAGGTTCAAGCAGAAGAGACCTTAGGTCATTACGCAGATTGGTTGGACTTGAGAGCGAGTCGACTACGTGACATTAATAGTTTGAGATTTGGCAAGCCAGTCTCTGTAGGCAATCGATTGTTGCTCGATTTCAGTGTGGTTTCGATAAAAGAATTTGAAAATAGGCGCATCGTGTTCCAAAGGAATTTGCAGGAAAAATTCTTTTCTCAATATCGTATTGGCTCAACTTATCAACATACGATTGGTGTTGGTGAGTCTCTATGGATGTTGGCATTGCGTAAATTCAAAGTCCCTATATGGTTACTTCGTCAACATAATCCGGATGTAAATTTCAACCGGATTCATGTTGGTGTCATTATCGTCGTACCGACATTGATTGAAGCTGAACATAATTTGAATGTTTCTGAATAAGCAAGTTAGTGTAACTTGCCAATAGAGGATCATATTTCTGACCTATCCCTCAAGCTGGTATGAAATTTTTGTTCATACTGATTTCTCAATCAAGCAATATATGAACCTGAATTGGTTTAATGAACTCGTTAGGTAATATATTTTTTCGGCGATCGCTGACTTAGTTCTTAGCTCGTAAGTGTTTACTTGGTAGGGTTGCAACTAGCGTAATTGTCGTTGATACCGCAGATAGAAGAGACATTATGAGAGGCAATGTACATACTTTGATTACGACACCAGCTTAGAAAAGATTGGTTATCTAAATATGTATGAACAGAATGTAGAATTGCTGGTTGACCTGGATTCTGAGAAGTTAATACGCGTGAAAATGGAAGGGCATAAGTAAAGTAGATCCATGTGATAATAAAATGCTCGAGAAATCACAATTAGGCTGCTGAATTAGACATAAAGAAGTGGAATCTTTATGTCTAGGTATTTAATCGATTAGCGATAATATCTTCCACGACAAAAGGGTCAGCAAGGGTCGAAGTGTCACCAAGATCGGTGATTTCATTTGCGGCGACCTTACGTAAAATTCGACGCATGATTTTGCCAGAACGCGTCTTAGGTAATCCTGGCGCCCACTGAATAAAGTCAGGCTTTGCAAATGACCCAATTTCTTTTCTAACCAATGCTACTAATTCCTGCTTTAAGACGTCGTTAGGTTCTACGTCCACCATGGTTGTAACGTAACAGTAAATAGCTTGGCCTTTTATGTCATGAGGGCATCCCACCACCGCTGATTCTGCCACTGACTCATGAAGTACTAATGCGCTTTCGATTTCGGCAGTGCCTAAGCGGTGGCCAGAGATATTGAGTACATCATCTACGCGTCCAGTGATCCAATAATACCCATCTTTATCGCGTCGACAGCCATCGCCACTGAAATAATACCCTGGAAATTGAGAGAAATAGGCGTCGATAAATCGTTCGTGATCGCCATACACTGATCTCATTTGACCAGGCCATGGAAATTTCATAGCTAAGTTACCTTGGCATTCCCCGCTTAACTCCTTGCCCTCATCATCAAGAATAACGGGCTGTACGCCAAAGAAAGGTAATGTGGCCGAACCTGGTTTAAGTCCAGTCGCGCCAGGAAGTGGTGTAATCAAATGGCCGCCGGTTTCAGTTTGCCACCAAGTATCGACAATAGGGCAGTTAGCGTTACCGACTTTATGGTAATACCATTCCCAAGCTTCTGGGTTAATGGGTTCTCCAACGGTCCCGAGTAAACGCAAACTGCTACGTTTAGTTTTTTCAACAAATTCATTACCCAATGCCATTAATGCACGAATTGCTGTCGGTGCTGTATAAAAAGTTTTAACTTGATGTTTGTCGATAACTTGCCAAAATCGACTGGCATCAGGGTAATTGGGCACACCTTCAAACATGAGTGTTTGTGCGCCGTTGCATAATGGCCCGTATAAAATATAAGTATGTCCGGTTATCCAGCCTACATCTGCACTACACCAATAAACTTCATTGTCTTTATAATCAAAAACATACTTATGTGTTATTGCGGCATAAAGGAGGTAGCCTCCTGTGGTATGCAGTACGCCTTTAGGTTTACCTGTAGAGCCAGAGGTATAAAGAATAAACAATGGATCTTCAGCATTCATTGGTTCTGCTGTGCACTCAGCGCTTTCTGCGGCAATTATTTCGTGGTACCAGCAATCTCTATTTTTTGTCCATGATGTCTCATTATCAGTACGCTTAACTACAACAACTGTATTTACGTTAGGGCATTCTTGTAGTGCTTGATCGGTGTTTTCTTTTAGTGGGATACTTTTGCCGCCACGCACGCCTTGATTTGCTGTAATCACAACGCGACAATCTGAGTCTAATATTCTGTCTCGAAGGGCATCAGGTGAAAAACCTCCAAACACAACTGAATGCACTGCGCCAATTCGTGTGCATGCAAGCATTGCAATTGCGGCTTCTGGCACCATTGGCATATAAATACATATGCGATCACCTTTTTTTACGCCGCGTGTTTTTAATGCGTTAGAGAATTTACATACTTCGGAATGTAACTCTGCATAGGTGATATGTTTGTCATCTTTTGGATCGTCACCCTCCCATATGATGGCGGTTTGATTTGCACGTGTTTCTAAATGTCGGTCGATACAGTTATAGGAAACATTAAGTGTTGCACCTTCAAACCAGCGAATATGTCCTTTGTGGTAATCCCAATCTAAAACGTTGTCCCATTTCTTGAACCATGAAACAAACTCATCTGCTTGAGATGCCCAAAAATTTTCCGGGTCAGAAACGGATTGTTTATACATCGATTGATATTGGGCAGAATCAATATGTGCCGAAGAACTAAAAGAGGTGGGAACAGGGTATAGTTTATCTTCAGACATAGTTCTACTTCTCCACTATATTTATATAGCGCATTGAATGATTGCGTTTAGATATAGTGATTATACCTGAAATAACCATAAATTTTTTCACCTGAGTTATGAAATTATGGCTTTACTCAATACCTGGTAATGAATAGGAGGCTTATTAGCTATTCGCAAAGCGTAATTTGATATGGATGATTCGCATAAATCAACAAACTGCTCGAGAAATAGACTGCCAACCATCAATGGTCAAATTGATTGGGATAAGGTAGCGCTTAGCTATCATTAGTACATACTCAGCCCATATGCTTCTGAGATGGTTGAATTCAATCATGAAAAATCTTCTAGAAATTTACTATTAAATTATTTGTATGCAGTTCCTGATAACGCACTGAGTAAAATGAGCGTGTTATATTTTGGCTGTGAGCCCAGGCAACCTGATTTCTCATGTCAATAAAAGAGTGGGACGATTAGTCGGTGTAGATAAGAGTGAAGTCTCGTTAAGAGTAGCTTGTAAGCTTGCTGATAAACTTAATATAAAGTTTGAGCCTATATGTGATGATCTCTTAAACATCGATGATGACCTGAGATTTGATCTAATTATCTCATCAAATTCTATCCTGCCAAATAGCAGAGAAGAGGTTGCTGAAATGTTTAAAAAACTTAGTGTTTTGTTGTCATCTAATGGCAGGTTGATAGCGATTCTGCCATCATTTGATACAATGCTTTATCTGCAAGAGCTTAGAAGAAGAGAAAATAATTTGGACGGTAGTGAACCTATATTGATGGATGAAGAGATGCTTGCATACGCCGATGATGGATATCATTTGCAGTGTTATCACACAGAAAAATCCATACAAGAAAAAATAGCCTTGGCTGGCTTGATGTTAAAAGCTACGCCAGAAAAAGCATACTACCCCCAATCCCAGGAAGAAATTTGGGATTGATTTATTGTGGCAGAAAATAAAACTTTATAAATTTTTTACCACTTCAAGTACTTCTTCGACATGGCCATCAACTTTGACTTTGCGCCATTCATTTTTTAACACGCCTTTTTCATCAATTAAGAAAGTACTTCTTTCAATTCCCATGACTTTCTTTCCATACATGCTCTTTTCTTTTATCACATCAAACTGGTGGCATAATTTCTCATCACTGTCAGATAGCAAGTCAAAGCTGAAATCTAATTTCGACTTGAAGCTTTCGTGTGATTTTATGCTATCTCTAGAGACGCCTAGTATTATGGTGTTGAGCTTAGTGAACTTTTCCACATTGTTACGAAAGCCTTCAGACTCTTTAGTGCAGCCAGGTGTGTTGTCTTTGGGGTAAAAATAAATGACAACATTGCTGCCTTTCATCTCTGATAATTTAATAGTTTTATCGCCAGTGGCCGGGAGCTGAAAATTGTTAACTTTAGCTCCAATTTTTAAATCGATCAATGTTATTTCCTTGTGAAGATTAGTGTGAGCTAAATGATATGAATTGATTTTTTGTCATTGTTAGGGAATTCTTGACAGTGTATCGCGAAGAATAGCTGATAATTCGGGATTAAATAAAATGCGTTTTCTTTCCACCATTACTTGAGTCACGTCACCGCAGTGGAAACGATTTTTCTGGAACTTTCTTACAAATAC
>WASW01087894.1_pt1 | contig 11966 bp, 12 predicted proteins | sample 5698521 | NCBI WGS metagenome assembly WASW01 (sample SAMN11175560, study PRJNA528189) | sponge metagenome | isolation source: marine sponge | host: Leucetta | place: Antarctica: Western Antarctic Peninsula, King George Island | collected 2013-01
CAATTGCTTGCATTATATCAGACAAAAACAACAATTCATCCCTTATATTCAATGAATTAGAGTTTCTGAGCAGGCTCTATTTACAATATATATAAGGGTAGTGTATAATGTATTAAAATTACATCGAATAGGCGGAGGTAATGTCAATTGAAGGCCCCAAGAATTTCAAGCAGCGTACTGCGCGATTGTGCACTCAAACAAATGACGGAGCTTGGAAACCCTCTCGAAAGGCTGCCGGCTAAAAGTCGCGCCATGCTGTATAAAATGAGAAATGGCGAAACAGTACGGCTGCGAACCACCAACGATCCAATATTGATTGTTGTCGCTGAATCTGCTGATCCGGAATCCAGTCTCAATATTGAAGGAACAGATCACTTGTTGGTAGTCATGCCTGAGACTCCGCGAGCGCCAGGTCCGGTACGTTCTTATTTGATTCCTGCGGATGTTGCCGCAGCAGTTGTAAGGAAAGCCCATCAAGAATGGCTGGACTCAAAACCCAACACAAAAGGGGATAACAGGACCAGAAACATTTGGTTTGAAGACACTGGGCGACCATCTGGTAATTTTGAAGAGAAGTGGTCGGAGTACCTACTTCCAGTATCCGCAAGTACTATAGAGATGGAAGGGGCTGCGCTAGGCTCTTCACGCCCTGCTATATCAGAACCCCAATACGATCCCGTTGCCAAACACACGAGTGAAACAGTTGCGGATGTAATTGAGAATGCAAGAGGCAGGATATCTACCTTGACTGGAATGCCAACGGACGCAATCCAGATTGAAGTCAAAATTGGAGGTGACGGGTCGCGAAGATAGTGAGCTTGTTGTCAATAATATGTTGAGTAAATATGCAATTTAAAATTAAGTGGTGAGGTAAGAATGTACTGGAAGTTTCGTAAAATTCGCGCCAATGAAGTCGAGTCAGAGATTACCCAGCGCGACCAATTCTCTAATGATGACGTCGATCTTGTAGACGCTCTTGGAAGAGAGGCAACACAGAACACTCAAGATGCCATTGACAGAAACGAAGGATCACAATCGGCAAAATTGGTCATCACTTTCACTGATAAATTGAACTCTGAATATTTTAAATCTCTGTTCGATGGTGTTGACGATCATCTACAGAACTCTGGAATTGACCCAACTTCTGTAAATTGGAAAGAGCCACATGCCCTAATTATTGAGGATCTTGGAACGACTGGCTTGACTGGATCATATGAAGTTAAGGACAAAAATAACTTCAGTGATTTCTGGCGTCGCCATGGCCGTTCTAATAAAGGTGGTTCAAGCCTAGGCAGATGGGGTTTGGGCAAGCTTGTTTTTTCCAATTCCTCCTTGTTGAGGTGCTTCTTTGGACTGACGGTTAGAAGTGACGACCAAAAAGAATTACTCATGGGTCAGGCGGTTCTTTCTAATCACTCAATTGGAGAGAACGAATATGCGCCCCATGGGTTTTGCTGATCAGGATGGCTTACCAGATAGCATCCAGATACCGATCATAGATTCCACTTTTATTAGCCAGTTCAAGAGTGAACTCGGACTGAAGCGGGAGAAGCAAAGTGGGCTGTCCCTCGTGATTCCATTTCCGGCTCCTGTCTTTACGCCCGAGAAGCTACTCGAAGTTCTAATCTTGAACTATTTCTTTCCCTTGCTTTCTGGCCATCTTGAAATCGACGTGAATGGGGAAGTGGTAAATCAGTCAAATCTGCGCGAAATGACAGAGAAGTATGCCAATAAAAAGATCCCAGACGCAGAAGCATTATTTAGCTTCATCGAAGCTGTATATAGCCACGACCCTGAAGACTTGATTAAGGCAAAACAGTACTGGCATGACTCAGGCAAAATGTCGGAACAAAGTTTTATAGCTGTAGACATGGAAACTTTACGTGCAAGATATAGCGAGGGGGATCTCATAGGCGTTACACTACCCATCAAGATCACAAAAGATGACCAGGAGCGTCGGACACATTTTAATGTCTTTCTACAGAAACCCGAATCCATCGGCGTTGGAATGGACATGTATGTCAGGGGAGCACTCATGATCCCTGGGGAAAGGAAGTTCTCTCACAGAAAAGCGTATGGTGTACTCTTAGCTAAGGAGCCACTTATCACGGAGTTTCTTGGCGATGCAGAGAATCCAGCTCATACAAAGTGGAATGGCAGTGCTGATAAGCTAAAAAACTATTCGAAAGCACCAGAAACGCTGAGAGCTATAAGAAACAGTGTGGTCCAGTTGTATGATCTGCTGGCCCAATCTGTTGAAACCGAAATGAAAGACCCACTTCGCGACTTTTCTTCGCTGTCGGGCGTTGGAAAAATGAAAGAGCATCGGCGCAAGCGGAAAAAGATTGACCCACCGCCTCCTCCGCCCCCTTCAACACCAAAACCAATTCGTGTCGAAACCACCGAAAATGGTTTTAATATCCTTCCAAACGGACAAATTGAACCTGATGATTTTCCTGTACTGGTCAAGATATCCGTTGCTTACAACCGACCCGATGGGAGTGCATTTAGAAGATATAATCGTCTGGATTTTGATTTGGGTTCACCGGCATTCACAATAAATCAGAAGAATATCACAGTAACTGAAGCCAAGGACAACGTTCTCAGTATCCAGATAAATGGGTCAGATTTTGACTTACAGGTTGATGGCTTTGACAGAAAACGTGAACCAATTGTGAAAGTGAATTTCTAAGGGGATTAAAAATGCAAATCACGCGAACTATCAATCTCACCGGCAGAAAAAAATTCCTCGCAACCGAATTTCCATTCAGCTAGTTGTGACTGGAGATGGTGAACTGGCATTTGACGCATCTCTCGATCTTTCGAATTTTGGAATTCCGGCAGATGGGCAGGTCGTGATTCAGCCATATTATAAATCATCTGCAATGTGGTTTGATTGTGGAACAGCTGCATCATTTGAATTGCCAGAAGATACCAGGCTCACAGAGATAGATATAGGGGGGTCTGTGCTCTTCAGGGTTCTCGTCGTTGATGCCAATGATGACGCTGGGAAAATACTGGCATCTGCCGAGAGAGTCCCTGTCAAAGCTCCAGGGGAAGAAGAAGAGAAAGAGTCTCTAATCAAAGTTTGTGAGAGGGATATTGGCTATGAAGTCTGGAAGTTGGAACTAGAGGATGGTTTAGAAAAACCTGAGTTAGTCATCAACAACAGAATTCCCGGGGCAGCGGAACTGATGGGAAGTCATGGTGTCTTCTTGGGTTTGATGCTCCCGGCGGTAATACGCCTCATTATGGGTTCAATATTTGCTAGTAAACTTGAACACGAAGGGACTGATGAAGAAGGGGGATGGCAATCAAAGTGGATTAAGTTTGCTGAAGAGCTGTTAGGTGATGAGATTCCAAGGAATCGCGTTGGCTATTGTTGCTTGCTCTATGTCAGACAATGAGCATGGGAGGAAAACGTAAAGATGCGTTGGCGCTCACCAAAAAGCGCCGCATGCCGTTTATCGCTGCGAACGGGATAGTTATACTTCTTCCGGCAGCGGTTTATTTACAGAATAAAGCTGTTACCGGCACTTTTGATACCATGTTCTATGCCGTTCAGGTGATAGAGCTTCTTGCGGGTGCCATAAACCTGGTTCTCATGGGGTTGAATATTCGTGACGGACGCGCCATGACGAAGCACCGGAGAAAATGAGCAAGGTCAATGGATTATGGATAAATCCGGCGTACCGAAACACAATTTCGGCTTCGCCGTTACGTCCGTCTAGACCAACCGATAAGCGCGGATGGCTGTGTTACGGTAGAAATCTTTTTGCTCGGCGTCACTCGTCCCGGCCAATATCTCATCCAGCAAGCTCACCCAATCGGGGTATTCGTGAGTGAAAACGGAAACCGGCCAGTCGCTGCCGAACATGGACCGATCGAACCCAAAACAGTCCAGGGTATGGGCGACATAGGGTTTGATTTCATCTGCTGTCCACGACTGATGATCTGCTTCAGAGATGACGCCTGACACTTTACAGGTCACATTTGAAAACTTGGCCAGCTCTTTCATCTGCTTTCGCCAAGGATCAAACAAGCCGTGTTTGATGCCCGGTTTGCCAATGTGGTCCAAAACGAATTGCACGTTGGGGCATCGTTTTGCGAGCTCGATAGCGAACGTTAATCCCCAATGTTTGACACATAAATCAAAGCTCATATCAAATGCGGGCAGCAAATTAAGCGCCGTAAGAAAGTCTGGCTCCAAACAATATCCCTGATCCATTTGGTTTTGCATCAAATGGCGAATGCCTTTAACCGTTTTGAAGCTGCTCAGCTTTTCAAGATCGGCCTTAACCGCATCGCCTTTGGTCAGCGGCGCATGGGCGACGGATCCGCAAATCCGGTTATCTATTTGGGATAAACCATCAACCCATTCAGCTTCGGCCAAATGCAAACCTTCAGCCACATCAACTTCAGCAAATACGATTTTGTCGACCTCGACAGAACCGCAAGCCTGATTATAAGTGTTTATGTCGTGGGTTTTATTGATTTTGGGTGCGGAAGCGAGCCATTCATAGCGCAAATGGTTGACGTCAAATAAATGGACATGGCTATCGACGATTGGAAAGTTAGGCATGGGCAGGTTCCATCATGTAGGGTATCGGAATTTGTTGGCATATGAAAAAATTGCTTACAAAACGTAACGGCATCCGAAGTATGTATCAACAGAATACGGAATAGGTCTCCGCATTGTTGTGAAATTATCATGTGGAATTAGATTTTCCATTCCGGTTCCATTCGTTAATGTAGAGGCTTGGAATATCAAGTTATTAATTAAGAAAAAGGTCATACGCGTGTCAGAATCCCCACTGTCCCAATTGGAAATTCGTGGCTTTAACCCGTTGGTTCGCCTGCGTGCACACTGGGTTGAGCGGATGGTCAAAGCCAAAAACCGTCAGGCCGAAGCAACGTTACGACGCATCCCGGCTTTGTGGGCGGCGCTTGAAGAATACGCAAAAGGATCATCCGTCACCGGTGCGTCGATGTCGGATTATCTCACCCTTTATGAGCAAATCCGCCAACGCAAACCAAAGGAAGTGCTTGAGTTTGGCACCGGGTTTTCAACGGTTGTTTTAGCCCATGCCCTGTTGGCAAACGAAAAAGAAGGTGAGCCTTTAGGGCGTATCACGTCGATGGAAGAAGATGCCGGATGGACAGCAACAGCGGATAAGAATTTACCCGTCACTGTCCGTCATCTGGTCGAAATCATCCACAGTCCAAAAATAGACGGGTTTTATAAAATGTTCCGCGGCGTTCAATATACGGACATACCGGAACGCGCCTATGATTTCGTTTTTTCCGACGGCCCCGAGCGCCACTCGTTGGTCAATGACGATAAGCTGTTTGATCTTGATCTGATCAACATTGTCCGCAAATCAGAAACCCCGATTTATGCCTTGGTCGACAATCACTATCTGACTTTTTATGTTTTGCAGAAAGTGTTTGGCACCAAGCTTGCGCGTTACAGTGTTCGCCACCGGTTGATGTTTGTCGGCCCCGTCAGCAAAAAAGACGTGCGGCATTTGCGTAAAGAAATTTTCCTGCCCTATTTACGTATTGCGGGCGAAGTGGAATTTAAGCTCAGAATGGCGTTGGATGAAGAGTATCAGTTCGACTAAATAATTTGCAATTGATGGTTCTCATGGAACTGAGAATTTGGGTCCGTTTTCTGAGGAACTATACGCTGTTGGGGCTTTTCGGGCTCATATGATACCAACCGGCGGATGAGCCAGTCATAATAGGTTCCACTGCATCTGACCAAGATACCGATCAGACTGGATCAATGGTGTCTTGAATGTCGGAGTCTTTTTCTTGCACATATGTGCCCGCCTTCATCCGCATACAGTCTTCAATGACTGATGCTAGCGCCGCGATGCTGACGAGGGCTCCTGAGATCGGGACAATAGAGATCGCATACTTCTTGGGCATATAATTTGGTTTGAAGACAAACCCACCATCCTCCCAAGCGAAATACCACATCTCCCAGTATTTTCCGCCCATGGTAGAAACCGCTTCCATCCCGTAGACGATCATCACTGTTCCCAAACCGAAAATGACAAGTGACCAGAATTGCTGAACGACAAACGCGACTTTCAGGGGCAGCCAAGTATAGACCAGATCTAGCGCGATGTGGTCTTTATCACGGACAGTGAGTGCCAAAGCAAAAAAGACCAACCAGATGTTACTGAGAACAGTAAGGAGATCCCCCCACACGGGCGGGTTTTCGAAGACATAGCGCATCACGACTGAGTAGACTGTGAATGCCACCATTAAAAAAAGTAGAATGGCGCAAAAGGCTGTCAGAACCTTTCGGACCATTCGGTCCACAAAACTTACACTAGCCAACATTTACAAGTCCTCCTGTGCGTTTTCGCCAAAAGAGTCGATGCACGGCTATAACGGGGATTAAATGCTGATGCGCTCATCAGTTTGAAAACCCGAAGGCTCGCGGAAGAACCATTGTGATTTCCGGAACGACGATTAGCACGAACAACAAAGCGAAAAGTGCAGCGAGATAAGGCAACATAGCAACCGCTACTTTTTCAAGCCGTACTTTCGCGATTGCCCCGGCGGTGAAAAATGCAACGCCAACAGGCGGGGTAACCGATCCGATCAGGAAACCGACGACGACGATAAGTGCCGCCTGAACATCGGGATAGCCGGCTTTCACCATCACATCAACCAACACTGGCCCCACAACAATGATATTGGCCGCCGAGTCCATGACCATGCCAAGCAAACAGATGAACAACACCAGAACCAACGCGAAGAGCAGTGGACTATACGTATAGCTTAGAAGCCATTGTTCCAGATGGTTAATCGCGCCGAGAGACGTCAGAAGCCAGCTGAACGGCCCTGATGCGGCAATGATGATAAAGACCATCGCAGAATTTCTGAAGGCACGGACAAACGCGCCTTTGCAATTGCTCCAGGTGATCGTCCGATAAACGAATAGTCCGATAAAAAGCGCAATGGTTGCTGTTAGGGCTCCCGCCTCAACAACGCCCGCGATACCAAACACGACGGAACCAACCAGCACGACGGGGATGAGCAGTGCAAAGGATGATTTGTAGCCAACGATTGCAATTGCCTTTAGACTAAAAGGTTCTTCGCTACGCTCAAAATTGTTTCGGTAGGCAATGATGTAGTTGATGAACATCAGCAATATACCAATCAGCACACCCGGTATGATGCCGCCCGCGAAAAGCGCGCCCACCGATATGCCGCCTGCATTCGCCAGAACGATCATCATGATGGAAGGCGGAATGATCCCGCCGATGGTGGAACTAACCGCTGTAATGGCCGCTGCAAAGGCCGGGGGATAACCCGCCTTTTTCATCGCCGGTATGAGTAAGGACCCGACTGTGGCAGTGTCAGCCACGACAGATCCATTCATCCCGGCAAAGAACATGCTAACCAGCACATTCGCCTGTGCCATGCTGCCCCGCATCCGGCCAATCAGACGCTGACTCAGCTCGACCAACCTGTCGGTGATCGTGGCGCTTGTCATTAGTTCCCCGGTCAGCATGAAGAACGGGATTGCTGTCAGCGGCACCGAGTCGATGGCACTGAACATCTGGCTTGGTATAAGGATCATCGGCGCCGCATCGGTGATGAGAATGTACACCACCGGGATCAGGATCATCGTGAAGCCTACCGGCGCGCCGAGCAAAATCAACACCACGAGCGTGATCAGAAGAAAAATGCTTTCCATCGCGGGGTGGCCCTATTCCATTCTTTGATTGCGAGCTCAATTGTAGAGACGAACGGTGGCGCGAAATGCGTTCCGCGACACCGTTCGTTTAATGATAGGATCAACGGTTACAGTGCACCAGCTTTCTCAAGTTGAGTGATGAAACCGGTCATGCCTTGTTCTTTCAGAACGCGACGGGCGGTTTCAGGATTGAAGCTACCTTTGGCGTTGAGCCATGCGTCAATTGCGCCGGCGCGCCACAATGCCATTTCTTTTTCTGTCGGCACATACCATTCTTTGATCGAAGCTTTGATTTCAGCTTCACCCGCTTCAACCCACGCGCGGTCAAGTTCCTGCACCTTTTGGCCAAAGGCTTTAGCGGCTGTGTGCAGCCATTCTTTTTCCTGGGCGGTTAATGCATCATACTGGCGTTTGTCTATAGACAACTGGTTGCCAGACCACGAGCCACCAATTTCGGTGAAGTATTTTGCGACTTCGTGCAGCTTGGCGACATGCTGCCAAGGTGTGGCTACATATTGACCTGAGACGACACCGGTTTGCAGGCCCTGATAAAGTTGGCTCCAGTCATATGGTACTGGCACAGCGCCCCAGTTTTTCACCAACGTGTATTCAATCGGACTTTTGGTGACGCGCCATTTGATTCCTTTCATGTCCGCTGGGACATGTACGGGACCGTGGGCGTTACCCAGTTGGCGGAAACCACCGCTGGAATAAACGGTCAGGCAGACATGGCCTGCCTCTTCTGCCGCAATGGCGCACTGTTTTTTGGCGAGCCAGTCGGAAGAAATTCGATCTGCATCTTTGACGCTTTTGAAGATATATGGTAGGTCGAAAATTGATAGGGCAGTGCCAAAGTTGCCGAAATTCGCGGTCGAGCTTGTCCAGAGCGCCAGAAGTCCCTGATTTGCCTGTTCGCCACAAGATTGTTCACTGCACAATGATTTTCGATAATGCGGCTCGATCGTCATCTGCCCGCCGGATACTTTTTCCAGTGTCGGGATCAGCGCCTGATCGATGGCGTCACCAATTGGCATTCCCAAAAAGCCGACGGTGCCCAGTTTCAGAACTTTCTCTGCCGAGGCTGAATGCGCGAAAAGTACCGTTGCTGATGCAATACAGAGCATCTTGCATATGGATTTTATCCTCATCGAATTTGTCTCCCGTTTGATGAATATTGTAGGCGCGCATCTTCTACCACGTATTGTGCAAATGAAAGTGACAGATGACTCGAATAAAAAGGACAGATAGGTTGGCCCTTGATACTGTTAGGCTGAACCGGTTTTGATAAGATGATAGCCCATAACATAAATGCAAAACTAAGGAGGACCGAGTTGAATTTGACCACTCCGAGATTTCAGAAACTTCCCGAATACTCTAGCCTAAGTTTGCGGGATCAGATTTGCGAAGTGATTAGTACGGCCCTCATGTCAGAGTCGCTGGCCTATGACCGTCCGTTGCCGTCTTGTCGGGAATTGGCAGACCAACTCGGGGTGTCCAGAAATACCGTTTTTGCGGCCTATAACCGTTTGGTGGATTTGGAACTTCTGGTATCCCGGGACAGGTCGGGTTACTACGTAAATCCTCAAATGTCAGGTTTTCAGAAGTCGCAAAACGATAGCATTAATTCAGGTGTAAACACGGTTCCCTGTCCGGTCAGCTTTCCATCCAACAACCTGATGCCCGTGGTGAACCCGCTGGATTGGAGCACTTACCCCTATCCTTTTATCTACAATCAAATCGATCCGGACCTGTTTCCCGTGGATGGATGGCGCGAGTGCACACGGCAGGCTTTGGGGCGTAAAAAAACGCCAGTCTGGGCCAGTGATTCCGTCGAAAGTGACAGTTTTCTTTTGGTGCAACAGCTTCGTCAACGTCTGCTCAACACCCGCGGCATCTATGCCGACGAGGAGGAGGTCCTTGTCACACTAGGTTCGCAAAATGCATTGTTCATACTCGGAACAATCTTTTCACGGTTAGGTAATCCCATTGCTCTTGAGGACCCTGGGTTTTTCGGCGCCCGAAACGCATTCCGGCTCGCCGGAAGCGAGTTGATTGGCGTACCAATCGACGGTGATGGCATAGTTCCTTCAGAAATTCCCTCGAAGTGCCAACTGGTTTTTACAACGCCCAGCCATCAGTTTCCGACCATGGTCACGATGAGCCTTGCTCGCCGCGAAGAGTTGCTTGAAACCGCAATTGCCAAGGACTTTCTGATTATTGAGGATGACTACGAAGCTGAGATGAACTACATCGCCAATGCGTCACCTTCGATGCGTTCAATGGATACCACAGGGCGCGTGATTTATGTTGGCAGCCTATCGAAAACCATTTCACCAGGTATTAGACTGGGATTCATCGTGGCCCATCGCGATATTATACGCGAAGCACGTATTGCTCGCGGAGTGATGATGCGGCACCCGCCTACCATAGTGCAGGAAATTGTGGCGCTTTTCTTTCAACTTGGTCACTACGACGCGCATCTTCACAACATAGAACGGCGTTATCAGAAGCGCTGGCACGCTATGAACAATGCGATGAACAAGCATCTCGGAATGTTGCAGCGTACGCACTCAGAAGGTGGCACTTCTTTCTGGCTGACCGGGCCAGAGGGGTTTGATGCGTCTGAATTAGCTATGCGCCTGCGATCCAAAGGGGTGCTGATAGACAGGGGTCAAGATTATTACCTGAACTACGATGACAACAGAAGTTTTCGTCTTGGATTTGCCTATGTACCTGTCTCTAAACTAGAAGATGGAGTCAAGCTAATCGCCGAGGAAGTTCAGGCGCTCCTTTGATATCAAGGAATGACGATAAAGCCATCTGTCCCTTCGAAATATGACACCTGTCTCTCGTCTGACTTTCATATTTAGGGTTATCTAAATCCCAATATGCCCAAGCGTTTCTGCTTTGTCGTGCAAATATTCAAGTCAAGGAATAGCCTTTTGAAAGATCAAATTGAAACCAATCCAAATGTAAGGCCGTTCCATTTTCACGTGTCTGATGAGGTGCTGGAAAATATTAGAAACCGCGTCGCGACTTATCCCTGGCACGAGATGCCTGATGATGGTGGTTGGGATTATGGGACCAATATGGAATACCTGAGAGAACTGTGCGCCTATTGGATCGATGGTTTTGATTGGCGCGCACAGGAGGAGCGACTTAACACCTTTTCACATTTCAAAGCACCTGTTGATGGCATCGATATGCACTTCATCCATGAACAGGGCAGTGGAACCAATCCGACGCCACTGTTGATCAGCCATGGTTGGCCAGGGTCGGTGGCAGAGTTTATCGATCTAATTCAACCGCTGGCACACCCTGAACGGTTTGGTGGCGATATTCAGGATGCATTTACCGTAATAGTTCCTTCTCTGCCCGGGTTTGGATTCTCCGGACGCCCACCGCGACCTTACGGGCCACGGAAAATAGCGTCGGTAATTAACTCCCTGATGACCGACACTTTGGCTTATGACAGCTACATCGCTCAGGGTGGGGATTGGGGCGGCGCAGTTTGCTCATGGCTAGGTTATGACCATGCGCCTAACTGTTCAGCTATTCACATCAACGTACTAACCATGCGCCACCCTGACGGCTCGCAGACTCCCGAGGAAAAGGCCTGGGAAGAGCAGTTTGAACGAGATCAGGTCATGCAAAACGGTTATCGAACTCAGCAGGCAACCCGGCCGCAGACATTAAGCTATGCGATGATGGACAGCCCAGTTGGCATAGCTGCCTGGCTGGTCGAAAAATTTCACGACTGGTCTGATGTGAAGGTGGGTGAAATTGAGACCGCACATTCCAAAGATGAGTTGCTCACCAATATCATGATCTACATCACCACCCGAACTTTTAATTCTGCTTCGTGGATCTACTATGGACGGCGTGAAGAAGGCGGCCGCATCCTGTCTCCGGAAGGTAAACGGGTCGAAGTTCCTACTGGCTGTGCGGTGTTTCCAGCAGAGATGCTGAATTGGCCGCCCCGCTCCTATGCCGAACGAATCTATAACATCCAACATTGGACCGAGATGCCCCATGGTGGCCACTTCGCGGCGATGGAACAACCCGACTTACTGCTTGAAGACATCAGGGCGTTCGCCCGGACGTTACGATAAATTGACCTACTAGAGTCATTCCGTGTTGACCCGACTTATTTAAGGGATTCCCATTTTGTTTGATATGTGATTCAAGATAGAGGCTGGATAAGGAGGCCAGCCTTTATGTCCCGATCCTATTCCCTTGATTTACG
>WASW01010599.1_pt1 | contig 11958 bp, 10 predicted proteins | sample 5698521 | NCBI WGS metagenome assembly WASW01 (sample SAMN11175560, study PRJNA528189) | sponge metagenome | isolation source: marine sponge | host: Leucetta | place: Antarctica: Western Antarctic Peninsula, King George Island | collected 2013-01
CAACAAAACGCTTCATAAATTCCTCCCGGCAAAAACTATGGGAGAATCATATCATGGATCACGTTTTGACACAGCCTGGACCCTTAGCGGGAATTAAGGCCTTAGCGGCAGATTTTCGATCAGCGCCTTCGATACACATTTCACCTAGCAGGTGTAATCCGTTCTAATTCAAAAAAGCACAAGGCATCAAATATTTGAATTTTATCTCAGAACGTGAACCGAGCACGGCGCATGTCTCACGACCCGCGCTGATGTCGAACCCAGAAGAAAATCTCTCAGTCCAGGCTCATGAGATCCGATGACAATACAATCGGCCCCAACCTTCCTAGCATAATCCGTTATCGCCCGCCCAGAATGGCCCTTAATGAGTTCTGATTGTAGGTCGGGATGATCCCCAACACGTGCTGCTAGGGCGTCTTTGGCGTGTTGTATCGCATTATCTACAGCCTCTTTAGAGACAAACGTGCTCGCAGAACCCTGAAGCGGCTCATAAACATGAATTGCGATAATCTCTCCACCATCATCTTTCATAGCACGTGCCGCCTTGATCGCTTGGTCTGAGATGCCATGCTCAAGTGATAAAGCTACAATTATTTTCTGATACATAGTCGTTCCTCTGCAATATGCGGCCCGCATTTATAACGGGGAAATCCTAATTTAATCGGTCGCCGTTAAATCAAACGTTTCGTCAGGGAAGTATTTGTAGAGCCGTGCATCTGCTGACCGAGCGTGGCCTTCCATCCCTTCCAGTCTCGATATTCTTGCCGTTGCTTCAGCAACCGGCTTTGCACCATCGCGAGTTGCTCGTTGCCAAGTTACAATTTTCATATACTTGTGGACCGAGAGGCCACCTGTGTATTTTGCCGATTGAGATGTGGGAAGTACGTGGTTCGTCCCAGAAGCCTTGTCTCCAAACGCCACCGTCGTTTCTTCTCCTAAGAAAAGAGACCCGTAGCATTCCAGGCGGCCTAGCCACCAATCAAGGTCTTCGGCCTGAACCGTGAGATGTTCAGGTGCGTATTCATCTGATGTCGCAGCCATTTCTTCCCGGTTATCACAAACAATCACCTCGGCATAATCTCTCCAGGCAGCAAATGCGTTATCCCGATTTAATTGAGGCAGATCCTCAATCAATCCTGGAACGATTTCCATGACTTTCTCAGCCAGTTGATGATCATCGGTCACAAGCCAGACTGGCGAATTATATCCGTGTTCCGCTTGCCCAACCAAATCAGTGGCAGCAATAAATGGGTCAGCCGATGAATCGGCTAAAATGAGACTGTCTGTCGGACCCGCAATCATGTCGATACCAACGCGCCCAAACAGGATACGTTTTGCCTCGGCAACAAATTGATTCCCTGGGCCCACAAGGATATCTGATTTAGGTAGCCCAAAGAGACCAAACGTCATTGCTGCAACGCCTTGAACCCCACCCATCGACAGGATTTTATCAGCTCCACAAAGATCGGCCGTATAAATGATGGCAGGCGCTACACCTTCGACCGGACGTGGGGGCGAGCACGCAGTAATGTGCTTGCAACCCGCGACTTTGGCCGTTGTTACTGTCATAATTGCGCTGGCGATATGGCTATAACGTCCACCTGGCACATAGCAACCTGCCGCTTGGCAAGGAATCGCCTTTTGACCTGCAATCAAGCCAGGCACGATCTCAAGTTCAACGTCTTGCATTGTGCTTTTCTGCGTTTCCGCAAATCGGCGCACATTATCGTGGGCAAAGGCGATATCATCTTTCAATCTCTGTGGCACCTTTGCGGCGGCAGCGGCAATTTCTTCTTCACCCAGTAGAATTGAGCCGTCGTATTTGTCTAACTTCATGGCGTATTCAATTGCCGTATCATCACCCCCTGCTTCGATTTTGGTCAGCATTTCCATAACGATGTCATGGACATCTGACGCATCGGATTTAGATGTTAATGTCGCCTTTTTTAAATATTTACGTGGCATCAGATATTCCTATCTTAGGTTATCAGGTAGCATCGACAACGATATCTCGGGGAAGAACCCGATGAGCAACGTGACGAAGAGCATGAAGAACACAAAGGGGCCAACTCGAGATGCGATCCTAAGAACCGACTCGCCAGTTATACCCGATACAACAAACAGGTTTAACCCCAGCGGTGGTGTGATGAAGCCAACACCCAGTGCGGTAATCATCATGATGCAGAATTGAATCTCATGCATACCGATGGAGTCAGCCAGCGGTTTCAAGATCGGTGCCATGATTACGATATTTGGCGTTGTTTCCATGACACAACCGGCAGCAATCAAAATTCCAATCATAAGCAATATAAGTATATGTGGGTTATCTGTCAGTGATGAAACCGAGGCTACAAAACCTTGTGGTACACCCATAATAGCCAACGCTTGAGCAAGAGGTAACGAGAAGGCAATAATGGGAAGAATAACGCCATTAACCTTCGCAGAACTAACCAGCATAGCAGGGAAATCTGAAAACTTTATCGTCTTAAGGATAAAGCCCAAAATAAGTGTCACAATAACGGCTGTGGCACCTGCTTCTGTCGGCGTAAGACGGCCAGAGAAAATGCCATAAAAAATGATACCCGGCACAAGAAAGGCATACCAACCATCGGAGACCGCAGCCCACAAATTTCTGGACCATTCACCCATGCCCATTTGACCGCCACCTTCGTAGGAATAGATACGGTTCATGACAAGGTTTGTAACCAAGATCGCAACCAAAATTGCGACGCCAGGAATAACTGCCGCGATAAATAGTGTCGAAGCTGATATTCCCAGAACCAATCCAATGATGATGTAAGCGATTGAAGGCGGGATCAAAACGCCAGTACAGGCACCCGATGCGACCAGTGCACATGCATATGGTCGCGGATAACCAGACTCAACCAGGCGATCGATGGTCATGCGCCCTACGGCTGCAGCACCTGCAGCATCGGACCCCGAAATCGCAGAAAACATGCCGCAAACGAGAACCGTCGCAGAACCAAACCCACCCTTTGTCCAACAGGTAAGCGCTTCTGCAACGTTCAGGAATTTTCGACTGAGCCCCGAGCGAACAAGCACATCGCCCGTTAAAATAAAGAGCGGGACGGCTGTAAGGGCGAAGGCATCGATACCGTCAAACAGGGACTCCCCAACCAAAGATAAAGGAAGTGCACCGGACAGTAAAAGCATTGAAATCGCTGCCGCGCCCACTGAGGCCCAAATTGGAACCGCAAAGGCACAAAGCACCACGAAGAGGAGGACTGGGAAATAAAAATCCCAACCAAGGACGACTGTTTGTTCTTGAAGAGCTGAAAATAGCATCTGAAGCCTCAATCAAAAAGTTTGTCGCCTTCGTAAACGGGCTCGCCCGTACGAAGGGAGTGAATGTCGCGGTGCAATGACTGCAAGAGGCGACAAATCATAAGTGAAAATCCGATTGGAACGGCTGCTAGGAACCAAACCATGGAAACTCGAAGACCGTGGCTTACAGATCCGAATTCCCAGGACACGAGGACTGTTTCGAAGGACCAGTAGACAGCGATCAATGCGACCCCCAACATCACAAGGTCTCCGAATATATAGACAAGCGTCTTCACCCGTGCCGACAAGTAATGCATCAGCACATCAATCCGAATATGAGCACGCTCACGTACGGCCGACGCCGCACCAATCCAGGCAAGATATATAAATGAATACCGCACGATTTCTTCGCCCCAGATCGAAGAGTAGGAAAAGACTTCACGCCTGAGGACTTCAACGAACATCGATGCGACCAAGAGTACGTAGAAAAATAACAACGCCCAACGTTCAGCGTTTTTATTAAGACTGGAAATAAATTGAGACATCAACTAGCTCACTTTACCCTAAGGCATTTCCAACGGAAGATTAGAGTGTCTCCGCAAAAATGCTTATTTGAAACGATCTCAAAAGCTTGATGCCGCCAGCATTTTTTTGCTGGCGGCATCTGCTATTTAAGCATCATGAACGTAATAACGGCTTTTCATATTGACGCCTTCTTCAAGTTTCTTGAAGGCCTCCATGGAACCGGCCAATTCGACCTTAAACTCATCCCATTCCTTGCGCTGATAACCGCCAGCCGCTTTCCATTCACCTAATTGACTTTCAGACAGTGAATGGAACTCAACACCAGATTTACGAAGCTCAGCCATTGCATAGTTCCTGGCTGAAGGAACTTTAGCGAGGTTCTGGTGTCCTGTGATTTCAGAAGCAACCTCAATGCCCTCTTGGACATCTTTTGGTAACGAATTAAACCACTCCAGATTACAGGAGAATACTTGGCTATCTGGGACTGCTTGCGTGAATGTGACGTGGCTCAAAATATCCTTGAAGCCGAACACAAAGAGCGCACCAACGGATGGATCAAGCGCGTCTGCAACACCCTGCTTAATTGCTGAAGGTGTTTCACCCCAGGCGACGGGCGTCGGGTTTGCCCCAACCATCTTGTAGTATTGCTGGAGCATTTTTGATCCAGGAACGCGGAACTTCACGCCCGATAGATCGCTTGGTGTTATGACAGCACCTGCGCCACCTTTTCGTACCGCAACAACGCGCGGATCAATGACGATATAGAACAAAGCTTTGAAGCCCTTTGCTGCGACCTTTTTTTCGACGTCATTCTTCCAGGCATCAGAATGCACAAGATTTATGAACCGTTGATTAGATCCACAGAAATACGGCAAGTTGATGAGATCTGCTGCGGGTGCAAATGCTGCAAAGTTTGATAGAGAGTGCTGGGCCGCTTGAATTGTGCCGCCTTGAACTTTCTGGACCAAAGCGCCACCAGCGCCTAACTGACCACCCGGCGCGAGTTTGACATATACTTTGCCGTTGGTTGCATTTTGAATGTTTTCTTTCATATCTAACTGAAGGATCGGATAACTCCGCGAAGCCCCAAGCACATAGGCCGTTGCAATTGTCATCGTATGTTCAGCAGCGGCTTTACGATCTTTTTCTTCTTTTGCGGTTTGGGCTACAGCCTCTTCAGACCACAGCGTGCCGGCGGCACCCGCAACAATGGCGGCTGTGAATGCGCCTGTGCTGGATAATTTTAAAAAGTTCCGTCGTTCCGCGGACTCTAATTGATTTTTCAAACTCTTTCCTCCCGATTTAGTGTTTTTAAGAGATCTAGCCTTTGGCTTCAGCCTCTCGTTTTAGGATCGCGACTACGAAGAATAGTGTTGAGACCAAAAGTACCAACATTTCAGGAATGTCCCCTATGAGCGGACTGCTTGTCACAGCCCCTAACAAGACATTTAGAAAGTATGCTGCGAACAAAATCACTGCTATTCCCATGGCCATAATCGTACCCTTTCGCTAATTGCTCCATATGAGCTCAAACATACTGTAAGCGCTTACATTAAAAAATGCAAGCGCTTACATTAAATTCATGTAATACTTCTAATAGTATACTTCTGGCATGATTTTAAGTTTACCCTGCTCTGCCAACTTTCAGTATGATCGGACATAATACTGCAATGAAGAGAACCGTGAAAAACCGCTCTGTGCCAACTTTGGAAGACGTGGCACAACTCGCCAGCGTATCAACGGCAACAGTTTCACGATGTATGAATTTGCCGGAGCTTGTTCAGAAGCATACCCGGGATCGCGTTATGGCTGCAATTCGTGAGTTAGGTTACTTCCCAAACTTTGGCGCCCGTGCGTTGATGGCAAAGCGCACCAACACGATCGGCGCGATCATTCCAACAATGGATAATGCTGTTTTTGCGCGAGGTATTCAGGCATTTCAAGAAGCCCTTCACGAAAAAGGTATCACGTTATTAATTTCCAGCTCTTCTTACCAAGAAGATATAGAAGCAGAACAAATTCGCACGCTGACAGCCAGAGGGGCGGATGGACTACTTTTAATTGGCCATCACCGAAGCGAGGACATATATCGGTTTTTAGCAAATCGCGGCATCCCTGCGCTTAGTGCTTGGGTTTACGATACGACGCAGTCTCGGCTTTCAATTGGGTTCAACAACAGAGAAGCAATGAAAAATTTGGCCGAGGCGGTCATTTCGAAAGGACACCGATCAATTGGTGTTATTTCTGCAGAGCAAAAATCAAATGACCGCGCAAGTGAACGAGTATTTGGTATTTACGAAGCCATAAAGGATGCCGGATTGGCACCTGACGCACTCCAACTCATAGAAACACCATACGGCATCGAGAATGGAGCGCTGGCATTCCATGAATTAATGAATAGGCCTGAGGCACCTACGGTTATTATGTGCGGTAATGATGTATTGGCTACCGGCGCTCTTCGGGGTGCCAAGAAAATGGGCCTCCGTGTTCCGGACGATGTATCCATAACGGGATTTGACGATATTGAGCTAGCGTCAATTGCTGACCCAGAACTAACGACTGTCCACGTTCCGCATCGGGCGATGGGTAAACAGGCGGCACAAATGCTGATCGACATGGTGAACGGCTCGCTTCCAGTAGAAAGTTTCGAATTGAAGACCTGGCTCTGTATGCGGGAGTCCTTAGCGCCGCCCGCTTCAATTCGTGTCCGTCGCTAGTTTATTTTATCCCGCTGATCTAAATCTTCAAAATAATCATCAATTGCTGTCGCGACCTTACCTAGTAAGTCAGGATCGTCTTGGCACATATCTCGGTCGTCTTGTATCCACCCACCTTGTGCTCGAGCATTCTAGCCACTTCCCACGCCGAACCTATTTGATTGGTCACCAATAGTAGGGAATCAAATGCGCGTCGACGCTTTCAGAAATCCAGGGCATAGGCGCGTTAGGAATAAGAACGCCAGATCGGTACGTCTTCGTCTGCTATCCATCCTTCGGGCTTAGAAGAACTAATCCGTTTTCCAGATCAACTTGAGTGCTTAGATTATCTCATCATTAGAATTTTCAAAATGCTCGCTTACTTGCCTAATGCGCGACCAGCGCGACGCGGATCCGCACCAGCGTATAGGCATCCTTCATCAGAGGTGTCCGCGACAATGGCGCAGACGCCACCCGCCAACCAAGTTAAGTCATCCCACCATTCAACCTTGTGCCCAAGCGACTCAAGCTCATCCCCGGTATCGTGGCCGATGCATTGTTCGAGTTTAAGCAAGCCTGGATAAGACGTATGGGGTGCGAACGAAGATGGGAAACTATACGTCGCAAATCGCGGCGCTTCGATCGCTCCCTGTATATCCATATCAAAGCAAAGAACGTTGGATACGACCTGCGCCATGGCTTGAATCTGCACGTCCCCGCCCGGTGTCCCAAAAGTCATGAACGGCTTACCATCTTTAAGAGCAAGCGCTGGGTTCGGCGTTAAGCGTGGACGCTTCCCTGGTGCTACTGCGTTAATGTGGTTGGTATATCCGCGCGATTGCGACCCTCTTGATGATGGACAAAGTCCAGTTCCTGGAATTACATCCGTATCGAACGATGTATCGCTGGGTGTTGCAGAGAACATATTGCCATACGCATCGATCACACAAACATACGAAGTGTCTGCGCAGGTCGAGGGACTTGAATGATCGTCTTCAGTTGAGCTTAAAGAGTTTGGCACTGGGCCTGCTTTAGATGCGATAGCAGCAATTGTTCCTAATGGGTCGCCGGCGTCAGGCATATCTGGTTGCGCATGGTTTGCATCAACCTTTTTCAACCGTGATGCTAAATAACCCACATCAAGCATCTCTTTAATGGGAACATTATGGAAAGCGGGATCAGCGACATATTGCTCGCGATCTGCAAATACCAGTTTCATGATTTCAGTGACGCAGTGGATATACTCAGCTGAGTTAGGCTCTAGTTTATCAATGTTTGCCTGGTCCAACATGCCAAGAAGTTGCGCTAGTGAAATCCCCTGACACCACGCGCCACATGTATAAAAATCGGCTCCCATGAAGTTAACATGCAATGGCTCTTCAAAACGAACTTTATAATCTGCCATATCTTCGAGTGTCAGGAAGCCATTATTTTTCTTGTGATAAGCACAGATTGCCTGGGCAATATCACCTTTATAAAAAGCATCATAAGCGGCATTCAAGCCATCTTCACGACCTCCTTTTGCGGCGGATTCTTCATCGACCATGTATTGAAGCGTTGCTGCCAAATCCGATTGAACGAACGTTTCACCAACCTTTGGAGGACGTCCATTCGGTAAATAAATACGCGCGTTTTCAGATGTGCGGCGATACTTCTGCTCTTTTTCCTGAATAAAAGCTGCAAAGATGTCGTAGACTGGAAATCCATCGCGGGCGCACTTGATCGCCATGGCGGTGACGTCAGCAAACCGCATGGTCCCAAATTCTTTAAGAACTGTAATCCATGCCGCAGGTGCTGCAGGGACGATTGTCCGTAATATACCATCCGGAATTTCGCCACCGAATTCTTTTTCAAAAAAGCCTGCCGATGCTGCACGCGGCCAAGTGCCAAGACCATCAATCGTCGTTATTTTTCCTGTATCCGCCATGCGCAAAATGATGGGGGCGACCCCTGCAAAGTTACAGAGGTCGGTATGCAAAACTCCGAGAGCGATACCTGCTGCCACGCCTGCATCAACAGCATTACCTCCCGCTTCCAAAATGTCATACCCCGCTTGGGTCGCAAGTTCATGACCAGATGAAACTGCAAATTGTTGTGCAGTAACTAGAGGATTTTTATAGGGCATCAGGCAAAAACCTTTTTGAAATTATGAACTATTCAAAACGAGCTAACTGCGTTTAAGCGCCATTCTCCATAATACTATTTGCACGTTTGTTCTGAACCCAGTTCCAGAACGCGATGGCGAGAATTACGCTTAGCGAAATCGCTTCAACCCATGGGTTCCAATACAAAAGACCCAAAGCTGCTACAGCTAGAATCAGGCGTTCAACAATTGAAACCCGTTCAAAAATGCGTCCTTCCAGGGCAAAATTCAATGCTGCCGTCGCAACTAATACCTGTGCAATCGCTAATAACTGATCGCCGATCCCGCCAGACAGTCCAAGAATTTCCGGTTCGAACAGGAAAAGAAACGGTAAAAGGAATCCGGGCAATGCCAGTCGGACCGCAGAGAACGATGTTCCCCAAAAATTTGCCTTGGCTATATTCGCCCCGACCAAGGCAGCAACAGCAACTGGGGGCGTTACAGCTGAGAGGTTAGCGAAATAGAACACGAACAAATGCGCTGCAAGCAGTGGAACACCTAACTCTATTAGGGCCGGTGCACCAAATAATGCGACAATAAAATAGGCTGCAGATGTTGGTAAACCGAGGCCAAATACGAGGCACGATGCAGCAACAACAATTGAGAGTGTGAACAAACTTCCATCAGATAAGTCGAGCATCGCAAATGATAATTTTTGAGCGAACCCTGTTACGGTCAGAACCTCAATCAAAACACCAATAACCGCAATCACCGTTGCGACCATAGCGCCAGCGCGTGCGCCTTCGACAAAACCATTCAGTAGGCGGGACCCAGCCTCAATAAGCGCAGATATGCTAGCACGTCCCCGTACAATCGTTACAACAGCATCAAGACCCAGGAGCAATAAGACAGCGGCAAGTGCCGACGTGCCAGCAGGAATGCCTGTCACGAGAAGATACACCAGCACAACGATCGCAACGACGAGATGCCATTGTTGTAAGGCGGCTTCTTTCAGGCTCGTTGTCTGTTCCAGCTCAGGTGACGTCCTCGCATCTAACCCCATATTCGAAGCACGGAGATGAACCGCCAGCATTAAAAAAGCATAATAAATAAGTGCTGGTGCAATAGCCGCCAACATAACGCTGTTGTAGGAAATACCTGTCATCCCAACAATAAGAAATGCCGCGAGGCCCATAACGGGTGGCATTAATTGCCCGCCAGTTGACGATACAGCCTCAACGGCACCCGCAAATTCTGGCTTGAACCCATAACGCTTCATCAACGGGATCGTGAGTGCTCCTGTTGAGGCAACATTAGCAACAGTTGAACCAGATACGGTCCCCATCAATCCACTGGAAACAACAGCAACAAGCGCAGGCCCAGCCTTTGAATGGCGTCCGACGGAGAATCCTATCCGAACAATAAAATCAATGGCGCCTGTTGCTTTAAGTGCACCACCGAACATCATGAACATAAATATTGTGTTCGCAGATAAACTTGTCAGGCCACCGAGCAGCCCTTGAAAATATGGTATCGAGGTATAGCCAATCAAGCGGGCCGGCGCGATGCCTGCATGAAAGAAGATATCACCGGGCATATATTCGCCCAAATACCCGTACGCCAACCCAATGACTGCCATGGCTGGGATCGTCCACCCCCACTGAAATCCAGATAAAATCAACGTCGTTGCAAGTAGAAGGACTGCAACCGTGATATCGAATGAATTTGGGAGGAAACTCCGCACCTCAGTCAGCGCGCGATATTCAACGTGAATATAGATCGCCAGTATTACGGTGAGAATAACAAGCGCCCAACAGAATACCCGGCGCGCCTTCTTTTCGGGGTTCGTTCCCTCAATTAGTGCCAGGAAGCCGATAACGACCGCGAACGCCAAATGCAGATTGCGAAATTCGCCGGATGTCAGCGAGTAATTGAGCAACTGGTATATGTGTATGCTCACCATCGTCACGGCGGCTAAAAGCAGTAAAAGTGTTGCTGCAAAAGATCGCGAATTATCCGCAGCTGCAATCTCAGCAATACGTTCACGCACGGAGGCTTCCGGTTGATCGGACATTATTTCCCTCAAAAATATGGCGGATGACCACCCTCTGGCCGAGCAAATTTTCACTCGGCCAGAGGGTTAAGCCTATAGACGCTGGTTTAGATGTGCGTCTTCAATTCATCACGCCACACACCTTTTTCTTTAAAGTACTTCGCAGCCCCTGCATGGACAGGGTACGCAGGCATGAGGATTTTTGTCGCGAAATCCAGATCAATGTCTTTTAGTTTAATGCCGCCCCGCTTGCGTACAAACGCAGCATTTTCATAGATAGCTTTTGTGATTTCATAAACGACATCTTCTGGGATGTCAGGCCGTGTCGCCAAAACACCACCGAAAGATAACATAAGCGTTGGATCTTTTAACGTCTTCCATTGATCTGGTGTAAGGATCGCACTTTTAACACCTGGGTTAATCGCAACCGCTTTATCGACCAAGCCCTGCGTCAACGGCAGAACTTTGAGTTTATGAGTTGTTTCCAGGCGTTGCATAAGGCCCGAAGGGTTTCCAGCAGTTAGCAATGATGGAATACAGTCAACAGCCCCGGATGCGAGGGCATCATAGGTCTCTTTCCACGATCCATATGTCCAATCAACTTTATCTTCTAAGCCAGCCGCTTGAAACAATGTCTTCCACAGACCAGTCGTTGCGCCACCAGCTGATGCAGGCATTACCCGTTTGCCGACAAGGTCTTCAAGCGAGTTAATGCCGGAATCTGCTCGCACCATAGGTGAACACTGCCAAATGGTATAAGAGAACATCTGCACGGCATCGACGGGCTTACCCTCATAGCGACCTTTACCGTTAATCGCTGGATACCAATCCGTGGTTGTCGACTGACCAAAATCAATGACTTTTTCACCGAGCAAAGACATGTTCTCGGCGCCACCAGCAGTCGAAAGAGAAGAGTGACGTGCATCCGTAAATTTAGATGCCGCTGCGGATAGTACAGTAATGATCTGATAACCCGTGGAGCCCAAGCTTGAAGAACCCCATTGATAGATTTTCTTTGCAGCTAGAGCTTGATTAGCACCACCAATTAATGGCCCCAAAGCAGTAGCGCCTGCGGCACCACCCAAAGCTTTAAGCACTGATCGTCTGGTTAGTTCACTCATTTTAACTCTCCCTTGAAAATTTTGCTGCACATAGAATTCGGCAGCGGCAAGATGGTAAGTGTATTCAGATATAAGAATTCGAAATTGAACATATTTCAGATTTTCTTATACATACTATACCCCGTTCACGTCAGAACCCGAAACCCCTTGGGCGATATGACGCGGAAATTATCGGATACATCGTCGCATAAACCG
>WASW01087018.1_pt1 | contig 11947 bp, 10 predicted proteins | sample 5698521 | NCBI WGS metagenome assembly WASW01 (sample SAMN11175560, study PRJNA528189) | sponge metagenome | isolation source: marine sponge | host: Leucetta | place: Antarctica: Western Antarctic Peninsula, King George Island | collected 2013-01
AGCGGGGCTAACGGCGAGCCCGGCACCTTCGATGCCAACAACAGCCGCTTTTTCGTCATTCCACGAATTATCACCACTTACACCGATTGCACCCATGATCAGCTGGGACTTGGCATCACGAATAAGTACGCCACCAGGCACAGGGACGAGTTTACCGTGAGATGCCGCCGCGATAGCATTCAAAAAAGGCGCATTCTTGTCTTTCAAATCTCGACTATCAAGACCGAAACCAAGTGCACCATAGGCTTTGCCCATCGCAATCTCAGGTCGTAAAATGCCACTATTATCGGTGCGTTTGAAGGCGACTAAATGACCGCCAGCATCAAGAACTGCAATTGTGAGTGGATCGTAAGATTGTGCCTCGGCGAACGCGAGTGCACCATCAATTATGACATCGGCTTGATTTAATGTGAGTGTCATTTTTTCGCCTTCAGCGCAGTCGCAAGGTATTCCGTTGCTGCTTTGATGCCACCTTTAGACGTATCGTCAATCATACCCAATACATCCAAGGCAATTTCGAGTGCGCCCAAAGTACCCAGCATCATCGGTGCATTGACGTGTCCCATATGGGCGACCCGGAACGCTTTGCCGCTTAAATCACCAATGCCAAGCCCGAGCGTGACGCCCAGAGTGTTTTGGCAATAAGCGCGAATAGGCTCCGGTGCAAAACCTTCAGCTAGCCTTAGTGTCGTTACAGATTGTGAGCGTTGCTTGGGGTCAAGAACATTGAAATCGAACGTGCCGCCCTTGCGCCAGACACTAACAGCAGCGTGTGTCGCACCTGCAAGCAAGGCGTGGCGATGGTGTACATTGTCGAGACTTTCTTCCAAAAGCATATCCATAGCTTTGCGAAGGGCGAACAGCAGATGTACAGGCGGCGTACCGCAATATTTGCGGTAATGCTCGTCTTGATCACGAAATTCCCAGTCCCAGTAAGAAGTTCGAAGACCTGCATTCTGATGGCATTTTTTTGCTTTGGCGTTTGCCGCAACAAAGCCCAATCCTGGCGGTGTCATCAAACCTTTTTGTGAACCACCAACTGCGATATCGACACCCCATTCATCCATTTCGAATGGCATACATGCCAAGGATGCGATTGTATCCACCATGAGTAAGGCGTCATGCCCTGCAGCATCCATCGCGGCACGGATCGCAGGGATATCATTGACGCAACCGCTCGCCGTATCGATTTGGACAACAAGCACGGCCTTGATTCTATTATCTGTATCAGCGCGCAAAGCCTCTTCTACTTTTGCAGGATCAACGGCGCGCTGCCAATCGCCGGGAACGCTTGTAATTTCAATGCCCATGCTGCGGGCTTGCTCACCCCAACCGACAGCAAACCGGCCGCTTTCCAGAACCAAGACAGTGTCACCAGCGCTCAAAACGTTACAGAGTGCGCCCTCCCAAGCCCCGTGGCCATTCGCGACATAGATATAGGTATCGCCAGTTGTTTTAAAAATCTCTTTGAGATCACTCAGGCAACGAGTGGTAATATCGAATAATTCGCCGCCACCGTCTCCACCGTAAATATCGACGGCTGGTCGATGCATCGCTTGTAAAACCTCATCTGGCACTGTTGTCGGGCCGGGAATACTGAGAAACTGTCGTCCACTGCGAAGCGTCATTGTCTAATACCTTGTTTGATTGTTTGTAATTCGAACGCGATGGTGATCCTTCCCGACCGGGCGGGAATTGTCCAGAGAGTAACGCGTAAAAAAGGCAGAGATTGCGCCTTGTGATGAGATCGCTAAATTAGATATCGTTCTTAAGGGGGGAAGTAATGGAATTTGACTTCATTGTCGTCGGTGGTGGTTCAGCTGGGTGTGTGTTAGCCAATCGCTTGAGCGCTGATCCAAGCCATCGGGTGTGCCTTATCGAAGCAGGCGGCGAAGACTGGAACCCATGGTTACACATCCCTGCCGGATACGTGAAGACAATGGTTGATCCTGCGGTAAACTGGTTGTTTGAGACCAAACCTGACGCCTCAACAGGAGACCGGGCAATCCCGGTGCCACGGGGTAAGGTTCTTGGTGGATCAAGCGCCATTAATGGCATGCTCTATGTGCGTGGTCAGGCGCGAGACTACGACACCTGGGGGCAGATGGGATGTCGTGGATGGTCGTATTCAGAAATTTTGCCCTACTTCAAGCGTTCCGAGAACCGTGAACAGGGTGGTGATGAATATCACGGTGAAGGTGGGCCGCTCAATGTTGCGCAGCCAACGGTGACGTATGACACGTTAGATAAAATCATCGAAGCTGGTGGGGAATTAGGGTATCCGACAAATCACGATTATAACGGCGCAGATCAAACTGGCTTTGCTTACTATGAACTCACGCAAAAGCATGGTCGGCGATGTAGTGCAAAAAATGCGTTCATTGATCCGATTCGTGCACGGCGCAAGCATCTGGTCATTGAAACCAAAGCCTTCGCGAAAAAAATCCTTATTGAAAATGGACGTGCTGTTGGTGTGGTATTTACTCAAAATGGTAAAGAACGCACGATAAAAGCGAAGCGAGAGATAGTCCTCGCAGCTGGAGCTGTGCAATCACCCCAATTACTTGAGCTTTCCGGAATTGGTCAAGGCGCACATTTACAATCGCTCGGCATCGACATCATACGCGATCTTAAAGGTGTAGGTGAAAATCTCCAGGATCACTATATTTCACGACTCACTTGGCGACTAAAAGGTCTGGATAGTCTCAACCGGCTAACGCGGGGGCCGTTATTGGTTCGCGAAGCCCTTAAGTTTTTTTGTTTCGAAAAGGCGCTCTGACGATGCCTGCTGGGATTATTGCTGGCTTTGTTAAAAGTCAGCCTGAGCTTGAATATCCGGATATTCAATTCCACATCGCGCATGCAACGTTCGCCAATTCACATAAGCGGGTCTTCGACAAATTCCCGGGTATCACGATCGGGCCGTGCCAACTCCGCCCGGAAAGCCGCGGCAGCATTCACGCAACGAGCCCCAACATGAATGATGCACCCGAGATCGTGCCAAATTTTCTGACCGCGCGCGAAGATTGTGATGCTCATGTTGCGGGGTTACGTATCGGTCGTGCCTTAATGGAAACAAGCGTCATTGCACCGCATGTGGTCGAGGAACTATCACCTGGAATTGATATCAAAGACGATGATGCGTTACTGGATCATGCGCGCCGTACCGGCGCCACGCTCTATCATCCAGTGAGTACGTGTAAGATGGGCACTGACGAGAATGCAGTTGTTGATCCCACGTTAAAAGTCATTGGAATTGACGGGCTTCGCGTTGCCGATGCGTCGATTATACCACGGTTGGTCAGCGGGAATACAAATGCACCGACAATAATGATCGCAGAAAAAGCCTCAGATATGATGATCGCCGACGCGCGCTAGACGCGGAATTTAAGATTTAGATGCTGCGGCGAATTTCTGGCCGACCCATTCATGAAATACACGTGTTGGGCGATCCATGATGGGTGACAGGGTGCCACCGTCAAAGCCCGGTGCGGATCGCCCTTTCTGCATTCCTTCAACAGCAAAGATATCCTCTTGAAAGACAGTTTTCCACATCGTCGAATTGGATGCGCGCATGCGAGACCATTCGCCAGATGTCATATCTTGATTGGCATAATAAATTTCGACGTGTTCACGGGTTCGCGCATTGCTTAAAGGCTCGATACTAATGGCGTAATAATGATCTTTGTGGATGCCAAGTAAAGTGTTCGGGAAAAGCGAAATGTATTCTCCGGCGGCATCCCATTTTTCGGATAACCCCTCAAATTGGGTAAAACGTCGCCCAGTTTCGTCTAGGTTCGGTGCATAGACACGGGTCCCTTGCCCAGAGAATTGCCCATTTTCTTCGATGATTTCGTAATGATCTTCAAGTTTAGAGTATTGGTTTAGTGCTGGATGTACCCATGGGAGATGATAACTTTCGCAATAATTTTCAACGGCGAGTTTCCAGTTGCAGTTCACTTCAAGCTGAAATGATGAATCTTCACCGCCATGAAATATTGGTTTGCCCATGAATTCAGCCCAACGCGTTTCTACGGGTTCGATGTAATCGGAAAATGCAGTGCCGTCACCAGAGATATTGACGAAAATAATATCCATCCACACTTGGCTTCGCACAGGGACGAGGCCCAGCTCTTCTTTGTTCATGTCTGGGTGGTTGTGGACGCCTGGGCCGCCGACATGCGGGGTTGTCTTCAATGCGCCGTTGAAGCCGTAGCACCATGAATGATATGGGCACCGGATGACCCCTTTGAAATTTATTGGCTTTTCGACCAACACCATACCGCGATGGCGACAGACGTTTTCGAACACACGCACGTCACCGTCTTTATCGCGCACAAGCAAAAGTGGACGACCAAGAAATTCAACCGGCGACGCGTCACCTGGGCTTGGAATGTCCTTAGCAAACCCAACGGATGACCAGCTTCCGAACAAAACAGCTTCGTTCTCTTTCGCGTGGACATCAGGATCAATATAGTGAGCATTGCCGAGGCCATGCGCTAACTTGGATTGCTGTGATTCGCTGTTATCTGTTAAGGCCATGCTCGTTGTCTCCTAAATGAGAACCACCGTACTAGCTGCTAGCTGTGCGCATTCATGACGTTACACCCAAAAAAGTGAATATTTGATCTCAATTTCGGACGTCGTATTGTCACCGGGCGACATTTTTCTTTGCCCGGAGCCATTGCATACGGCACGATGCAGCGCTTCTATAACGAGAGGATGTCCATGTCGCGTATTCAAGCAACAGTCGCCGAGGTCACTGCACTTGGGGCAGAGATAAAAAGCTTCAAACTTTCGGCTGATGGTGCGCCCTTTATGGCCGCTGCCCCTGGTGCCCATATCGACGTGTTTTTACCAAATGGTATGATCCGCCAATACTCTTTATGGGACTGGGCTGAAGATGGCAGTTGGTGCGCTATTGGTGTCAAAGGCGAGGAAAAGGGTCGAGGCGGTTCGGCATGGCTGCACGATAATTTAAAGCCTGGTGAGCAGCTCGAAGTTGGTGAAATACGTAACAACTTCGTCCTGGATGAAAATGCCTCTGGTTACGCACTTTTTGCTGGTGGGATTGGTGTCACGCCCATGGTTGCAATGGCACGCCGCATCAAAGAGCTTGGTAAACCGATGCAGTTCTTCTATCTGGCTCGCGACGAAGCCGCAGCCGGTTTTACAACGATACTCGGTAATCTCGAACTTGGATCGTCGTTGGTTCAACATTTTGATGACCGGGACGGCTTGCTTGATATCAAGGGGCATCTTGATGGATTGAATACAGGAACGCAGGTGTATTTCTGTGGACCTGAAGGTTTATTGAATGCTGTTCTAGCGCATACCGAGACCTGGCCAACCGACCGTGTTCACTTTGAACGCTTTAGCGGTGATCCGACAAAATTAAGCGCACCAACCGATGGGTTCGAATTGGTGCTTCATCAAAGCGGGGAATCATTTCATATACCAGAAGACGAGACGATCCTCGACGTATTGATGGAAAATGGTCACAACCCTGATTTTGGGTGCATGGATGGTGTCTGCGGAAGTTGTACGTTAGGTGTGATCGAAGGCGAAGTTGATCATCGGGACATGACAATGACACCAGAAGAACATGATTCCGATGGGACCATGTGTATCTGTGTGTCCCGTGCTAAAGGATCTCGTTTGGTTATTGATCTTTAGTCGTCGCGTCTTCGAGTTTGTCTATATCCATCAGCGTTCCTGCATCATCGACCACGATGGCTTGAATACGCTCAGGATGTTCGATCAATAATGCTCTGGCACCCTGATCTCCTGTTAGTGCGCGAAGCCGGGTCAGATACTTTTTTGCAAACAATACAGGATGACCACGCCGTCCATTATGGATGGGAACAGCAATATCATTTCCGCTTTTTGGATCGAATGCTTCGGCCATTTGAGTGATTGTTTCTGATTTTAAAAATGGCATATCGCCTAGAACAACAAAGAAAGCTTCCATGTCTTCGCTGATGGCGTTCGCGCCCGTCGCTAATGAGGTTCCCATTCCAGCCCAGGGGGTCGGGTTTTCGATGTGTCTAATATCAACGCCTTCACAGGCTTTCAGAACATCTGCAGTGTCTTTGCCTGAAACCAGGACAGCATCACCAAGTTGGGCGCTGGACACAGTGCTAACGGTACGCCTGATAATCGCAGTACCATCAACCTCAAAGAGCATTTTATTTTGATCGCCAAACCGCTTGGATTGGCCTGCGGCTAAAATGATTGCAGCAATGTTCTTGGCAGCGGTCATACGGGGAACTTCTGACGATAAACCTGAAGAACTTCGGCCACCAATGAGATTGCAATCTCTGGTGGGTTGCGGGAACCGATCGAAATACCAAGCGGACCTTTTATGCGCGCGATATTAGTCTCGGCGTAGCCTGCTTGAAGAAATCGTTCCACACGCTCTGCATGGGTGACGCGGCTACCAAGTGCGCCAATATAAAAAGCGTCAGAATCCAATGCGGCTGACAGAACAGGCCCTTCCAATTCATGTTCATGGAACAATGTCGCGACTGCTGTCCAATCGTCAATGCTATCTGGTTTTAAGGACTTCGTGATATCTGCGCCCAGGATTTTGCATCGTTCAGCGGTATCGCCTTCGCTGGTAATGACGGTCACTTCTATATCTGATGCCCGGGCGATCTCAGTCGAAGACACAATGACTGGACCTTTGCCCGCAATGATCAATCGAAGAGGTGGACGATAGAGGCGATTAAACTTACCTCCATCCAAAACAAACTGTGGGCGATCATCATGACCATCAAGAGGGGCAACGTTGCTTAAACCGCTCTCCATATTGGTGATGAGTTGAATCGGTCGGCGGTCTGACGTTGCAGCTAGAATCTTATCGAGATGATCGTCTGAAAACCTGACATCAATGAAAACGTCAATTGCACTGCCGCACGGTAACGCGATATCAAAGTATGGAGAATTCACACCATAGCGAATGGAGCGGTTTTGCCCTTCCTCGATGGCTGTTTTAGTTTCTTCAACCAGCGCGCCTTCGACACAGCCACCGCTCAAGAAACCAGTGAAATCACCGGCATCAGAGATAGCCATTTGGCTGCCTGTCGGGCGAGGCCCTGTTGGCTCTGTATTATAGAGTGTCAGCAGCGCAGCACGTTTGCCTTGCTGACGCCAAGATCTGAGGTCACTTAGCACGTACTCAGAAAATCGACCGTTCATTGTGATATCCGAAGTGCTAATTTACGAAGTTTTTGCATCCTTAATGGCACGCCAAACACGCTCTGGTGTCAACGGCATATCAATATGATGCACGCCAAGGTCCTTGAGCGCATTGCAAACGGCATTGACGATTGCAGGTGGCGCACCAACACATCCAGCTTCGCCCGCGCCTTTGACGCCGAGCAGGTTCTTTGCTGTCGGCGCATCCTCGTAATAGCCAATAACCATTTTTGGCATATCGTCCGCACGTGGCATGGCGTAATCCATGAGTGAGCCGGTGACCAATTGCCCACCGTCGTCATAAACAATATTCTCCATCAATGCCTGGCCGATGCCTTGCGCAACACCGCCCATGACCTGGCCGTCGGCCAGCATCGGATTGATGATGGTGCCGAAATCATCCATGACCCAATATCCATCGACTTTAATGATACCGGTTTCCGGATCGACTTCGACCTCAGCAGCGTGACCACCGTTAGGTATAGAGATAATGCCCCGCTCAAATACGCTGGAGATATTTAATGCGCCGGGCTCCAAGTCGTCTGGAAGCACATCGGGGTCATTCTGAGCGTCGATGGCCTCGCGCATGGTCATTGTGTGGTTTGACCCTGGGACATGGAACCGACCTTCAGAAAACTCAATCTTGTCGGCATCAACATCGAACTGATGAGCTGCGATCTTTTTACCGACTTCGACGATCTGACGTGACGTTTGCAAAACAGCACTCCCACCAACTTCGAGGCCGCGTGATCCACCGTGCCCACCACCAATTGCTGTGGCGTCAGTATCCGCCTGATGGAACGCAACGTCATCGATGTCCAAGCCAAGATGACCTGCAAGAATTTGCGCAAACGCCGTCTCGTGGCCCATGCCCGTTGAAGAACTACCAACAGAAAGGTCGATCTTGCCGTCTTCACGGAAACTGACTTTGGCTTCCTCTTTTGGGCCACCACCCGTGCATTCCAGATACATTGAAATGCCATATCCGCGTTTCTTGCCTGCGGCCATACTCTTTTGGACGCGAGCTTCATAACCATCTCGGTCAGATAACGCGATGGTTTGCTCAAAAACTTCTGGGAAGTTGCCGCAATCGATATCCAATCCCATCGGAGATTTCATCGGCAAGTCTTCTGGGGGGATCAGATTTTTACGACGAAGCTCAATAGGGTCCATGCCGAGTTGTGCCGCAGCATAATCAATAATCCGGTCCATCTGGTACGAGCCTTCAGGACGACCAGCACCCCGGTAAGGATCAAGCGGGCACGTATTTGTAAAGGGTGCAATTGCCGTGTAGTAAATGGCATCAAAGCGATAAGGTCCGCCTTGGGTTCTGCTCGACCCACCGGTTGGCGTGAATGGTCCAACGGTCCCACAAAAAGCGCCTAGATTGCCGATAGTCTCGGTGCGCAAGCCTCGGAACGTGCCATCACTATCGAGAGCCAGTTGTACGGTAGAGACTTGATCGCGACCATGTGTATCGGAGAGAAAACTCTCAGATCGGTCATTGATCCATTTTATCGGTCGCTCGAGTAACTTAGTTGCATGTAAGATCAGAATAGGTTCTGGGTAGACGCCGTTTTTGGCGCCAAATCCGCCGCCCACATCAGGTGCAATATGGTGTAGATTCTCTTTTCCGATCCCTAGAACGGCGTCAGCAATGGTATCGCGGCCTGCATGGATGTTCTGCGACGCATTCCAAAGCGTGTACTTCCCGGTGTCTGCGTCATAGGTTGCGAGCGCACCCCGAGGCTCAAGTGGCACTGCAGTGACGCGATTATTGACCAGATTCAGGGTGATAATATGGTCGGCTTCGCCGAATGCTTTTTTCTGCGCTTCCTGATCACCCAATTCAAAATCGAGACAGATGTTATTGGGTGCAATGTCCCAGATTTGGGGCGCGCCATCTTTAATGGCTTCAGACTGATGTGAAACCGATGGCAGGCTATCGTAATCAACGTCAATAAGTTCCATCGCGTCCTGGCAAACGTCGATAGATTCAGCGACGACGAGTGCTACAGGCTGGCCCACATAACGTACACGATCAATCGCGAGAGGATGATGTGGTGGTTCTTTCAAGTCCGATCCATCAATCGATTTTCGGACCGCAGACTTTGTCGGGATCGGATTGTAACCGGCTGCTTTCCAGTCTTCACCCGTAATGATGGCGAGAACGCCGTCCAGCGCCAGTGCTTCGGCCACATCGATAGATGAAATATCTGCGTGCGCTTCGGGAGAACGTAAGACTGTGGCATAGGCTTGACCATCCAGGTTCATATCGTCGACGTATTTGCCGGTTCCTGTTAAAAAGCGAAAATCTTCGCGACGTTCTTGGCTTTTACCAATGCCGTTTGTGATGTGTGGTGTGTCCATTTTTTCTTCTCCGCTCAACCAGATGCTTCAGCGACGGCACGGCGGACCATAACGCTAATTAAGTGCGCACGGTATTCGCGGCTTGCGTGAATATCTGTGTTTAGATCATCGGCCGGTATCATGCCGTCTTTAATGCTCTCAGGTACGAAACTTAATGTAAGTGCCTGTTCCATTTCTGCGTCACGGAACACACAAGGCCCGGCACCCGTGATCGCAACACGAACATTGTTATGTGACTTAGCGACCATAACGCCGACAAGCGCATAGCGTGTCGCTGGATTTGCGAATTTCATGTAAGAAGCGGCTTCTGGAATAGGGAAACGGAGTTCGGTAATAAGCTCGCCTTCTTCAAGGGCGGTCTCAAACATACCTGTGAAAAAATGATCAGCGGTAATCTCACGGCGGTCGGTGACGATTGTTGCATGTAACGCCAATACAGCTGCTGGGTAGTCGGCTGCTGGGTCATTATTTGCAATTGAGCCACCGATGGTGCCCCTATTGCGGACATGCATATCGCCAATCCCGTTCGCGAGTTTGGCAAGCGCAGGGATCGCGGTCTGAACTTCATGATCTGCAGCGACTTCAGCGTGCCGGGTCATGGCTTTGATCGAAATTGAATCACCCATGGTCGAAATGCCCGAAAGCTCATGAACATGATCAAGATCAATAAGATCAGACGGCATCGCAAGCCGTTGCTTTAGGACAGGGATCAAGGTTTGGCCGCCAGCCAGAAACTGCCCGTCTTCGGCAGCTTCAAAGGCGCTTTTGGCGGCTTCAACAGAATTAGGTGTTATGATATCAAATTCATACATATTTTTAGCCTCGCATCGCTTTTGCGCCGGTCTTCACCGCCTCAATAATATTTTGATAACCGGTGCAGCGGCAGATGTTTCCCTCTAGCCCCTCGCGGATATCGTCCTCAGAAATATCTGGATTGCTTTCAACAAGGGCGACGGCCGTCATGACCATGCCGGGTGTGCAGAACCCACATTGCAGGCCATGGTGGGTACGAAAAGCCTCTTGCATGGGATGCAGTTCGGTGCCGTTTGCCAGCCCTTCAATCGTTTTGATTTGTGCGCCATCAAACTGCCAGGCGAAACTTGCACAGCTTTTGACGGTTTTCCCATCAATGGACACAACGCATGCGCCGCATTGGCTGGTATCGCAGCCAACGTGTGTGCCGGTTAATTTCAGCTCTTCACGAATAAACGTGCTTAATAGCGTGCGCGGCTCGACCTCCTTGGTCGTCTCAACGCCATTTACGTGAACTGTTATTAAAGGCATTTCTCTCTCCTCTGCGAAATCGTCAAAAGGCCATTGAGCGGCCGGTTGCGATCCAAATAGATAACCTTATTCTCAAGACGGCACCTGCAAGCGAACCTTGCATGGCAAACCTGTATTGGAATTACTATATAAAAATTGGGGATGACGCAGGGTGTTGCAAGTCTTTATACAGTAAATTGTAATATATTCCGCTGACCGGCGTTCCTTCCGGTACAAATGGAGAGATGGAAATGAAGTTATCCGACGAGAAGCGCATCGAAGCTTCCAGGGAAGTTGTTTGGCATGGACTCAACGATGTTGATGTTCTCAAACGATCAATCCCGGGCTGCGATAGCCTAGAGCTTGTTGGTGAAAACCAGTTTGAAGCCGAAGTGAGGGCCAAGGTTGGTCCCGTTAAAGCAAAATTTAAAGGCAATGTGACCCTTAGTGATCTCAATCCACCTGAAAGCTATCGGATATCTGGTGAAGGTAAGGGTGGCGCAGCCGGGTTCGCCAAAGGCGGCGCAACCATCACATTGGTAGAAGATGGTGATGCCACCATTCTGAAATACGAAGTTGATGCTGATGTTGGTGGAAAACTGGCACAAATCGGCAGTAGGCTTCTCGAAGGCACGTCTAAGAAGTTGGCAGGTGAATTCTTTGATAATTTTGAGGCGACGCTTAAATCTGAAAATACAGAGAAAGCTGCGGCCGAAGATACTGACAGCGCAATTGCGGAAGAAGCGCCGATAGCTCAGCCTGATACAAATAACGAAGATCAGCCGCTCCCGGGTGAGGAAAAAGACTCATCAAATAAAGGCTGGCTTATGCTGGGTGTGATTTTTGTTGTTGGTGCAATTGCCTTAACGATCTTGCGTTAGCGTATGACAGAGAAACAGCTTCTCATTGTTGGCCATGTACCATCGGTAAATACGCTGAGACTGCGTGATGCTGTTGAGGCAGGTGCAAGCTCTCCCGACATTTCAAGCGTTACAGTGCGGACGCTCAGCCCATTCGATGCCGGACTTGAACCCGGATCCGTCACAAAGAATTTTTTTTGCAGCGATTTTTCTTTTTCCAGGCTTTTCTTTGTCCGGTTTGGCGGCAACATTTG
>WASW01014639.1_pt1 | contig 11941 bp, 10 predicted proteins | sample 5698521 | NCBI WGS metagenome assembly WASW01 (sample SAMN11175560, study PRJNA528189) | sponge metagenome | isolation source: marine sponge | host: Leucetta | place: Antarctica: Western Antarctic Peninsula, King George Island | collected 2013-01
CTTCTCGATCACTTCTCACAACAAGAATGCGCCAACTACTTCAGAAATTCCGGGTATGCGTCAGTTTAAAACGGAAAGACCCTAGGCTGACGACTATGTGTTTTGCGTCATTCTCGTTCATTCAGGTAGCCCATTGCGCCGACAATGCCTCGGCTTGTTGCAGGACGGTCTGTACGGCGGCGCCCTGAAGGTCGGGGGGATAGCCATGGAGTCTTAGTATTCGCTTGACCAACACCCGCATGCGCGCCCGGGCACTTTCCCGGTGTGACCAGTCGACGGTGACGGTGGACTTAAGGCCGGTCAGCAGTTCATGGGCAATGATCTTGAGTGCGTCATTACCCATGACCTCCACCGCACTTTCGTTCTCAGCCAGGGCGTCATAGAAAGCGACTTCATCGGCTGACAGTCCCTCATCCTCACCTCGCTTGCGCGCGTCGCGAATATCGCGGGCAAGATCGATCAGTTCCTGCAAAATCTCAACCGTACTGATCGCATTCGTATGGTAGCGAGCAACGGCATCTTCCAGCCGTTCAGAGAAACGCCTGGTCTCCACCACGTTGGAGTGGCTGCGCGACCTGATCTCGTCGTTGAGCAACTTCCTGAGAGCTTCCAGCGCCAGGTTCTTCTTCTCCATCTGCCGGATTTCCGCCAGAAACTCCTCCGACAATATGGAAATGTCCGGGGTGTTGAGACCAGCGGCCGCCAGGATATCGACGATCTCCGTTGAGACGACGGAACGGTCAATGATCTGCTGAACGGCCAGTTGCTGGTCCGCTACGGACTTGCCCGTGCCCCGGGAGGATTTAACAAGGGCAGCGCGGATCGTCTGGAAGAACCCGACCTCGTCGCGGACCCGACGGGCATCATCACTGGCCGCCGCCAGCGCAAAAGCCCTGGACAGGGCCAGCACGGCATCCTGATACCGACGGTGCGCTTTCTTCCTGGCGTCCTTTGTGGCTTCCTTTTCCGCAGCCTTGTGCTGCCGGTCGAGTATCCATTCGATGGCTTCGGCCATGACGACGAGGCGATCCTGCGGCGTGCTGGTCAGCCCGCGCATGTAATCGAAGCCGTGATACAGGGACCGCACCACATCGTACTTCTCCAGCATCATGGCGACGGCATCGGCTTCGTCAATCCCGGCATTCCCCTGGTCGGCGGCGGAATACTGGCCAAGGGCGGTTTTGAGCTTTTGCGCGATGCCGATGTAATCGACCACGAGGCCGGCGGGCTTGTCCTGGAATACCCGGTTAACACGGGCGATGGCCTGCATCAGCCCGTGACCCTTCAGCGGCTTGTCGATGTACATGGTGTGCATGGAGGGCGCATCGAAGCCCGTCAGCCACATGTCGCAGACGATGACCAGTTTGAGTTGGTCTTTCGGATACCTGGCGCGTTTGGCCAGAAGATCGCGTCGGGCCCTGTTGCCGACATGGGGTTGCCAGTCCTGCGGATCGGATGCGGAACCGGTCATCACGATCTTTATCGTCCCTTCCGTGTCGTCGTCCGAATGCCAGGCGGGCCTGAGTGCGACGATCTCTTTATAGAGTTCAACGCAAATGCGGCGGCTCATGCAGACGATCATGGCCTTGCCGTCCATGGCCTCGACCCGATCTTCAAAATGCCGCACCAGATCGCCGGCGACCATCTTCAGTCGCTTTTCGGCCCCGACCACAGCCTCGACAGTTGACCATTTGCGTTTCAGGCGTTCCTGTTCCGAGAGAGCTTCGTCTTCGGTCAATTCCTCGATCTCGGCATCGATCATGGCCTTTTCCGCCTCCGGGAGATCAATGCGGGCCAGGCGGCTTTCGTAATAGATAGGCACCGTCGCGCCGTCTTCCACCGCCCGGCTGATGTCGTAGACGTCGATATACTGGCCAAACACCGCGGGCGTGTTCACGTCGTCCTGCTCGACCGGCGTTCCGGTAAACCCGATGAAGGAGGCAAACGGCAGGGCGTCGCGCAGATACTTCGCAAACCCGTAGGCAATCTCACCGGTCTTCTGTTCCACGCGCGCCTTGAAGCCGTACTGGCTGCGGTGCGCCTCGTCGGCTATGACGACCACGTTGCGCCGGTCCGTCAGGACCGGATATTCGGTCTCACCTTTGGCGGGTGCGAACTTCTGGATGGTCGTGAAGATCACGCCACCGGATGCCCGGCTCAGGGCGTTTTGCAGGTCTTCGCGGCTCTCTGCCTGTATGGGCGTCTGGCGGATCAGGTCACGGCACATGGAGAAAGTGCCGAACAGCTGATCGTCCAGGTCGTTGCGGTCGGTGATCACGACAATGGTCGGGTTTTGCAGTTCCGGGCGGCGGACCAGTTGTCCGGCGTAAAAGACCATCAGCAGGCTTTTACCCGATCCTTGCGTGTGCCAGATCACGCCTGCCTTGCGGTCACCTTCCGGCGACGATGCGCCGACGGTGCTTTCGACCGCGTGAAGGACGGCGTGATACTGGTGATAGCCAGCAATGATCCTGGAGATGCCCGAACCGGTATCACCGAACACGGTGAAGTCCCGGACCAGATCGAGAAACCGGCGTTGTTCAAATACGCCTTCAATCAGGACCGGCATCTCCGGGCTGCCCCTGGCCGCGACATCGGCGCCGTCGGTCGTGCGCCAGGGCATGAAGCGCTCTTCCCTGGCCGTCAGGGATCCGATGCGCGCCATCAGCCCGTCCGATGTGACAAGAACGGCATTGGTTCGGAACAGCGACGGGATCTGGGTTTTGTAGGTCTGCAACTGATTATAGGCACTGGTCAGGTTGTCGTGTTCAGTGCCGGGGTTCTTAAGTTCGATCACGCCGAACGGCAGGCCGTTGACGAACACCACCACATCCGGGCGGCGGGTGTGGCCGTTCTCGATCACCGTGAACTGATCGAGCGCCAGCCAGTCATTGGCGGCCGGGTCGTCGAAATCGATCAGGCGCACCTTGTCGCCGCGAATGGTGCCGTCTTCGGTATAGAACTCGACATCGATCCCTTCGACGATGGCGCGGTGCAGGCGGCGGTTCTCCTCAATCAGCGACGGTGTTTCGGTGGCGATGACTTTCTTCAGGGCGTCGCGGCGGGTTTCGGAGGGAATATGCGGGTTCAGTCGGTCCACCGCCTGTTCAAGGCGTCCCGTCAGCACGACGTCGGAACAGGCACCCCGTTCGGGTCTGGAGCCGTCGGGACCGGCGACGCTGTCGGCAAGGCGGGTGTAGCCAAGACCTTCCAGTTGATCGAGCAGCATGGCCTCGACATCGGCTTCGGAGATATAAGCCATCAGGCTGCCCCGTGGGCGGTTTTCTCAGCATCTGCGACGCGGATTTCTCCGGACATGAGCTTGGGGAGAAGGAGATCACGGATTTGGGCCAGAGAAACAGTTTCAATCGTGTTCACGACGATCCGTTCATAGAGTGGGCGGACAAGTCCTTCGTAGGTTAAGAGGAGTTGCTCTGACGGCACAACTACCGGGATGGGACGGAATGCCTTTTTGCTGATCTCGGCAAAGGTCGATCCGCCGGAAATGCGCTTGATATAGTCAAGGTTTTCGTAGCACCAGAACAACACAAAGACGTTAGGCAGACGTCTCTTACAAATCATTGCGATGAAGCCTTGATTTACGGCAGTCGGCACTTCGGTGATCGCGAGATAGCCGATGGGGGCACGTGAAGATAAAAGCACAGTACCTGTCGGCAAGAGGCCCGATCTGATCCTCTTGACCCCGGCTTCTGTGATCTTCCTGTCTGTATAGAGCAGCACCGGCGACACTAGCTTTGACAGGTCCCTCGGTGTCACCCAGTGATGCTCACCTCTCTCCCAGTAGGAGACTTCTTTCGTGCTAGGGGTAGCACCGCCTACGGCTTCGATCTCCTTCCCGATCTCCGACACCTCCCACCCCTCCGGCTTCCCGTCGTCATCCAGCTTATCGGGAAACAGGGCCCAAATCTCGGGCGGGAGGTAGAGGTCGCGGCCTTCCATCCTGGCGCGGGTGGGGCCGAAATCCACGAACCAGTCCTTGAACAAGGCCCGCGCCATCGCCTCAAGCGTTTCGTTCATGCGCCGGTTCAGGTCGATTTTGTCGTCCAGTGTGCCCAGGATGTGGGCGATGGCGCGTTGTTCCTCTAGCGGAGGCAGACAAACACTCATCTGCCTCAAGTGCATCGGACCGAAATGCCGTATCACACTACCGCTTCCGAATGCCTCCGCCTGTTGTTGAAAATCTGGCCCCTCAAGCAAGTATCGAATGAAGGGTGCTATCAATCGCTTGTCACGAGGCCGCATCCGGATGATCCCAGTGTATGCAATAGCACCAATGCCTTCTTGGCCTACAACAGCAATGCGGCCAAGCGAGGCGGATGTGCTGAGTAGAATATCTCCTTCGGTGAGACCAAAATGCGACCATTTCTTGGCGACCATTTCAGGATCGAGAAAGTTGCAATGGCTCAGTAAGAGCGAACTCCGATCAAGTCCAGCAAGCCGCACTAGCGGCACGCCAGAGTCGCGGAAGTCCTTGGCAAGGATCCCGGGGCCTTCTTGGAAGTCTATTGCATCAGAAAATTCTGCAATGAACCACTCACTTCCCATACCCAATCTCCTTGAGGTTTGTGGCAAATGCTCTTCCCTTGCCGCCAACACCACATGCTCCACCTCAATCTGCTTGTAAAACGACTCCGGCACGGCGTCCCACACAAACAGATCGACCCGGAACGGCAGGTTGCTTTCCTCGAATGCCTCCCGTAGTTCTCCGACCCGTCCATTTTGCTCTGGTGTCGCAAACACAACCATATCCAGGTCGGATTGCGGCCGGGCGGTCCACTTTGCACGGGAGCCATAGGCCCAGACAGTCGTTCCTGGCAGATACTGTTCGAGCAGCGCTAAAATGGTTTTGCGCTGTCCCGCTGTGATGTCGATAGCCCGGTCTACTCCCATGTCGCCCCGCTCATGGTCTGATAGAGGCCGATAGCGTCGTCAATGAAGTCGGGCATGAGCAATAGGCAGGCTTTTGCCTTCTCGCCATCGTAATCGTGCGACGTGCTGATCCTGGCCTCGGCGTATTGCAGCCACTGCTCCAAAAGCGCCACGAACAGGTCGTTCTCATGGGCAAGCCTGAAAATGGGCTTGGGGCTGTTGGGCACCTCGGCGAGGCCCAGATCTTCGGTAAGGTATCGCTTCAACACTTTCCAGAGGCAGTCATAACAAGTCTCGAAGCGCTGGATGACCGACTCGGCAATTGCCTCGCGATTCAGGCCCGATAGCGCGGGATACTGTCCCAGATTATTCTCGTGCTGCTCCTCCAGCCGCATCAAGGACAACCGGAACTTGTCATAGTCGATCATACGTCTTGCCAGTCGTCACAGGGATAAGTTTTGCCGCGTCCGAGAGTAACCTTTGGATTGACTTGTACAGCTTCGCTGAACGGCATGTCCCGCCCATTACGACCGCTGCGTTGAGCCAAACATTTTCTCACAACCACATAATTCCGGTCGAGTTCCGTATGGCATCTTCCAAATCGCCCAGTGTACCAACCGAAATCTCTTTCAGGCCCGGCCCGCGCAGGACCAGATCAAGGTCACTGCCGTCATGGCTGCGTCCGTTCACACGGCTGCCATAGGCCCAAACCTCGACATCGGGCAGGCGCTCGCACAGCAGTGCTTCGATCACCGCCCGGCGCTTCGGTGCCAGATGCAGTCGATCAGTCATTTTCCGCCGCTCCGGTCATCTCAGCCAGCGCCCTCAGTTGATCCCCGGTGAACAGACGCTTGCCAACCCGGTCCATGTGTGACCTCAGCGGCGCATAGGTGGTGTGCCGATAGCTCGCCACATCAACGGAGACAGGCAAATTACTGTCGTGGAACAGTGTCCAGAGCCGGTCGATGTCCGCTTCGGTCACGTCGCCATGCAGGACCAGGTCGATGTCGGATTGAGGGCGGTGTCTACCGGTTACTCTCGATCCAAAAAGGTCCACGTGCGTTATGCTGTCCGCGGAAGTCGCCAGAATACGTTTGACGGTTTCCATTTGCCGTTGCGACAGGCCATGATCAGCCATCGTCCATGCTCTTCTCCATAAGAAAGAGGTACAATTCCTCCATCGCGCCCAGATAACCTTGCTGGATCTGACCGATAGCCTGCTCAAACTTTTTGAAGTCGTAGGTATGCGACATTCTGTTGCGCACATCCAGCGCGTCCATCCATACCTGTCCGTCGCCGATCAGCCCGGTTTCAAATGCCTTGCGAATGACCGCACGCGGCGTTGTTTGCGCAAAAACGATCCCTTCGCTTTCCAGATAATCCTTCATCACTTTCCACGCCAGTTCCATGGTGTATTCAAAGCGCTGGATAATCCCTTCCTTTTCAAGCTGGTTCAATTGGGCCTCTTGCAGACTATCGATTGCCTCCCGCAGTAATGTGAATGCCCGACCGTAGTTCTTAAATCGATATTTCCAGCGCGGTGTTTCATCGTTCATAATGGTTGCTCCCCGTACCCCAGCGTTTTCAGGTTGTCGGCAATGGCGGTATCGAGCCGCGCCCCCTCGGCCCGCTGTGATTGTAATTCCGCAACCAGCCGCTTCATCTTGTCCCCGAATGGTTCGCCATCGTCCTCCTGCGGCTCGGTGCCGACATAGCGGCCCGGCGTCAGAACGTGACCGTGCTTGGCAATTTCCTCCAGGGTCGCGGACTTGCAGAACCCGGCAACGTCCTCGTAATCACGGCCTTCGCGCCAGCGATGGTAGGTGTCGGCGATCCTGGCGATATCTTCGTCGGTAAACTCGCGCCGCGTGCGGTCCACCATGACGCCGAGCTTGCGAGCATCGACGAACAGGATTTCACCTGCGCAATTGCGAAGGCCGCCGTTCTTCCTGTTCTTGGCCAGGAACCACAGGCAGGCCGGTATCTGGGTCGAATAGAACAACTGTCCCGGTAGGGCGATCATGCAATCGACCACATCGCCCTCGATCATCGCCTTGCGGATGTCACCTTCGCCCGACTGGGTGGAGGACATGGAGCCGTTGGCCAGCACCACGCCCGCCGTACCGTTGGGGCCCAGGTGATGCAGGATATGCTGCAGCCAGCCAAAGTTGGCGTTGCCCGCAGGTGGAATGCCGTATTTCCAGCGGGCATCCTCACGCAGGCGTTCCCCGCCCCAGTCGGAGATGTTGAAGGGCGGGTTGGCGAGAATGTAGTCGGCCCGCAGATCGGGCAGTTCGTCCTTGTGGAAGCTGCCCTCGGAATTCCAGCGGATGTCGGCGTCGATGCCGCGCACGGCCAAGTTCATCCTGGCCAGCCGCCAGGTGGTGTAATTGCTTTCCTGCCCGTAGATGGCGATGTCGCCCAGGCGGCCTTCGCGGGATTCGACGAACTTCTCCGATTGCACGAACATGCCGCCGGACCCGCAGCAGGGGTCATAGACCCGGCCCTTGTGGGGCGACAGCATCTCGACCATGGTTCGAACGACAGAGCGCGGCGTGTAGAACTCACCGCCGCGCTTGCCTTCGGATCCGGCAAACTGGCCGAGGAAGTATTCATACACCCGGCCCAGAACGTCGCGGGACTTGCCCTTGCCCTCATCCATGGCAATTCCGGAAATCAGATCAATCAGTTCGCCCAGCATCACGGCGTTAAGGGCAGGGCGGGCATAGTCTCTGGGCAGCACGGCCTTGAGGGTCGGATTGACCTTCTCGATGGCGAGCATGGCCTCGTCAATCAGTTTGCCGATACCGGTTTGCCTGGCATTGGCCTGCAAGTGGGACCAGCGGGCTTGCCCCGGCACCCAGAAGACGTTTTCGGATGCGTATTCGTCCGGGTCTTCCGCACCGTCGGGATAGTCTGCCAGAAGTTCCGTGTGCCTTGCTTCAAAACTGTCGGAGATATGTTTGAGGAAAATCAGGCCAAGGGCTATATGCTTGTAATCCGACGGTTCCATATTGCCGCGCAGCTTGTCGGCGGTTTTGAACAGGTCCGCCTCGAACCCGAGGTTCGCGCCGTTGTTGTTTGGCTGTTTTACCATCTAGTCCTCATCCTTGCCTTGCGACGGAGAAACGGCTTCCCCGGTCCGGCTTTCGTTGGGCGTTCGCGTGATCGAAAAGCGATCAAATACATCTCGGAACGAGACGCGGAATTCGTCGATCATCTCGTCGCCAAAGGCCAACCAGTCCACGGAACGGATAATGGTTTCTTCATGGAAACCGTTGGCAAAAAAACTTCCCCGACATGTGTGCTCAATGTTCACTTACCGCCAGAATATCTGGTGGTCACGCAGTATAGCAACCCTTCATACACAGATATCTCTTTTCAACAATGTATTGTCACTAACATGCGGTATGTCCGGCTTATGTAACAAACTAACTATCCGGTTTTAGACTGGATTAGGCAAATGAAATCGCTCGTCATAACGGAAAAATCAAATCAAGCCAAAAACGTATTGAGCGCCGTCGGTAATCAATACGGTGAGGTATTGGCCGCTCAAGGCCATTTGTTGGAGCTGCAAGAGCCGGAAGACGTAAATAGCGCCTGGACCTGGGCGGAGTGGGATTTCGAGCTTCTACGGCCGGAATCGGGTTTCTTCAAAACACAAATCCCGCGCAAAGCGCCGGACAATATAAAACGCAAGATAGCGGCTATAGGTGATGCGTTAAAAACAGCGGATCGCGTTATCATCGCAACGGATGATGATGTGGAAGGGCAAGTTATCGGGCAAGAGCTTGTCGAGTTCTTTGATTTCAAAGGCGAAGTGCTGCGCGCGACCTTCAACGAAGAGGACGACAAAAGCCTTCAAAAAGCATTTTCTAATCTGCGTCCTAACGAAGAGTTCCAACATATCTACAGTGCCGGCATTGCTCGCCAACAATCGGATCAAATCTATAACCTCATCCTGACGCGCGTGGCATCTAAATCGATCAAGCCACCTGAAATACAAGGGGCGCTCGGTATCGGTCGCGTGAAAACAGCGACTCTCGGCATGATCTGCAAAAGAGAAAATGAGATAACAGGTTTTACGCCTGTTAATTATTATCAGATTGTGGCCTCTGTAACGGCGAGTGACGGCACAATCCTTTTACGCCATGACCCGGAAAAATACGGGAATAAGGAAAAGCTGCTCTCTGAGGACCAGGCGCAACAAATCGTTCTCGATGCGGAGAACTGGAACGGCTTAATAAGTGTGTCGGGCGAAGAAAAACGGAAGGGGCCACCCAAGTTTTTCGGACTGCCACAACTTCAAGCCTTGTTCGGATCGCGGAAAGGTTGGGCGGCGGAAAAAACGCTGTCGGTTCTTCAATCACTCTATGACGTTCACAAAATCATAAGCTATCCGCGTGCTGATGCTCAGTATGTGGGAGAAACGCAAGTCGGCCATGTTCCCGCGATTTTGCAGGGACTAGCAACCATTGACGGCTTCTCGGATCGGGTTCCGGACTCGCCGGAAGTGCGGACGGGAAAGAAAGGCCATTACTATGATAAAGGCCTCGCCGGTTCTAGCCACCACGCCATTATTCCGAATATGAATTCAATGGACGGTGTAGCAGAAATATATAAGCGTTTGTCGGAAGACGAGCGTGCAGTTTTTGATATCATCGCGAATAATTTCATTGCGGCCATGTGGCCGGACTGGATTTACAATCAAACAGTCGTTGTTGCTGAGATTTCCGGCCGTGAATTTCGCGCTGTCGGGAATGTGACAACATCTCTCGGCTGGAAAACCGTAAACGCGGATACGGCCGGAGACGAAGACGAAGAAAAAGACGAAGACGCGGCAACGCTGCCGAACGTGTCGGACGGCGAAAACGTGCTGGTCGCCTCTGCTTCGACCGAACGGAAAACCACTAAACCGCCCGCACGGTTTAACCAAGGCTCGATCATCACGGCCATGAAAAACGCATGGCAGTTTGTCGAAGACGCGGACCTGAAGGAACAACTTAAATCTTCTGAAGGAATCGGCACCAATGCCACAAGAGGGACAATCATCGAAGGATTGTTCCGGCAAGGGCAAATCGAGCTGAATAAAAAACACATTGTCGCGACGGCTGCGGGGATGCTGGTCTATAAGACACTCCGCGAAGTAACTCCGGCGCTGGTCGATCCGGGAACCTCTGCGGCCTGGGGCATTCTATTTGCGGACGTTCGCAAAGGCGAGCGGTCCATGGAATCTGTCGTTGACGAAATATCGGCAAATGCCGTCAAACTTATGGATATTCTCAAATCCAATAAGAACGGGACGGTCAACGCGCCTAGTGAAAAAATGCTGGTGGCGGCTCGTCGGTGTGCTGAACGGGCCGGTATCGATCTGCCGGAAGGGGCAGATTCGAATTTTCAAGCCTGTAAGGCCTTTCTCGATACTCATATGAAAAAAAAGCTCTTATCCGCCATCACCTAAACAGATTGAATGGGTCGAAAAGATGATGCTCAAAGGCGAGAAACCACCGGAAGGGTGGGAGCAAGACGCAAAACTGTGTGCAGCATATTTAGATAGGGTGTTCGGCAACAAAAAGAAGAAGGGCGGCGGGGAAAACGGCGTTCGGGAAAATAATCGTTAAACTAATCCTCCCCTAAGTCTGCAATCATAAGACCGTGCGCCTCGTTGTTACAGCGGGGCGCACCTTCGTTTAGCCACGTGCGTGACACCCTCACGGTGTAACCGCAGTCGGGGCACTCGGCCTTAATCATCCACGTGGACTGCTTCGGCGGTGTCGTGCTTCTGGTGCCTACCTCCATTCGTGCGTGTGGCAGGTTGCCAACGCGCAAAAGAACAGGGGGCCGGATGGTGTCGATTTCATGGGCGAGAGCAAACCCATAGCCAAGGCCAGGGTGCGAAACGCTCCGCCATGACCTTGTTTCAATCCGACAATCGCGTGAATCATTTCATGGCATAAGGAATTGGCAAAAAGCCGCTGCCTGTCCTCGCCCGAAAGCTGATCACACATCACCTTGAACCCCGCATCGGGTTTAAGAGCCAGCCAGGCTTCCGTCGTCGCCGCAGGGTAAGCTGCAACGAAGCAGGCATCGCTATGAGGAAGGCTCATGACAAAATAATGGGCCCGGTACTGAATGCCGCCGATGATCGCATCCGCCTCGCCAAAATCTGCCTGGGCATGGCCCGGAGAATGGCTTAGCGGCACGTACATCTCCCGCTGACGTTGCCGGGCGGAAAAAATGTAATCCTTCACGATGGTGATGCCACCGGTAAATCCGTACTCGTCACGAAGACGCTCAAAAACCCGTTTCGAAGTATGACGCTGCTTCTTCAGACGCTTGGTATCGTCTTTGTTTTAAATGCTCATTGACACTACGGCATGCGGGTTGCCCTGATTGATGCGCAGGGGCAGATGTTCACCAGTCGTGAGCCAGCCGGGCATCCATGGCAAATCAATATGGATAAATACAGCGGATTTATTCGGGAGCCTTCGGGCTATTCCGGTGCTGCGGAGCGGCGTGATGTGGAAGATGTGCATACCCATCATGGTTCCCTGAATAACCCGTCCCCAATCCGCATATTTCCCCGCCAAGTGGATGCTACTCTGTTTGGTGGGCTGGCCCGGTTTGTTCGCCGGGGTGCTGAAATGCACCAGGCAATCCGTGCCCGTTATCACATGGCCGGTGTGCAGGTCAGCATTCTCGATATTTATGTGGATGATAAGCCTGTTGTTGGGGGATTTCGCCTCAAACCCATGCGAGGGTGTCTGCAATGAGATCAGTATCAATAATTCTGACCCTGATCCTGGCTACATTTATCGCGGGATGTTCTCAGACTGTCTATAAGCCACTTGCCGCCCAAGGCGGTGAGGGTGAAACGATGTTTGATCGTGATGTGTATTATCAAGTGTCTCCAGCACTTTACAATGAAGCGCCCGATTGCGTGGTTATCTGGCCGTTGGTTATGACGGGACTGTCGGAAAAGTCCATTTTCGGGCAGTTACAAAATATTAACTCATTGATTATAAACGTTAATATTTTTCATAAATCGGTT
>WASW01065739.1_pt1 | contig 11935 bp, 11 predicted proteins | sample 5698521 | NCBI WGS metagenome assembly WASW01 (sample SAMN11175560, study PRJNA528189) | sponge metagenome | isolation source: marine sponge | host: Leucetta | place: Antarctica: Western Antarctic Peninsula, King George Island | collected 2013-01
GATTTAAGGCAACGCCGGGATCGGGTTGGGTGTTTGCCCATACCATCGCCGAAAACCGGCCACATGAATTGAACGAACTGTTCACACTTGATCGGTTCCATAAAGGGTACGCGATCGACGAACGCGGGGCTGGGCCAACCCCCGGCGCGCATTAGGAGAAACCATTAATGTTTAACATCAAATGCCCCTGGTGCGGTGAACGCGCGGAGATTGAATACACTTATAAAGGTGATGCGTCTGTCCGCCGCCCGAACCCGGAGACCGCTAGCGAAACCGAGTGGCTTGACCATATTTATCTGCGCGACAACCCGTCCGGCGACCATGACGAGATATGGCAACATTCTTCTGGATGTCGGCAGTTTGTTAAAGTTCGGCGTAATCTGCGAACGCACGATATTCTGCAAACCGGAAAATCGGATGAACTTTCCCCGGAGACGGCCTCATGACAGCTCAACACTATCGTACAGAGACAGGCGGCAAGATTGATCGGTCACACCCTCTCTCCTTTACGTTCAATGGTAAACGGCTTCAGGGTTATCAAGGTGACACCCTCGCCTCCGCACTGCTTGCCAACGGCGTACGCCTGATCGGGCGTAGTTTTAAATATCACCGGCCCCGCGGCATAATGGGTAGCGGGTTCGAAGATTCCAGTGGACTGGTCCAGCTGGAAACCGGCGGCAGGACCGAACCCAATCTGCAAGCGACCCGGATCGAATTGTACGAAGGGTTAACTGCGTGCAGCCAAAATTGTTGGCCATCGGTTGGGTTTGATATCGGCGCCATCAATATGGCGTTTAACCGGCTGCTTCCGTCGGGATTTTATTACAAAACGTTTATGTGGCCGAAAAAAATGTGGATGACGTATGAGCATATCATCCGAAATGCTGCCGGCATGGGCGAGAGCCCGAAGACCATCGATCCGGATACATACGCACATCGGTTTCAACATTGCGACGTTCTGATCGCTGGTGGTGGCCCGGCGGGACTATCCGCTGCATTGGCCGCCGGTCGGTCCGGCGCGCGGGTAATTCTGGCCAATGCCGAACCTGAATTTGGCGGCATGTTACTCAGCCAAAATTCTGACATAGATGGTAAACCGGCGGATCAGTGGATCACCGAGGCACTGGCGGAACTCACTAAAATGGATGGCGTCACGCTTTTGCCGCGAACAACGGTTACCGCCTATTATGATCACAACATGCTTATCCTCAATGAGCACGTGACCGATCATCGCCCACCCCAGTCGGATCACCTGCCGCGCCAACGTTTGTGGCAGGTTCGGGCCCAAGAAGTCGTTCTGGCAACCGGCGCGCTTGAGCGGCCAATCGTGTTTGCCAATAATGACCGACCCGGCGTGATGCTGACATCGGCGGCTTTGACCTATGCCAATCGCTACGGTGTTCTGTCTGGAAAGAGCGCTGTGATTTTCGCCAATAATAATTCGGCTTATCAGGCCGCGGTTGATCTTGACGAAGCCGGTATTCGTATTCAGGCCATCGTCGATGTACGCAGCGACATACCTGATCATCTTTTAAAACAGATGCGAGACAAAGGCATTGAAGTCGCCTCTGGTCAGGTTGTCACCAACGTTACCGGAAAGAAAACCGTAAGATCCGTGACCGTCTCTTCAATAAACGCCGATACCAATCAACTGACCGGACCCGAACGGACGATTTCCTGTGATCTTGTTTGCCTGTCAGGGGGTTGGACACCATCGGTGCATCTGTTATCGCAGTCGAAGGGTAAACTCAGGTTCGATGAACAGCTGAGCGCGTTCATCCCGAACAGCTCGGCGCAACATGAACGCTCCGCCGGCGCCTGCAATGGCGACCTGTCCCTTGGCGCGTGCTTGTCGGGTGGTTTTGCTGCGGGCTCGGACGCCGCGGCAAAAGCTGGGTTTAAAGTCGTCGCCGCCACAAACACCCTGACCTGTTCAGATGACGACGGTCTGTCACTGCAGCCCATCTGGTCCGTACCCCATGCCGGGCGTGATCACGGCAAACGGTTTGTTGATTTCCAAAACGATGTGACGGCGGAGGATGTGGCCCTGGCGCACCGGGAAAATTACATCTCGGTCGAACACCTCAAGCGTTACACCACGCTTGGCATGGGCACCGACCAGGGACGCACCTCAAACGTTAACGGCCTGGCGATCATGGCTGAGCTCCGCGGCGAAGACATATCAGCGGTTGGAACAACAACCTTCCGCCCGCCCTTCTCCCCGGTTACCCTTGGTGCCATAACCGGGGCCGAAACCGGAGAACACTTTATACCAATCCGCCGATCAGCCATGCACCACTGTCATGAGCTCGCGGGGGCAACCTTTGTCCGCGCTGGGCAATGGTTGCGGGCTCAATATTACCAGCGGCCCGATAAGAGCATGTGGCAGGCGATCTGGCGCGAAACAAAACAAGTGCGCAAAACCGTCGGTATGGTTGACGTCTCGACACTTGGAAAAATTGATCTGCAGGGCAAAGACGCCGCCGAGTTTTTGAACCGACTTTATATCAACGGTTTCAAAAAACTGCCGATTGGAAAATGCCGTTATGGGGTGATGCTGCGCGAAGACGGCATGGTGTTTGATGATGGCACCGTCACCCGAATGGGCACGAACCATTACCTGATTACCACCACCACCGCGCACGCCGGCCCCGTTCTGCAGCACATGGAATACATGGCCGCAGTTGAATGGCCGAACCTTGACGTCAACATGATCTCAGTGACCGAGGAATGGTCGGCAATCGCTGTTGCCGGACCGCACAGCCGAACCGTTCTCGAGCGCGTGTTGAGCGATATTGATCTCTCAAACGAGGCCTGCCCTTTTATGGCCTTCCGGGAAGTATCCATCGGCGGCGCGCCGGCGCGGCTGTTCCGCATCAGCTTTTCCGGTGAATTGGCTTATGAAGTTAACGTTCCGGCTGACTACGGGTTCGACGTCTGGAACTGTTTGATGGAAGCCGGAAAAGAATTCGACATCACGCCTTACGGCACCGAAGCGATGGCCATTCTGCGGATTGAAAAAGGCCATGTTGTTGGCGGTGAGTTAAACGGACGGACCACGGCAGGGGATCTTGGTTTTGGGCGCATGATGAGTTCAGCCAAAGATTTTGTCGGTAAACGGGCGGTTGACCGCCCTGGCCTGCAGGACCCGAACCGGGCGCAACTGGTCGGCGTTGTTCCTGTAGACGGCATGACAAAAATTCCGCGCGGCGCTCGAATTATCGATAACCCTGACCTGCCAACGCCGATCCCTATTCAAGGCGAGGTAACGTCGTATTGTTACAGCCCCAACCTCAAAAAACCAATTGGCCTTGCCTTGATAAACAATGGGCAAAACCGGATCGGCGAAAAAACCTACGCCGTTTCACCCCTGAACAATCAAACTGTAAAAGTTCGAATTTCAGACCCAGTGTTTATTGATCCGGAAGGAGAACGGCTCCGTGGTTGATACAATCAAACGGCGCTCTGCCCTGGAGCACATTTATAAAACCGGATCGTTCGGCTCCGGCGAAGGTCTGTCGATTACCGAACGCCGCCCACTGGAAATGTTTGATATCGGCGGCGTCCCTACAGAACCAATCGCTGGCTGCACGATCCCAATGGGTCCAAATACTGTTACTTCGGCCGGTGGTAATCGTCTTTTATGGTTGTCGCCGAACCGTTGGTTACTGGTCAGCGGCAACCCCGATGTAGCACTTGAAACAGACGTTATACGCAATGTAAGCAGCGGTAGAACCGTACTCAGATTGACGGGCCCGAACGTACGCGACGTGCTCGCCAAAGGCTGCCCGCTTGACCTGCATCCGCTAGCTTTTAAAGTCGATACCTGCGCGCAAAGTAAAATCAGCAGCCTGAATGTGTTGATTGACCACGTCGACGCTGACACATTCGATGTCTACATCGCCCGCGGTTTCGCCCAAACATTCTGGGAGTGGCTGATCGAAGCATCCAATGAGTACGGATATCAGGTCTTGCCTTAAACCAATCCCGGCTCGCCCCCCGCAACCCGCGTCTGGCGCATATGGCGGCGGTATCGGTCAGCGTCATACCCTGTCCCGCGATGAAGCAAACAGCGGTTGTCCCACATAACAGTATCGCCGACCTGCCACTGGTGGGCGTAGATATCTTCTGGCCGGGTTGTTTGGACCAGCAGGTCATCGAGCAGGCGGCGGCTATCAATACCAGACCGGCCGGCTATCGAACGCGCGTGCGATCCGATATAAAGGTTCTTCCTGCCGTTTCCCGGATTGACCCGAACCAACGGGTGTTTAACCGGCGGCAGGGAGGCTGCGTGATTGGGGTCCACCGGCGCAATCGGGCTGCGCGAAAAGACATAATCATGAATTACGGTTAGGGGATCAACTGTCGCCCGCGCCCTCTCGTCCAAACGATCGTAAGCAGCCCGCATGGAAACAAACTCGGTTGTGCCTCGCTCGCCCGGCACTTCGTAAGCATGAAGGATTGACACATAAGACGGCAGTTCGCGGAACGACGAGTCCGAATGCCAGATGTTATTACCCTTCTGGTATTTGGTGTTCAGATTAGCATTGTCTTTTTTGGTGCCGTCATCATTAACATTGCCGACCGTGCCGAAATATTCGATCTCGCCGGTTTTGCCATAAGTTACGTGTTCAGCTTCCGGCTCTCCCAAATGGCGTGTGAGGGCAAGGTGCTTGTCGTCGCTCATGTCTTGGCCCGGGAAACACAGGATAGAATAGGTATCGACGGCTGTATGGATTGTGGTCACATCTTCTGAAGATAGATCCCCCGTCAAATCAATACCGACGATACGGGCTCCAAAATCTGGATGAAGAGTATCGTATTGTAATTCAGTCATGTTTTCATTCTCCTGCCCCGTTAATCGGGGTGTGGTCATAATTCTGCCGGGCGTGAATACCATCAACGCCGCCAAGTTCTTCGATACGCTCGGCCTGATCCGAAAAGGCTGCAGCACTGACGGCCTCCGGATCACCAAATTCCCGGCACAGGCGCTGGTGAAGGTGATCTCGAATATTCTGATGATCGCCACTAAGGCCAAGATCATTTTCTTCAAACGGATCAGTATTGAGATCAAACAACTGCGGCGCAAATCCCGCATAGGCCGTGTATTTCCAATTTCTTACGCGGATCATCATATAGCCAGTGATCGACCCGCCATCGTGATATTCGCTAAGGACAACACGCTCGGGGTCATCGGGCATTGACGCGGTCTCGATCAAGGATTGTCCAGGCAGTGACAGATCAAATTCAGTCTCTTCAAGTCCGGCGCTCTGCAATACTGTCTGGTGAACATCAACGAGTGAAGTCTGGGTCGCACAAACGCCCTGCGGCACGCCGCCGCCGGAAAGGATCATGGGAATACCGGCGGAATCCTCATGCATCGTCATTTTTGTCCAGAGTCCATGGTGCCCGTTTAACTCGCCGTGGTCAGACACAAATAGAACGGTCGTATCGGTCAGTCGCCCGCTCTGCTCAAGCGCACCAAGAACGTCGCCGATTAGATCATCAACAAAGCTGCAGAGACCAAAATAGGATTCCCGCGCGATCTGTTTTTGAGTCTCATCAAAGTGATCATCATAGTTAAAATAACTTCGAAACGCGTTGAGCACGGGATGACGATATTCTGTCTTGTATCCGGCGAACCTTGGTTTCGGAATGCGGTCCGGATCGTACATCTCGAAATACTGTTTTGGGCAACGTAGCGGATAGTGGGGGCGCAGGAACGAGACAAAACATGTCCAGGGTTTATCCCGTCTGGTAGCCCCTTCAGTCGATAACCAGTTTACTGCCGTATCACACACGGTGCGGTCATAGTCTGAATAGTCATCATCACTGTCATCATCACTGGGGCCAATAGCGCTGGCGAAACCTGTCGTATCATAGGGCGTGTGATCCTGGCGGCGCAGCAAACCGAAAACCCAACCCTCTCCGTTCTGTACGTGCAACGGCACCAACTCGCGCGCGTAGCCGTTGTTATTCTCCGTGCTGCGGTAGTGCAGTTTACCGATCGAGACCGTCTCCATACCCTCATTCTGCAAACGGTGTCCCCAACCCGTCGGAGTTCCCGAATAAGCCTCGGCATTGGACCAGCAGCGGTTTTGGAAAACGTACCGCCCCGATTGAAACGCCGCCCGCGCCGGCACGCAAATCGGCGAAGGTGTATAAGCGTTATCAAACCGCGTTCCCATCGCTGCCAGCCGATCAATATTAGGCGTCCGCGCCACCCCACCATAACACGACACGCCATCGCGGGCGTGTTCGTCGGTCATGATGATGAGGGTGTTATTGGGCATGGATGATTACGACCGCATTATTCAATTACACTTGTCGAAGCACCCAATCATACGCCATGCTTACTCAAGCTCCAACAAACTCTCTCCAGGTCGTACCCGCGTAAACTCAACCGACTTGGTGCTGAGATCGATTTTATCTCCATCCATCTTCACCCGTGTGTACCAAGAGTTTTCCACATCCTTCGCCTCCGGATGGTCGGTTCGGAAATGAGCGCCGCGGGAATCGTCGCGGGCGATGGCGGCTTCGATGATCACTTTGCTGACCAGGATCAGGTTATTGAGGTTCATCCAGTCGTGCCAGGTTAGGTTATAGGCGCGATCATTACCCGAAATTCCGGCTTCCGATAATTCTTCGCCAAGCGCCTCGATGGTCGATTTTGCCCGCTCGAGCCGTTCGCCGTCGCGGAGAATACCAGCGTCGTCCCACATCGCCGTATAGAGGCGCTCGCGAATGCCGGGCAGGTCTCCAACAGATTTTGAAAATGGATGCAGGGCCGCTTCGACCGCAGCGGTTATGGCGGCATTGTCGGGGTCGCGCAATACGCCTTCCGAAGGCACCCATTTGGCCAGGGTGTCACCGGCAAGGCCGCCGAACACGGTCGAGTTGGCGACGCCGTTGCCGCCGAGGCGGTTGGCCCCGTGCACGCCGCCGGTATCTTCACCGGCCGCGAACAGCCCCGGTAGTTCAGTCGAACAATCAACGTTAAATTCAAGGCCGCCCATCATATAATGGGCTGTTGGTACAACCTCAACAATGCCGCCAACCAGATCAAATCCACAATCAGCGCAGCGGGTGACCATTCCTTTGAACCGTTTGCGTACCTCTTTTGGGTCAAGATGACGCATGGTGATAAAGAGGCCACCATTTGGGCCAGTGGTTCCATTAATGATTTCCGAATACATGGCGCGGCTGACAATATCGCGGGTCGCGCGTTCATTACGCTCATCGTATTTATGCATGAACCGTTCTTCGTTCCCATCGAGTAAATGACCGCCATAACCGCGCAGCCCCTCTTCGATAATCGTGCCGGTGATGCGCGTATCTTCACCCGCGATCAATCCGGTCGGGTGAAACTGCACCATCTCCATATCGCGCATGGTCAGGCCGGCGCGCAGCGACATCGCCATGCCGTCGCAGGACTTGTCCCCGGACGGCGTGTGATATCGGTACATTGACGGGCCGCCGCCGGTCGCCAGCAATACGGCTTTCGCCTGAACAAACAGAAACCCGCCGGTGCGGATGTCGGTCATCAACACACCGGACAGGCCGGACCCATCGGCGGCCATGATAAACTCCAGCGCCCGGTGGTCTTCAAGTCGATTAATACCGCGTTTCCAGACCTGTTCGGACAAGCGGTTGATAATCTCGATGCCGGTCAAGTCGCCCTTGTGCACCGTACGATCATAGGTCTGCCCGGCGAAGGCTTTCTGATGCAAGCTGCCGTCCGGGTTTCGGTCAAAAAAACAGCCAAGTTCATTTTCCAGTTCGCGAATGCGGACCGGTGCTTCGTTAACCAATGTCCACGCAAGTTCCTGATGATTGAGCCACTTGCCGCCTTCGATGGTATCCATAAAATGGCGCACTTCGGAATCATCGACAGCCATGGCCGCATTGTACCCACCCTGCACCATGCGCGTGCACCCCGATTTCCCCAACAGGCCCTTGACGGCAATGGTGATATCCAGATCGCTGTTCCCCTTGGCTGCGTGGAGAGCTGCGAACAATCCGGCTCCGCCCGCACCAAGGATAAGGACATCGGTTTTTTGATGGTTAATGGGGATACTCATATCAGACCTCAGTTTTCAAAGAACAAGCGCTGCGCCGGAAACCAGTAGCAGGGCCAGGATAAATTGTCGAAAGCGTTTTTCATCAAGCAGGTGGTAAACTTTCAACCCGGCCCAGCCACCGATAAAAATTGCCGGCAGGCACCAGAGCAACCGAACACCGGTTTCGGCATCGACGTGCCCTTTCCACGCCAGCCAAGCGACACTTAATCCATGCATAGCAAAAACGAAGGGCTGGTAGACGCCGCGCTGGCGGGCTTTGACCCATCCGCGCAAACCAACCCAGAGCGTTGGTGTGACACCGCTTAACCCGGCAAATCCGCCGAGGACCCCACCGAGGAACCCGATCATGGCGTCAGCCGATTTTCCGCCCCATGTCATTTCGTTTGTTTGTTTTCGCAGCAACATGAAAACACCGTACGTGATGAGAAAATAACCGATGCCGTAGCGAAATGGATCGGGCGCCGTATTGGCCAGGAACCACGCGCCGAGCGGCACACCCAGAACGCCGGCAAATACAAACGGCGGCAGGTCGGTGTAGATTAGTACGGCACGTAATTTGTAGAGCGGTTGCAATTGCATCACGAACCCGCAGGCGACGATCAGCGGCACGGCCTCAATCGGATCAAGAAAATGAAACCACACGGCACCCAGAACCAGCGCATCACCAAACCCCGCCGCGGCAACAACAAAGGCGGCGAGAAACGCACCGACGGGTATGATCAGAAATTCAACCGGCATTGAGTAAAAACACCAGTCCGGTAGCAAGGCTGACACCGATCGAGATCGCCAGCGCGGTTTTTTGCCACGCATACCAGGCGAGGAATTCAAGCCCGAGGAGACGCAGGCCGCCCGTTAAATGAGCTGCTAACATGATAACCATGCCGGTTTCCATAAATTTCATGACGGGCGTTGAGGTCCATCCCAGAAATTTATCGAGCATGGCAGGATCACTGATGGCGAGGCTAAGAACATAGAGATGAACAGGAATAAACGCAGCGAGCAATACGCCGGACATGCGGTGCACAAGAAAGGCCCAGTAGGTGGAATGATTTCGATTGGTCGGTTTCATGTCGCGCCGCCCAACGAATAAAGCCCATAAATTGTCCGCATGCCCAATACTATAACGAACAACCCAAATAACATGGTCAGTAGACCAACACGCTTTTCCGTTAATGGAGTGCTCTCTAATAGGACAGTTCTTAATCCAATGGGTGCATGCACGGAGACGGCTGCAATAAATATGCTATAGAAAACCAGCCATGTGACATTACCACTGATCCGGTCGGATATTTCAGCTGTGCTCACGCCGCCCTGCGTGGCGATGATCATGGTGGCAATATGAACGATAATACAAAACGACAGAACCATGGCACTGATCCGCTGGGCCAACCACATCCAAGTTTCGGTGCGCGCAGTCGTATCTCGCATTACAGTTTCCCCCGAATCGCAGCCTTGACGGTTTCGCGTTTTAGTCCTGCGATGGCAGCGGTCGGGTTTAATTTCTGCGGGCATCTCTCAACGCAGCCTTGCTGGCTATGGCAACTGAGGCATCCGTCGTCACCAGAGACCGCACGTAGTCGTTCATCAAACGCCCCATCCCGTTCGTCATTGATCAGGGTCCATGCCCGGTTCAGTGCCGCTGGTCCAAGGTAATCCTGTTTCCACTTAACCACATCACAAGTCGCGTAACAGGCACCGCAGCCGATACACTCAATGCCAGCGTCAACAAACTTCCGTTTGCGGTCCTTTGGTGATACCGCGGCCAGGTCGTCATCGCGGGTCGCCGTTGGGGTGAACGATCCCCTAGCTTTTGCCCACTTGTCAAAGAAGGTGCTCATGTCGACAACCAGATCCTTGACCACTGGAAATTGCTCCAGCGGCCTGATCTCGATATGGCCGTTGTCTTCAACGATGGAAACGTGGCTGCGACAGGTCCAGCGGGCCTTACCATTAACCGTCATTGCGCAGGACCCACAAACACCGACACGGCAAGCAAACCGATAACTTAGTGAGGGGTCCATGTGGCGCTGAATATGGGTAACCACATCAAGCACCGTCTGATTGTCCTGACGCGGCACCTGGAATTCGGAAAAAGCGCCTTCTTCGCCACCGCGCCAAACCGATACCGTGAGCATGTCAGTTGTCATTGTGTCATACCGCCAATGGATTGATCTGAAAATTCGATCAGGGTGCCAAAAGCAGGCAACCAGATACTGTCGGCTTTATCACTAAATTCAATTTCGTTGTCGTTGAGTACCGAACGGGTGGTCAATAAATCTGAGACCAGAATGCGATAACCAGCGAAGACTGCGTCTCCTGAAATGGCAACGGGAGAATGATTGGGGAACCGACTTTCAAACAAATCTTCCGGCAGAAGATTGAGCCGCGCACCCCCTGCAACGACGTTTATCATGCCATCGTTTTCAGAAACATTCTCTACGCCATAAAGCGCATCAAAAAACGACCGCGCTTTTCCAATGTCTTTACAGGCAATAATCACTTCATCAACGGCCAGTGCGCCATTATTATGTTTTTGGAATTCTGGTTTGTAAAAGAACTGTGGTTGATGTTGATGGTCACAAGTAAAAAATACCGCATCCGGCAATCTGGTATCGGGGACAAATGTCAAATCGAACCCGACGGTAACATCACTGCTATCGGGTTGGCGGGCCAAACGAGAGAAGGTGAAAGGTGCGGGCAGATCGAAACCGGCATCAGAAAATGCCTTACGGTCATTCTCCCATCCATCGCTTTTTAAAGCAATCATCGACATACCGTCGCGGTGCGCCAAATAGTCCTGATTGTAAGCTCCGAAACTGAAGAACCCGTCTTCAAAAGGTACGATATCGTCTGGCTGCGTGACACTGACGATCTCAAGGAAGTCGTTACCCAACTGAGCGAGGCGATTGCCGGTACCAAACGGGTGCTGAGCACGCGGCGTCAGATTGAAACCTAGGCGTTTATAATACGCAGAGGCGAAATCAAGGTCGCGGACTGCCAAAACCAAGTGGTCAATTCCCCTACTCATGATTAATTTTCATCCGAAAACACATAGATAGGACTGGACCAGATATAATGACCGTCTTCCTGAACGATACAGACATAATAGGCGTTATCGCATCCTGTCAGAACCGGCATACGACAATTAATATTCACATGATTGTGTGGGTTTTCATCTGGCATCCGGAATACTCTGATGCGGCGATTGATACCGCCATTTTCAAAAACCAGATCATCACGTCCGATATCAGCGATATGAATCTCTTCATTAACCAGCTCAGTGTGGATTCTTAAAAGTCCCTCCCGCCCTTCTTTCAACCGTGCATCAAATCCGCCAAATCCGCCTGTTGTCAGGGCGCTCCACTCGACCCGCTCGGGGGATATCTGTTCAAACTTGCGATCAACGTTATAGCGGTTAATCGGAGACAAGCTCTCAAAACTATTGCCGTCCAGTTCAGCGAAACCATCCCAATGGGTTTCCCGGCCCCGGCCCCGGTATTCAGAACCTTCCCAGATCACCCGAATGCGTGACCCGAGATCCTCTGTGGCATAAGGCCGATACGTTTCTACCGTTTCAAGACCATTGCGAATATCAATTCGTTCAATCGGCGCTGATCCAACAGCGTCAATGGTAAAGGTAATTTCCTCATCGTTACTTTTGGCAATGTCACCCATCATGGCGCTGGCGGCCGGGACTGATGTAGTTGGGCCGAGGTTGGGATCTTCAGAAAACAACTCTGCCGGGGTATCAAACACAGCACGCGTATCGAGGATCATACGGCAGCCCGTCGTGCCGTAATGATGACGGCGGCGGAGCGCCTCCATAATACCCGCTCGAGTCAAATCAGGCGCCA
>WASW01044182.1_pt1 | contig 11926 bp, 10 predicted proteins | sample 5698521 | NCBI WGS metagenome assembly WASW01 (sample SAMN11175560, study PRJNA528189) | sponge metagenome | isolation source: marine sponge | host: Leucetta | place: Antarctica: Western Antarctic Peninsula, King George Island | collected 2013-01
GACTTTGTTGTATCCACGCTTTAACATTTCAGGCATCGCAATACTAGCACCGACGGCCATTCCCGCCACACTTAAGCCATTCATAGCCGAGATAGCGACCATCAAAATAATGGTCCCAATGGCGAGTCCCCCATGAAGAGACCCCATCCAAACATGAAACATTTTATAGAGGTCGCTAGCGATTCCTGACTCAGATAACATGTAGCCCATAAAAATAAATAAGGGCAGTGTGAGCATGGGATACCAATTCATCAGTTTGATGGTGGCATTGAATGGCATCTCAGAACCACCATCTCCCCAAAGCAATAAGGCAAATAGCGCTGCTACGAAACCGATTGCCCCAAAGACACGTTGCCCTGTCAGGAGCATTAGCATCATAGCGGAAAACATTAAAATTGCGATAAGCTCATAACTCATTTAATCGACTTTCCTCGAGCGATTGCTAAATCTTTAAAAAACGAAGCAATTGCTTGCAACAGCATCAGAAAGATTCCAAATGTCATAATGATTTTAATGGGGGCTAAAGGAGGTCCCCAGGAAGAATAATTTTTTTGGTTATATTCGATGGCATATTCCGTACTCGAATACCCTCCATAAAAAAGGATGACTAGATAAAAAATGAGGCAAAAGGAGGTGATTGAGTCTGAGAAGGCTCTTCTTTTTGGTGCCCATTTTTCATAGACGATATCCATTCTAACATGTGAATCCAATTGCATGGAATAACCGCCTCCTAGTAAGTAATAGGCGGCCATTGTGAATTGGGTCATCTCAATGATCCAAAGAAAAGAGATATTAAAAAAAGACCGAGTGATCGATGAAAACAGGAGTATGCCCATCATTGCAAAAATCAGATACATTGTAAATTTACCAACATAACGGTTAATTGAATCAACATATCGCACATAGGCTTTGATTGCTTTAGGCAATTGATCTCCTTTCTTTAATTGCTTTTGAGTCAGTGCTGGAAAGGTTGACCCCCTCTGGTTCTCCTATCCCAAAGAAGGTCTTTTTTTCTTGATGAAACGCTTTGGGGAGTTGTTTATCCGTACCGATAAGGGCGACCCGCTTTTTCCATGACTTGATTGTATTTCTTGAAGATTCCCACCACTTTGGCAGCGGTATCATTGGCTTTAGCAATATCGTCCCAAAACTTGACTGCGGCATTTTCTACAATCTTCCATTCTTCATCAGGAATAGAAGTGAGTTCTAGTTTTGTTCCTTCTGTCCGAAGCCGAGCTTCTCCACCCCAGTACCAATGCTGACGGTAATAATGAGAACTATCCATACAAACCCTAAATAATTCTTGCAAATGAGCAGGGACAGCATTCCAGGAATCAGAGTTAGCGAAATAGGAACCAATCCAACCACCAGTAATATTGTTGGTCAGGAAGTAATTAGTCACATCAGCCCATCCAACAGTGTAATCCTCTGTAATACCAGACCAAGCCATCCCATCTAGCTCACCTGTTTGCACGGCTACTTCAGCATCAGCATAAGGGAGGCTTACAGGGACAACACCAAATTGAGAAAGAAACCGACCAGCAGTAGGAAAAGTATAGACTCTTAACCCTTTAAGATCCTTGAGACTCCGAATAGGTTTAACCGTATTAAAATGGCATGGATCCCAGGCTCCTGCACTCAACCAGGTAACCCCCCTAATCTTGTCATAGTGCTCTTTCCAGATTTCATTCAATCCATATTGATGGAACAAAACAGGGATATCTAAACTATATCGTGTTGAAAAAGGGAAATAACCACCAAATACCGATAGTTCACCAGGAGCTGCAATGGAGTCATCATCACTTTGCACGGCATCAATGGTCCCTTTTTGCATCGCCCTGAACAGCTCAGGTGTTGGCACTAATTGATCACCATAAAACAATTGGATTTCCATTTGCCCTTTAGCAATTTTGTTAAAGGAATCAATGGAAGGTTTAATCACATGCGCGGCCAGAGACGAACCAGCATAAGTTTGAAGTCTCCATTTGATGGGAGTCTTGGATTGAGCAATCACATTAGGAGCAGCGACAGTAGTGGCTGCTGCGACAGCAGCGGTTCCTGCCCCTGCTTTTTTGATAAAATCGCGTCTTTTCATTTTACCTCTTTTCCGTAGTTTAGGTTAACGTTTAACCAAAGCGACCGTATTGTCACCGTCCTCAATGAAGGGCATTTTTCCGACAGATGCTTTGACATTCTCCAGGAAGAAACCCTGCCAAACGATCATTTTCCGAAGTCACAGGCACTTCCTGGTATTCTCCCAATTCAAGCAGCATCCCGATGAACTCCTTGTATTATGGCAAACTTGAAAAGTCAAAGAGAATCCAGAAGAACAGATCGCAAAACTCATCACGGCATCAGCAACTGAAAATCCCCCACTCCTACAGAGACAACATCCATTATTACTTTCACCGGGATGTCCTTGGGGAATATACGCTGGCGGTGACTTCTTTGGAGAACATGATTTTTGGCTGAGGTCAGCGTCTTTTTTGGCGGTAAGCGAGCTTCCTTTTTGATTTGATTCTTTCCGCTATTTTATTGATTCTGGAAACTCATTTCAATACCATCCGGCTTTCGAGAGTCGGATCACTGATTCCCCTGAATCAACATTCATAATTGAAGAGGTAATCAAATGTCAATGCCGAAAACCATCACCCTCAAAAATGGTCTTCAAGAACAAAACATGTTCTCCCACGAAGAAATGACCCATCGCTTGACTCGACTCAGAACCCGCATGGCGAATGCCGATATTGATGTGGCGGTCTTGACATCGATTCACAACATCAACTATTTCAATGACTTTGTTTATTGTTCGTTCGGAAGACCCTATGGTTTGATCGTCACTCAGCAAGCGTCCACTTCCATCACTGCGAACATTGATGGCGGCCAACCGTATCGCCGTGGTTTTGGGGACAATCTCGTTTTTACCGACTGGCAACGGGGTAATTATTTTGCGGCTCTTCAGCAGTTGGTGAAAGATGGGAAACGTGTGGGCATCGAATTTGACCATGTTAATCTGGAAAACTTCAAAAAGCTGGAAAAGGCGTTGCCTCAGTCCGAATTGGTGGATATCGGCCCGGAGACGATGCAGATGCGGCTGGTCAAATCTGCGGAAGAAATCGATTTGATTCGCAATGGTGCACGGATTGCGGACATTGGGGGAGCGGCCTGTGTTGAGGCCATTGGGAAGAATGTCGGAGAGCATGAAGTGGCCTTGCATGCGACCGCAACCATGATCCGTGAGATTGCCCGAACCTACCCTCACGCCGAACTCAGAGACATCTGGACTTGGCTTCAGTCTGGAATCAATACCGATGGAGCGCACAACCCTGTCACCAGCAAAAAAATTCAAGAAGGGGACATCTTGAGTTTGAACTGCTTCCCCATGATCGCCGGGTATTATACGGCCTTGGAACGCACTCTTTTTTGCGAAAGTGCGACGGAGCGGCAACTCGAATTATGGGAAATCAACTGCAACGTCCATCGCCGCGGATTGGAACTGATCCAACCGGGGGTTCGTTGTTGTGATATCGCTCTTGAATTGAATCAGCTTTACTTGGAGCATGATTTGTTGGAATACCGCACCTTTGGTTACGGACATTCTTTCGGGACGCTCTGTCATTATTACGGACGGGAAGCAGGCTTGGAATTGCGGGAAGACATTGAAACGGTATTAGCACCGGGGATGGTGATTTCGATGGAACCGATGATCATGCTTCCTGAAGGCCAAGCGGGGGCGGGTGGTTATCGAGAACATGACATCCTGGTGGTGCAAGCGGATGGCACAGAAAATCTCACCAAATTTCCCTTTGGCCCGGAGCACAATATCATCCAAAATTAACTGGGAGTGACACCCCGTAACCGTTCATTACGGCGGCGGAGCAATTCAATGGTGGTCAGCAAAAGAATGGAAAAGATGATCAACATGGTTGCGACTGCCAAAATCGTCGGGCTGATCTGTTCACGAATACCGGAGAACATTTGCCAGGGGATGGTACGTTGTCTAAAACTACCAACAAAGAGCACCACAACCACCTCGTCGAAAGACGTAATGAAGGCAAACAGTGCTCCAGAGATCACACCTGGCGTGATCAAGGGAACCGTGATTTGAAAGAAAATGCGGGTTGGGGTTGCTCCCAAACTGGCTGCCGCACGAATCAAAGAATTGTCAAATCCCACCAGAGTTGCTGTCACCACGATCACGACAAAGGGGGTTGCCAAAGCCGCATGTGAAAGAATGACCCCGATATGGGTTCCCTGTAGGCCGATTCGTGAGTAAAAAAAGAACATCCCTGCGGCCGCGATGATCAGCGGAACAATCATTGGTGAAATCAAAATCGCCATCACTACCGTACGAAATGGAAATCGTGGGTGACTCAACCCCAACGCCGCAAGCGTTCCCAAAAATGTGGAAATCAAGGTTGAAAAGATGGCAATGATGAAGCTGTTACTGATCGAGCCTAACCAATTCTCATTGGTAAAAAAATCCTCGTACCAACGCAACGAATAACCTGCTGGATCAAAAGAGAGCATCTCTTTGGTGAAAGAAAAATAAGGACTGGCATTGAAGGAAAGCGGCATGATCACCAAAATCGGAAAAATCAGGAAAAAGAAAATACACCCGCAAATAAACCGAAATAGGTAATACCAGATTTTTTCACCAAGGGTGGCATAGATAGGAAGACCAGACATTTTTACCCCAATTTCATGTTGTCGATTCCGACAATTTTATCGTAAAGCAGATAGAGAGCCAAGACCAGAAACAGCAATAACGCTCCTAAAGCCGCCGCGAGACCCCAATTCAGTGAAGTGGAAATATGATAGGCGATAAAATTGCTAATAAACGTCCCATTGGTTCCTCCGACCAACGCAGGCGTGATATAATAGCCGATGGCAAGAATGAAAACCAAGATTCCGCCTGCTCCGATTCCCGGAACCGTATTGGGCATATAAATCCTTAGAAATGCCGTCAACGGCGTCGCGCCAAGAGAACGGGCGGCGCGCATAAAATCGGGAGGGATCGTTTTCATCACACTGAACAGAGGCAAGACCATGAAAGGGAGCAAGATATGGGTCATGGAAATCACCGTGCCGGTTGAATTGTGGATCATCGATAATCGGTTTTCATCGCTAATGATGTTTAAGACAACCAGAAAATCATTGATAATCCCTTCTTTTTGCAGGAGCGCAATCCAGGAACTTGTCCGCACCAGGAGGGAGGTCCAAAAAGGCAACAGCACCAAAATCATCAGCAAATTGCTGGTTTTTGTGGGCAAAGATGCCAACAAAAAAGCAACAGGGTAGCCTAGTAGGACGGTCATCAAGGTAATAAAAAAACTGAGCATTAACGTCCTGCCAAACAGATTGAGATAAATTTGCTCGGTTTCAGGTTTTCGCACCATCTCGCCGTTTTCATTGGTTTCCGCATCAAACGCTGCCAGATAATACGAAGCCGTTCGGAGTCCACTTTCCCGTTTGAGAACTTGCCAGAATTTAATCTGCCCCCATTTTTTATCGACTTTGATCATTTCTTCACGAAATGAACTCACTGTCTCAGGCTTCATTTTTTTGAGTTTACGAGCACTTTTTCTGAAGAGGCTTGAGAAGCCTGAATACTCGTAATTCAAGCGTTTGCCGGCTCGATTGATAGTCTTTGTTTCAGCGCCTTTTTGGATATCGGAAGCCAAGGCGGCAAAGACGGCTTCATTTGGTAATTCGCCACTCCCGTCATCCCAATCAACGAGCAGTCTGGTTGTTTTGGGAAGTTGTGAGGGGACAATTTTATTATCGACGCTACGCATCAGCATATCGGCGATAGGCAGCAGGAAACTGAATAATATGAAGAAAAACAGAGGGGCAACCAATGACAACGCAACCAGTTTTTCGCGGCGCAACGTGCGCTGCAAACTGATCTTCAAAGGCACACCATCAGCCGTCGTCAATGGTTGATTTATATTCGAGTCAATTTCAGTCATATGACCGCAGGGTTTAGATGGTTAAAATCACACTCATTGCTCAAAATTCAGATCACGCCGCAATGACATGCCAAGCTTGGGATTCTCTCGAAAGAACCCCAATCTCCATGTTTCTTAAAGATTACTTCGCTAACCATGCTTGGAAGCGTTCGTCCATATCATCACGATTATCCGCCCACCATTCATAGTTGGTGAGTAAGGTGTGTTTGGAGTTTTCAGGAGACGTTGGCATATGGGGTTTCATATCGATGCCCAATTCGGCGTGATTCCCCACCAGCGGAGCGGAAGATTTCCGAGCCGGACCATAGGAAATAAACTTGGCCTGATCTGCCAAACGCTGGGTATCGGTGGCCCACTTGAGATAGGTCATCACGGCCGCTTTGTTTTTTGTCCCTTTAGGAACGACCCAACCGTCTATATCAAAGACTTGCCAATCCCACATCATCCCAATCGGTTGTTTTTCAACTTCGATGGCATTGAATAAACGGCCATTGTAAGCCGAAGCCATCACGACTTCGCCGTCAGCCAACAACTGAGGAGGTTGGGCACCTTTGGTCCACCAAACCACCTGTGATTTGATCGTGTCGAGTTTCTTGAAAGCACGATCAACGCCTTCAGGAGTGTCGAGCACGTCATAGATTTTTTCGACAGGAACCCCATCAGCCAATAAAGCCCACTCCAGATTGTCAATCGGTTTTTTCTGCAAAGAACGTTTGCCAGGAATTTTCTTCAGGTCAAAGACATCCGCAATCGATGTTGGCGGGGTTTTTACTTTGTCTTTACGATAACCAAAGGTCGTTGAGTAAACAATCTGAGGGATGAAGCAAGGGGTAATAATCAAGTCACCGAAATCCTTGGATGCCGGGGTGCCGTCGGGAGCATTAGCCAGTTGCGTGTCCGCGTCAATTTCTTCAACAAGCCCTTCATCACACAATGAAATGGCATCTGAGGCGACAACATCGACCAAATCCCAAGTCGTATTCCCCGCTTCTGCTTGAGCACGTAGCTTGGCAGCGCCTTCTGCTGAAGAATCATCATTGACAATCTTGATGCCGGAATTGAGTTTCATATAAGGTTCATGGTAAGCTTTCTGCTGGCTAGCGGTATAGGCGCCCCCCCAAGAGACCACGACCAATGTCGTTTCGGCCAAGGCGACCCCTGTCATCCAGCTCAGGGCGACCATGACGATTAACACTTGTTTCAATAATTTCTTCATCGTTACTCCTCCAGTAATGAAATTCAGATTTAAAATTCGTTTGACAACGAATTTGGTAATTCGTCTCGCGTTCTCAATCGGATTGATCAAGTGCTCGACAATCTTCCACATTCCAACCAATTCCCACGGTTTCACCGACTTTGAGTTGGGCATGGGTTGAAGAATTGGGAATTTTGACAATAAAGTCATCGTGTCCACAGACGCTAGCACGAGTGCGGATATGATCTCCTAGATAGATCAGTTCTTCGACTTTGGCATCAAACATATTCGGCAAGCTCCCGCTTTCTGGGTTGACGGTGACACGTTCCGGCCGCAATGAAAGCGTCGTGCGTTTGCCAACACCCGCGATATTGATCGGATTGGCCTGAACCACACCATGCCCCCCGTCTATTTCAATATGACACGTCTTCTCATCAGCCTCTTTGACCACTCCAAGCAGGCGATTGTTTTCACCGATAAAATTAGCGACAAACGCATTTTCCGGGCGTTCATAGAGCACATCTGGTGGATCCAATTGCTGGATAACCCCCGCCTCAAATACGGCCACGCGGTTCGACATGGTCAATGCCTCGCTTTGGTCATGCGTCACATAAACAACCGTGACGCCCAAATTTTCATGGATATGTTTGATCTCATATTGCATCTGCTCTCGCAGATTCTTATCCAAGGCCCCGAGCGGTTCGTCCATTAAAACGAGTTCAGGATCAAAAACCAAAGCCCGTGCCACAGCGACACGTTGTTTCTGACCACCAGAAAGTTGCCCTGGTCGCCGATCTCCAAAGTCATTCAGTTGCACCATCTCCAGAGCGCGCTTGACTCGTTCCTCCCGTTCACTCTTCCCCATCTTACGAACTTCCAGAGGAAATGCCAGATTCTCAGCAATGGTCATGTGGGGAAAAAGCGCGTAGTTTTGAAAAACCATCCCGATGCCACGCTTATGAGGGGGAATATTGTTGATGGGTCGGTTATCCAAGTAAATTTCACCGTGGGTTGCTGGTTCAAAACCGGCCAGCATCATCAAACAAGTGGTTTTCCCTGATCCAGATGGGCCGAGCATGGTCAGAAATTCACCACGAGCAACATCCATATTCAGGCTTTTGATAACTAAAGATTCGCCATCGTAGCTCTTTTGTATGTCTACAAAACGAACCAGAGGTTCATTGCTGGTCATAATCGATACTCGACAAGGATTTCAATGGAAAATGTGATTTTAATCAGTAATATCAAATATATAGGATTTTAGAGACTCAATCTTATCTAATTGACAAGCTCCGTTTAGCAAGACAACTACACACTTCTCAGATAGAGGTCAAGGGAATTAATGAACCGCAAAAATTCAGCCAGTTTTATCATTTGAACATTTTGGATGATTTGAGGCGGTTCGACTATTTTGGTGAGGCATGGTGCATTTGCATTCCAACGGCAGTGCGTTTACGAAACCCTTTCCAATACGTATGATCTTCCTTAAAATTACCATCTTCCTTTTGAGACCATTTTCCATCGTTAGAATGAGAAATCACGTTCAGAAAGCCTTCATATTTCTTTCCTTTCAGGTGGATGCCTAAAAAGGCTGCTACAAAATGTTGATTGAGATTATTCAATCGTTCTAAACTCCAGGCGGGTTCCGCATAATGGTCATAATCTTTGTCTTCAACGGCTTCAGGGGGAGGCGGATGGGGAGCAACATTGTGTTGTGCATTATTGTAAACTAATAAGTAGCGGTCTGAATTAACAGCCCCCTCATATAAGGTTTTTACCCCACCTTCATAAAAAGAGACATCATCCTCGTTTCCGACAATAAATAGAGAAGGGATTTTAATCCCTGATAATCCTTGATTGTCCCAGATTGAAAGCCCTTTAGGGAACCCCACAGCCGTTAAGGCCGCTTCTCCTCCCCAGGGAGCAAAAGCCACAATCGCTTTTAGCCGAGGATCCAGTGAAGCAAGGTAAGCCTCATTCCCAGTTTGATGGACGGCTAACTGGTTATCCGGCACCAAACCGGCTGTGGATGCGACATCGACAAAACGGGCACTGTAACCGGCTCCAGCAGAATTCAAGGCACCGTATCCCCCCATTGAATAACCGATAATCGCGGTTTTATCCGCATTGAGCATCTGATAGAGAAAGCTATGTTTGTCTTTGCTCATTTCAGCCATTTTATCGAGGGTGAAGCGCTGATCAAAAGAGCGGTTGAGCAAAGTACTGCCAAATTTATTCTGATCTTGATGCGTGGAGTCTGTATGATCAATCGAAGCCACCACATACCCTTTTGACGCTAAATTTTCCCCTAAATACGCCAGCAACACCCGAGATCCAGGATAACCATGAGAAATGATGACCAACGGGCTTTCTGAAGCACTGCGATCTGGAGAGGCATTTCTCAAGGCGCGGCCTTTAATGGTAAACTTTGTTTTGTTCTTTAAAAAATCGTGATAGCTCGCCATTTCGCTTTTACCAGCAGGAATCAAAGCAGGGTACCAAATTTCTAAAGTGAGAGGCCGATCATACCTCGCATTTTGGTTTTCCTTAGTATAATTGAGGAGGTCTCGTTGATTGGGATGTTTGATAGTAACCGTCCTCACTCCAACAGAAAAACCGCCTCGTTTTGCTAATTCGGGCGCATTGGGCAGGGGATCGCCATAGATAAAACCAGCCTGATCTTCCTTGATTTTTTCTTGAGCCAATCCGCCCAAAGGCATGAACGTGAGCATGATGACAAAAATAAAAATTCCATCTCGTAAACTGGAAATTTTCATACTTCCTCCATTTAAAGTTAATCAATCGGCTCCAACCAGTGAAAAGGATCGTTTGTTTTCCCGTATTGAATGCCAGTGACTTCGTCGTAGAATCGTTCTGCCATCGGGCCAATATCATCCTGGATCACATAATCCTTTCCTTGGTATTGTAAAACACCCACAGGAGAAATCACCGCCGCGGTGCCCGCTCCAAACATTTCGGTGAGACTCCCATTTTCAATCTTCTCGATCACCTCTTCAATGGAAATACGCCGTTCTGTGGTTTTCATCCCCCAACTGCGACTGAGCTGGAGCACCGAATCCCGTGTCACGCCGGGGAGAATGCTCCCTGTCAATTCTGGAGTGACGATTTCATCATCAATCACGAAAAAGATGTTCATCGAACCGACTTCTTCGACATAACGCTGTTCTTTTCCATCCAGCCAAAGGACTTGAGAAAATCCCTGTTCCTTGGCCTCCATTTGTGCCAAGTTACTAGCCGCGTAATTGCCTGCGGTTTTGACTCCCCCAACGCCTCCTGTCGCGGCACGAGTATAATTTTCCGACACCGTAATTTTAACAGGAGCGGCGCCTTTTTCGTAAAATGAACCAACGGGAGAGAGAATAATATAAAAGAGGAAATAATTTGATTTTCTCAAATTGAGGGTCGCTTCGGTGGCAATCAAGGTGGGGCGAATGTACAAAGAACTCCCTGCTTCTTTGGGAATCCAATCTCTGTCTTGACGCAATAACAATTTCAAGGCTTCCAGCGCAAAATCTTCATCAATTTTCGGCAAACCGATCCGGTGTGAAGTCTGATTGAGCCGTGCGAAATTTTTTTGAGGACGAAAAAGCGTTGGATTCCCACCGACGGTGGCGTAGGCTTTTAAACCTTCAAAGGCTTCATGCCCATAATGCAAGATGATGGCGGCGGGATCCAGCGCGAGCGGTTGGTATTTGTGAATACGCGCATTGTGCCAGCCGGCATCCGGCTCCCAATTCATCAAAAACATGTGATTGGTAAATTGAGAACCGAATTCGATTCCGGCAATATTTTCTGGCGGCGTTTTGCGGTCTTCGGATGGGACTGGAATGATTTGAATGTCCATTATGCGCCTTTTTAAAAAGTTGAAAATACTCAATCAAGAGAGGCCATTTTTCGCGAGTTGATTGCCCCAAAACATAGCATTGCTTGGAAAATTAGAGAGAAGTTTAGTATAGGTTTTTGACCTTAATCAAGCTCAATTGATTTGAAAGCGTCTCATCCTTCTCTCACATCCGACGATCATTTGCTGCCATAATTGACCAGGCTGATGCCTCCCATGATGATCACCATCCCAATCAGGATGCGGAGGGTGATGGTTTCTCCGAGGAGGACAACACCACCGAGCGTGGCGGCGATGGGAGTGATATAGAGGCTCATGCCGGCGATGGTCGCACCAAAATCACGGACGGTTGTGTTGTAAAGCCAAAACGCGGCAAATGTGCTGAACAAGCCACAATAGAAAAGCGACAGGGTTCCTGAAAAATCCACTCGGCTGAATTCAAACCCGCTGCCCCACCCTGAAATCCACCCTGAAATCCCCAACAAAACCAGCATCGCGATGAAAGTTTGACTCCCGGTTACATCAAAAATTTTATATTGTTGGGTGTATTTGCGAAGATAAATGGTGGCGACACTATGACAAGAGACGGAAAAAGTGACCAAGATATAGCCAAGGGGATTGGCCTTGGGAAAATCTGGTAAACCGCTCTCACCACTCACCGCAATAAAGAGGGCTCCTCCGAGTGCGAGAATGATTCCGATAATTTTTATCCGATTCAAATTTTCATCTGGCAATGCGAAATGGGCGAGCAGTGCGATCAAGGCCGGGCCAATGGTGATGAAGGTCGCTGAAACTCCGCTGGATTGATATTGCAGGGCGGCGATAAAGCAAGTCATCGGAATCGCCATCCCCAGTGTCCCAATCAAAAGTGAGTGCCTCCAGAGCTTCCAATCGGTG
>WASW01094282.1_pt1 | contig 11905 bp, 7 predicted proteins | sample 5698521 | NCBI WGS metagenome assembly WASW01 (sample SAMN11175560, study PRJNA528189) | sponge metagenome | isolation source: marine sponge | host: Leucetta | place: Antarctica: Western Antarctic Peninsula, King George Island | collected 2013-01
AGTCTTTTCGCTACAATGAAACTAATGGATATGTCAAGTGCAGTTAAGAGTAGATTGAATATTAATAGAACCACTATAGTCAGTCTTGATAATCAGATAAAAGAAGCCGTGGAAAAGAGAAGTAGTGGCTGTTATATTGCTACGATGGCTTATGGTAATTACGAACACCCTCAAGTACTCATTCTCAGGGAGTATAGAGATTATAAATTATCTCGCTCAATATTAGGCAGGGCCTTCATTAAATCTTATTATGCAATATCGCCATACTTTGTTGTTGCATTAAAAAATCATCATCGAATTAATAAACTGATCAGGTATGCATTAAATATATTTATAAGGAGCCTGAAAAATGAGTAAAAGGTTAATACCATTATTGTTGATTTTCTTGTTGTTTTCTTTAATGGGAACACCTGTACAAGCAATGGATTGTGAGTGGATTTCTCAACTTAAAACTAACTCAGGTACAGAAATAGATGTTTCTGATGAAGATTCTTTAGAATCGCCAATTCTTAGAAAAGAATATGATCAGTTACTAAAAAACATTGCTTCATATAGCGTCTGTATGGATGAAAAAAATAAAAACATCTTGTCTAAAATGGCCTCATTGGCAACGGAAGGAACTAACCATGCACAATCAATTTTGACGCTTGAAGAAAAACTCAGAGAGGTAAAAAATGCGGATGAAAACATTAATAAACAATTACTAGAGCAAGAACAACAATATGACCAACTTAAAGAAAAGGTTGAATCCTCAGGTAAAACTTTCAATAAATTAATTGAAAATTTAAAACTAGCACAGGTAAATCAAATGAGAGATCTCAAGAGCGTTGACGATGAACTTGAGTCAAAGCTTGTATCTACTGCTAATCAAATAAATAAATTATCTGCAAGGCTAACAGACACAGATAAGAAGATAGATAACGACTTAAGTGCTTTAAACAATACACTCAGCGATAAGACCCTCTACGGCATAATTTCGATATTAGCAGTAACGCTACTTGTTATTCTTTTGTTTATGTTTTTAAGAAAATCAGTATTTAAGCAAAGAACCGATTTAAATAGTGATTTAGAGGGTATGAAAAAAGAAATTGAGGAAGAATCAATTACATTGGATAATAAATTAATCCGCCTGATTGAGAGTCAACTTTTAATTGAAGGTTCAAAAGAATCTAATAGCGGAGAGATAGACCACTCTTTGGCTTTAAAAGTTGCTGATGAAATCGTTCGAATCCAGAAAAATACCTTGCTAATGGATACAAAAACAAAAGGATTAAAGCAGTTGGTCGCATCTGTAAAACGAATACAAGATAATTTTTCTTCTAATGGTTATGACATCGTTGAGATGCTCGATCAACCCTATGTTGAAGGAATGAATGCTTCGGTTAATTTCATTCTTGATGAAGACTTAAATGAAAATGAACAAGTAATTACTAAAATAATAAAGCCACAGGTGAATTACCAAGGGGTAATGATACAGACGGCACAAATTGAAGTGAGTAAAGGTGAATAATTATGGCAAGAAGCAAAATTGATTATGGTATTGATTTAGGTACTACAAACTCTGCAATTTCCAGAATGGAAAATGGTGAGGCAATAATTAAAAAAACGGATTCGTTGAAGGACACTATGCCATCGTGTATATATTTTAATAAAAAGCAATCTATTCTGGCAGGTGATAAAGCTTATAACGCTCTTAAAAGCGATGCGATAAAAAGTATGAAGAAGCTAGAAGAAAAGACGAATAATGGCTTTATTGAATTTAAAAGAACAATGGGCTCAGATAAATCTTATTTTAGCTCTCATATGGATAAAGAATATTCTTCTGAAGAACTTTCTGCAGAAATTTTAAAAACTTTAAAATCCTTTGTAAAAGATGAAAGCATACAATCAGCCATAGTTACAGTACCCGCAAAGTTTACCAGCAATCAAAAAGATGCAACATTACGAGCCGCATCGCTTGCCGGTTTTTCTCATTGTGAATTACTTCAAGAACCAATTGCTGCGGCAATGGCATATGGATTAACTTCTAGTAATGTTGATGGATACTTATTAGTTTTTGATTTTGGTGGCGGCACTTTTGATACAGCATTGCTTGATGTCAAAGAAGGCATTATGAAAGTGATTGACACTGAGGGTGATAACTATTTAGGGGGTAAAAATCTAGATATGGCGATAGTTGATAAGATAATCATACCTTATGTAAAAGAAAATAATTCGATTGATCTTATTTTGGAAAATGAAACAGAAAAAACAGTTCTTCAAAATGCTATGAAGTTTTATGCTGAAGAAACTAAAATTCATATGTCTTTTAATGAAACATTTAATATTTTATCAGACTTGGGGGACATTCCAGGTGAAGATGATGACGGTGAAGCATTTGAATTGGATATTACAGTCACACAAAACATGATGAGAGAGACAGTGGGTCCTATTTTTCAAAAGTCAGTCGATATAACTAAAGCACTTCTAGAACGTAACCATGTAGATAACAGCACTCTGAAAGCCTTGATATTGGTTGGTGGGCCAACGTACTCTCCGATACTCAGAGAAATGCTTGAAGAGCAAATTATAAAACCAGACTTGAGCGGTGTCGATCCCGTGACGGTAGTCTCAAAAGGAGCAGCATTATTTGCTGCAACAATTGATGTTTCAGAAGAAGTGAAAGAACAACAAAGAGATAAAACCAAAATTCAACTACAACTTGGTTATGAAGCTACTACAGTGGAGGATGAAGAGGTTATTGCTATAAAAATATTAGAAGATAAAACGGAAGGTGAGATACCCGAAAAAGTGTTTGTTGAACTCTCGCGGAATGATAAATCCTGGTCGACAGGAAAGGTTGAAATTGATAAGAATGGCGGTTTAATCGAAGTAAAACTTAAAAGCAAGACATCGAACATGTTTAACGTACGAGTTTACAATGAACAGGGTAATTTACAGGAAGCAGAGCCATCAGACATCACAATTATTCAAGGCTCCAAGATAGGAAGTGCAACTCTGCCTTATTCTATTGGTATTGAAATAAAATTCCGAAAAACGGGTAGAATGGGATTTCTTAGTATCAAAGGTTTGGAAAAAAATCAATCGACCCCAGCCGAAGGCAAGACAAATGGATTAAAAACACAAAGGCAAATAAGACCTGGTAATAAAGATATTTTTGATGGAGATGAAGATGTTTTAAGAGTTCCAATCTATCAGGGTGGTCACGAAGCAGAGGGTACTCGTGCAATACATAATGATCATGTTTATACTTTAAAAATAACTGGGGAAGACTTACCAAAATTGTTACCTGAGGGAAGCGATGTCGACTTAACACTAAAAGTCGATGAGTCTGAAAGAATAACATTATCGGCATATTTCCCATTTCTAGACTTTACTCATGAGGTAGAGGTGCCTTGTGATACCACACAAAAAGAAATTGATGAAGACTGGCTAGAAACAGAACTTAATAAAGCCATTCAATCTTTAGAATTAATTAAGCAGGACAAGGCCTGTACTGATACGGATAAATTGAATAAAACTGAACGTGATCTAGATGATATTAAGGATGAATTTGAGCAAGGTAAGGGTGATTATGATAGAAAAATGGGCATGCGTGACAATTTAAGGAACGCTTCAAAAGAGATTGATAAATTACAGGCAGCAAGCGAATGGCCTAAAATTGAAGAAGAGTTAAAAAGTGTATTCTATCAATTAGAAGAAACGAATACTCAATTTAATAATGACAAGGCAACACCAATTATTAGTCAGTATAAAGCTCAGATGCCTGACGTTATAAAGGGTGAGAATATTAAAGTCGCTCAGGATTTAATTGATAGTATGAGGCAATTGAATTTTACCATAACCGATGAAGGACTTGGTGCCCAAATGGAAATTATGCACTTGAACCATTTGAATGAAGAATTTGATATCCTTCAATGGAGTGATAGTGACAAAGCAAGAAATATATTAGATAGAGGTCTTCAGATGGCTGCTGATAATCCTGTGAAAGAACTATTGAAGCCAATAATATTTGAACTCTATAAACTACTACCCGATGCTGATAAGAAAATTGTGAGTGGTGATGATGGTCGTAAATTAATCGGGTAAAGTATAATACTGTGGAAAAAACATTAGAGAATAAACAAGTTATTAATGGCAAATACGAAGTTCAGTTCTTTTTAGATGGAACTGATGTCTATGAGAAATATAGAGTTAAAGGCATTGATAATAAAACTTATTTATTAAAGCTCTACAATAGCTCGAAACTCTCTCGATATAGCTTTACAAATGAAGGTTTGCTAGAAACAGAAATATTGAGGCAAATTGATCATATCAATATTATTTCTTTAGTTGAGAGTGGTGAAGTTGTTGAAAATTCTCAGAAGTATCATTTTTTAATATTTGACTTCATAAGTGGTGAAACTTTATATGAAAAGTTAAAACGGGAGGGTGTTTTTTCGCCCTACTCTGCTGTACCCATGACGCTCAACATTCTTAATGCCGTTGATGAACTTCATAACCACTCAAAAACTATCATTCACAATAATATCAATATGAATAATATCTCGCTTGATTACTCCAAGAACAGTGAAAAGCCAGTTCTTACAGGGTTTAATTTTGCTAGATACATAGACAGTAAGAGCAATTCAGTCGATATTGAACAGCTATCTCCATTTTCTATTGCCCCAGAACTCTATAATGGAGTTTTTACTCCGCAAAGTGACGTTTTTTCAATAGGAGTATTATTATACCAAATGATTTTTGGGATCCCTCCTTGGTATCTGGAACTTCCAGAGTACCAATATTCAGATGATAAATTTAAGACGTTATTATTTGATAAAAGAAATGAGGACTTAAGTTTTATTATGCCTGACTTTGAAGTGTTAGATGATGAACATTTGAAGGAGACAATGGTCAAGGCACTGTCAATCGATGTTGAGAACAGGTTTAAAAACATTGAAGAATTTAATGAGGCATTAAGCAGGCAAGTAATTTTAGCGGGTGGCAGCACTAAGAAAACAAAACAGGTGTCCACTAAGGCTGAAGTAAAGCAAGGTGATGGATTTTCTGCAATTGCGGGAATGGAAGAACTTAAAACACTTTTATATAATGATGTTATTAGAGCTTTGAACGAACAAGAACTTTATGAAAGTTATGGCGTTTCTATTCCAAATGGGATGCTCTTATATGGACCACCAGGTTGTGGTAAAACATTTATCTCAGAACGGTTTGCAGAGGAAGTCGGGTTTAATTTTGTGCAATTAAAGCCATCTGATATAAAAAGTAAATACATTAATGCAACAGAGGAAAATATTGGTAAAATTTTTAAAGATGCAATTGATAAGGCTCCCTCTATTATTTTTATCGATGAAATGGATGCTGTAGTGCCTTCACGTGAAGATAGTGACCTGCATCATATGCATGCCTCGGCTGTAAATGAATTATTAGCTCAGATGTCAAATTGTTCTGAAAAAGGAATTTTTATTATTGCGGCCTCTAATAGACCAGAAAAGATTGATCCAGCAATGCTGAGAACCGGCCGTCTTGACAAGATTATTTATTTGCCTCCTCCAGACTATGAAGCAAGGAAGGCTATGTTTGAACTGTATCTTAAAGATAGGCCAATAGATATTGGATTAGACTATGAGCCTTTAGCCAAGCTAACCAATAATTTTGTCTCCAGTGATATTAAGTTTATTGTAGATGAGGCATCAAGGTTTGCACTTAAAAAGAAAGAGAGAATAACGAAAGAAATAGTTATTAATACTATTAAAAATCTACAGCCATCTGTTTCGTATAAAGAATTAAAAAAATATGAAATATTGAGAGATGAATTTGAAGATAAAAAAGGTGGCAAAAAGAAAGATAATAAACCTTCTATTGGATTTACTAATACAAATCAAGGGAAAGTTATGGAGAAGGATGAATTCAAAAAGTTATTATTTAAAGTAGCTTTCTGCACAATGGTTTGTGATGGTCATATAGATGAGAGAGAAATTGATGAGATAAAAATGATGGATAAAAATACATCATTCTTTTATGATATTGACTTGTCCGAAGAGTTGTCAGAATTAATTAGTGAGTTGGGTAAGAAGGGCACCCAAATAATAAATGATTTGTTCAAAACACTCAAAAATAATATTTTAAATCCGATACAAGAATTAATTATATTAGAAGTTGCACTCCGCATTATCAATGCTGATCATAAACATGATGAAAACGAAATAAAGTTTATTCATTTTCTTAGAGCAAAATTAAAACTTCATGACGAAGAAATCGTTGACCGGTTTGGTGAAATAGATATTTTACATACGAGTTCATATATAAAGAATGTTGTAAAAGGACAAAATAATAAAGATTTTACTAAAAACTTAAGGTTGCCTAAAATAAATGAAATTAAAAAAATAAAATTTAACTTAGAATAATACTTTGATAGTAAAACAGACACGCTCTCACTACATTGTCTGTATCTAGTCAGCCGAATATGTACCGTTGCTGTAAAATTGTTTTCTACGAAAAAAGCAATTCAAAACTCTTCATGGGAACGAGGCGAAAATACCAATGGACTCATTTGACAATATTTATCAAAATCACAGCCACTGAATAACGTTACCATGAAGAAACTGGGCTACATCATGGATCAACTCAACCATTGACTCAGAAAAACACTCGGCTTTAAAACACCCCTATTCTTCAAAAAATAAACTTTACCAACTGTTGCACTTACTAGTTGAATCCACCCCTTGAAACAGCACGTTGGGGGAATGAGCCAACCTGCCCTTATTAACATCAAAAAATGTAAATGGGTTTTGTAGATAATGGAATTAGTATTAGGTGTAAAACAGATGTAAAAACACAAACCAGCCTTTTGGAGTAAAAAATACTCAATATTTGTTCTCAGAAAGAGTATATTTGGGTTCCTATTTGCACATTTCAAAAGGAGTTAGCAGTGCCTCTAAATAATTTTAAATTACATACATTTAAATTTTTCTTATTAGGATTATTTCCAATTTTTATGCTGCAAAGCTCATACGCTACCACGGCAAAGGAAATCGATGTGAGTGTCGATGTGGCCTGGAAAAGTTTTATAAAGAGGTTCCTGGCAACCAAAATTTCTCCAAAAAAGCCAAAGCGGTTTTGGTTTCCCCATCGGTTATTAAGGCGAGAATCGGTCTCGGAGCAGAGTATGGGGAAGGTGCAATGAGAATTGGCGGTAAGACAGTTGAATATTACAAAACTATGGCGGCTTCGGTTGGGTTTCAACTGGGAGTTCAGGACAAGAGTGTTGTTATGTTATTTATGAAAAATGGAGCATTGAGTGAGTTTCGAAACAGCGAGGGTTGGAAGGCGGGAGTCGATGGATCGGTTGCTCTGATCAATCTTGGAATGGGAGATTCGCTAGACACCACTAATGTAAAAGATCCGATAGTGGCCTTTGTTTTTGGTCAGAAAGGCATTGATGTATAATCTTACTCTTGAAGGCTCAAAGTTTAATAAAATAAAGAAATAATCCTTTTTTATCCTTCCGATAATATATGTCTCACCTATCTCTCGATTTTAATAATCTTAATAATTTTATTCCCGAAAAAAGTGTTGTTTCGCCCAGCATTCAATCCTGTCACGAAATGCTGGAAAGGGGAGATGGACCGGGGTCCGATTTTCTTGGATGGATGCAGCCTGCTGAAAACCTGGACGAGATTGAAATAGTGGCACAGTCCCTTCGCAATCAATGCGAAGTATTTATTGTCGTTGGCATCGGTGGTTCCTATATAGGGGCCAAAGCAGGGCTGACGTTTTTAAAATCTTCTTTTCCAGACCAGTTGGGTAAGGACCCTGATATCTATTTTGCCGGTCAGAATATCAGTTCTGATTATCATTCGGACTTGATGGATTTGGTCTCCGGTCGCGACGTTTGCGTGAATGTTATTTCCAAATCGGGAACAACTACCGAACCGGCTATTGCTTTTCGCTTTTTCAAAGAATTGATTGAGAAAAAATACGGTATTGATGGTGCCAAAAATAGAATTGTGGTCACCACAGATGCCAGTAAAGGGGCACTTAACCAACTAGCGATAGAGCAAGGTTATCGCAAATTTGTAATACCGGATGATATTGGCGGTCGATTCTCCGTTTTATCTCCAGTCGGACTGTTACCGATGGCGGTTGCAGGGATTGATATTGGGAAAGTGATTGCCGGAGCCTTAAAGGGAAAAGAGCTATACTCCCGTCCTTCTGTAGAAGAAAATGATGCCTACCGTTATGCTGGGTTTCGCCACTTGCTCTATCAAAAGGGCATGACCACTGAAATTCTCGCAACGTTCCAACCTGCTTTTCATCATTTTTCCGAATGGTGGAAGCAATTGGCAGGAGAAAGTGAAGGCAAAGACGGAAAGGGAATATTCCCCGCATCGGTAGAGTTTACGACCGACCTGCATTCCATGGGACAATGGATTCAGCAGGGACAGCGTACTATTTTTGAGACCTTCCTTCTTCTGGAAAAATCCAACCGCCAACTGAAAATACCTGCTTCCCAAAATGATGCAGACGGTTTAAACTACCTCGCCGGAAAAACCTTGGATCATGTAAACAACAAGGCCTATGAGGGTGCTGCTCTGGCGCATAAAGAAGGTGGAGTGCCTAACCTTTCTATAACTATCAAAGATCGCTCGCCTGAGGCATTAGGCCAGTTGTTTTATTTTTTTGAAAGAGCGGTTGCGATGACGGGTTATTTAAACGGGGTTAATCCGTTTGATCAGCCAGGCGTTGAATTCTATAAAAATAATATGTTCAAGCTTTTGAATAAACCAGGATATTAGAAAGGATATAAATATGACAACCGTTAGTCAGAAGCTGGACGAGGTGCTATATGCTTTGGCTTATGAAAAGGTAGAGGGCAGTGTTCCTCAAGCAGAGTCTGATCCTTTGTTGGCAAGGTTAAAAACTCTGGGCAGTGAATTATGGGTGGATACGGGCGAGTTGGAAAAGGCTCAGGATATCTGGAAGCAGGAAATGACGGCTTTGACCACCAACAACACTTTAGCCAATCAGGTCGTGCAAAGTGGTGTCATGGATGAGGTCATTGAAGATACCATTGGTAAAATTGGTGAGGAAGGTCTCGATCTTTCTGAAGAGGAGCTTATTCTTGAAGTAGGTTTTGTCATTAATTGTAAAATTGCTTTGCGGCTGGTGCAGGCTTTTAAGGTGAAGGTTAGTGTCGAGTTGCACCCGGCTGTTTCCAGGAATATTGAACGCAGCCTGCATTATGGCAGAAGGTATTTCAAAGTTTGTCCAGAATTCTTTATCATAAAAGTTCCACTTACTCCAGAGGGTTATCTTGCGGTCAGAAAATTAACCCAGGAAAAAATCCCTGTAAATTTCACGCTGGGATTCTCAGCAAGGCAGAACTATCTGGCGGCCAGATTGTCTAATCCGAATTTCGTCAATGTGTTTCTGGGACGATTGAATCAGGTGGTCATTGATCATAAGGCGGGTTCTGGCGATCAAGTGGGGGAAAAGGTGACTCTTGCAACACAAAATGCGTTGATAGAGGCACGGGAAAAATATAAGGATGTACAATCTCGATTGATTGGTGCCAGTGTTCGAAACGGGGAGCAAGTTGCATTTCTGGCAGGGTTGGATGTGTTGACCATTCCACCAAAAGCGATAAAGGAATTTCAGGAATCGGGGAAATCCACTGATCAAGTCGTATCGCATTTGGCAGAAGATATTGTGCCGGGTATAGATTCCAGCAATACTCTGGCCAGGCGATTTCCAAGCCTATGGGAAATGCCCGAGGCGTTCATATCTTTTGTGGATGCTTTGATGGCTGAAAATGGATTGGATGAAATGTCGGCGGATGAGTTGGTTGAGTTCTGTCGCAAGCATGATATGAATCTATTTCATGCTTTCAGCGACGATGAGTTTAAAAAAATATATGATCATGGGAAAATCCCTTGTCTGGATAACTGGTCGGAGTCGATTGCGTTGGATGATTTGATGACTCAATCAGCATTGCAATCGTTTACCAAAGACCAAAATGCATTGGATGATCGCATTCGATCATTTCTAAAATAGCGATTGATATGATCCTTGCAGGGGATATTGGCGGTACTAAAACTTATTTGGCATTGTTTGATGAAAACAAAAACCGGCTGGAAAAAATTCGCGAAACTCGGTTTGAAAGTCGCAAATTTCCCAACCTCGATTCGATCATTGAAGAATTCTTAAAAGGTGGAAATGAGAAACCCATGATAGCCTGTCTGGGTGTGGCGGGTCTTATAGTAGAGGGTAATTGCAATCTGACAAACCTTGAGTGGAGGATTGAAACTGAGCGACTGGAAAAACAATTCGACAAAGTATATTTAATAAATGATCTTGTTGCGATGGCTTATGCGGTGCCTCGTCTGGAAGAAAAAGATGTTGCGGTGTTGCAATCAGGATTGCAATTAAAAGAAGGGCGTATATCGGTAGTTGCTGCTGGAACGGGATTGGGACATGCATTTCTGATTCCAACGGGTAGCGAGAAGTACTATGCTGTAGATTCAGAAGGAGGGCATGCGGATTTTGCTCCCAGAAACAAACTTGAGACAGAGTTGTTGTTTTTTATGCAGAAAAAATTTACAAGAGTCAGTGTGGAGCGAGTTGTGTCGGGTTCTGGTGTGATTCATATATTCGAGTTTGTTAAGGAGCATTTTTATTCAGGAGTTTCAGAGGATTGGCAGAAAGGCTTGCAAAACGAGGAACTGGCTGTAGAAATTATTCGTTATGCAGTGGAAAAAAAATCAGAACTATGCGAAAAAACACTGAGCTTGTTTGTTGAATTGTATGGAGCGCTTGCGGGGAACTTGGCGTTACAGTTTCTGGCAAAGGGTGGGGTTTATTTAGGAGGAGGAATTGTTCCGCGAATTTTGCCTTTGTTGAGGCAGGGATCATTCATGCAAGCCTTTTTAGAAAAGGGCAGGTTCAAAAGTTTTTTGACTGAAATTCCTGTGAAAATAATTTTAAATGATAGGTCTGCACTTCTTGGGGCGGCTCATTATGCATTCACATATCGATAAATGATTGATTTGATCTCCGTAATATAGAGAATCTTTAACTTAGAAAATAACTATGGGAAACACGATTAAAAAAATTGTATTGGCTTATTCAGGCGGGTTAGACACCTCTGTCATTATCAAATGGCTGAAGGAAAAATATGGTTGCGAGATCATTGCATTTGCCGCAGATGTTGGTCAGGGGCAGGAATTGGACCCGGTTCGAGAAAAAGCTTTGGCAACAGGTGCGAGTAAAGTTTATATCGAAGATTTGCGTGAAGAGTTTGTCACCGATTTTGTTTTTCCCATGTTGCGGGCCAATGCATTTTATGAACATGATTATCTTTTAGGAACTTCAATTGCACGGCCCTTAATAGCAAAAGAGCAAATTCGTATTGCAAACATGGAAGGGGCAGACGGTGTTTCGCACGGTTCCACAGGGAAAGGCAACGACCAGGTTCGCTTTGAATTGGCATATCACACTTTGAATCCTGAAATTACTATTGTTGCTCCTTGGCGTGAATGGGATTTAAGTTCCCGAACTGCATTGATCGATTATGCGGTAGCTCACGGCATCCCTGTTCCTGTCACCAAGGCCAAGCCTTACAGTATGGACCGGAATATGTTTCATATCAGCTACGAAGGTGGAGTTTTGGAAGACCCTTGGACTGGCCCGGATGAGGATATGTTTATGTTGTCAGTTTCCCCTGAAAAAGCTCCCGACAAAGCTACGGTTATTGAAATCCGATATGAGGCGGGGAATCCGGTTGCGATCAATGGCGAGAAAATGAGTCCTGCTGCATTGTTAGAACGACTCAACCAATATGGCGGTGAAAAAGGGGGGGGGCGCATTTATATTTTCGAGAACCGCTTCGTGGGGGGGAAAACAA
>WASW01012438.1_pt1 | contig 11899 bp, 10 predicted proteins | sample 5698521 | NCBI WGS metagenome assembly WASW01 (sample SAMN11175560, study PRJNA528189) | sponge metagenome | isolation source: marine sponge | host: Leucetta | place: Antarctica: Western Antarctic Peninsula, King George Island | collected 2013-01
TGTAACGGCGGTGGATAGTCCGAATGTTGAAGCCGTTTTAAAATTCCGCTTAAGACGTCAAATGCCTGTCTCGGGTTGCCGGGATCGGGAACCAGCGTAGAAATAGAGATCAGCTTTTTTTCAGCTTTTGTCAGGTGCTCGAAAACGATGGATTGAAATTTCGGGTCTGAATTTGCCCGGTATAAATCAAGAAGATATCCCAGCCGAATGGCAGGATCAGCGACCAATCCCAATACACTCTCAATGCTTTCAGACATGGAGAGATCGTCTTCGCTGTGTTTTAAAGTGATTTTTGCCCGTAGTGTCACCGCCTCGCTCATGCCAGGGCCACCGGCAAACCCGGTCCGCTCTTTCAGGGCACGGACAATTTCGACAAAAATTTCGCGATTATACTCACCGCCACGTTGGGCCAGTGGTTTAATGCTGCGAACGTGAGCCTGCACCCGTTCGCGCAGAAGACCTTGCGTCAGCGGCAGTTTGTTGCCGGCCATGGCACCGTTAAGGGGGCTTAAACAGGGATGAGAGTTTTTCAGTATTTTTGCATTACCCATACTGAGTTGGATCAATGCCGTACAGACCTTCCCGGCTTCGGGTTCATGATTGAGAATATCCATCATCGCAATGCTGTTGTCCAAAATTTCTGCAATAACTTCATCGATTATTGTGAGAAGTTTATTACTCGGCTCGGCGTTCAGTAGGTCAATCATACACTGGAGTTTTTTGTCGAAATCGGCGGCCTGCCCGATCAAATTGGCAATTGCACCGTAGGCGGCGATGTCTTTCTTATCGGACCTGGAATTAGGATTTAGCAGATCATTAAGCGCCTGGACGCCATAATTTTTAGCCGCACCGATACACTGATCATATTGATTGGATGATTTTGATTTTTTTTTGATTTTCTCAAAGGTGTGATAGAGGGTATCGGCAATATCCAGAGGGTTTTGCTCTGTTTTTTTTGCCTGCAGCGCAGCGATTCTTTGAATTGCCTGATGGATCAGGGTCTCGTGCCGCTCCAAGGATACAAGGTGGCTAAAATCAAATAAAAGCTCGAGCGCGGTTATCTGACGCTCGTCCAGAAATTCCCTGAGAAGGCGGCCAATGGTTTTCCGCGATTCAAATTTGAAATAGTCAGTGATTTCGAAACATAGCGGGGTATCATCGACGCGCGATATGGACAGTCTTTTGGCCGCCCCGTCACCACATTTTTTCTCGAATATAACTTTAAGCCGTGCGCCTTGATCATCACTTTCAGATGTAACGCGCACAGCGTTATGGTTGTTCTGAATAACAAGAATTTTGGCGCGATCAAGGGCCTTCCATTCTACGTTAAACATCGTATCGAGGGTCCAGGTGCCGTCACTCAATGTGAGGACCTCGTATGAATATGTTGTGAAACTAGTTTTCAATTGGGTACCTGTTAGGCGAGCTTCAATGGACAATATTTTGATAACGCAGTTGGTATTCTACACATAATAGCATTACCAATACATCAAACATCCCATTGTTATGCAACGGTCTATCTGCGCGCTTAATGACCAAAATTTGGATTATTATTAACCGGACAAATTTGATGTCTTCTTTTCGTCCAGGTTCAGACAATAAAAGACGGCGATAGTTTCGCCTCAGAATAGCCAGAAGCAACTACCGCAAATTTATGGGTTGGTGTAACCATAGCAGTGACAGATCAAAGAACTTTCGACACATATTGAAACACCGCCGACATCATCGTGTTGCGCTTGTTTGGTATGGTGAAGGTCGTTGAGGTAACTTACACACCAAAGATAAGATCGTGAACATGGAGCCAAGTCAGGCGGTAAAACGAGAACATCATCACGCCGACCATCGCCTTAGTTGTCGCAACGTGCCTTTTCCATGAGAAAAGTATCGAAAAGGCTCAATTTTCAAATTGTCATACCAGTATTAGTGATGATGTTGATCATGATGATCGGTACCGTGATTGCGGTGCCGTATATGGTTCGTAACAGTATTAAAAGCAGTGTGCTCGAGGCTTCGCTGGTATCCTTAAGCCAGTTTAAGGCTTTGCGCGGCTATTATACTGTGAATGTGGTCAAAAAAGTCACCTCCGGCAGTGACCTGGTACCGTCTTTCAATCATCAGGGAGACCCCGGCAAAATCCCCTTACCAGCAACCATGATTCATGACCTCAGCAAGTTAATGGAGAAAGAGAAGGGTGTCAGCCTTAAGCTATATAGCGCCTATCCGTTTCCCAACAGGCAAGATAGGCGTCTCGACTCCTTTCAGTCCAGCGCATGGGACGCTTTCAGTGAATATCCGAATGAGACTGTCTCCAATGTGTCCGTGGTCGGTGAACGCTCCATCATGCGGGTTGCCGTCGCCGATGTGATGCAGAATTATACCTGCGTCGACTGCCACAACAACCATCCGCTCTCACCAAAAACTGACTGGCAATTGGGAGATCTGTGCGGGGTTCTCGAAGTGGATACCGACATCACAAATCAATTGGCTCTTGCCAACACCCTCAGCAACGCAATTGTCGTTGGAATTATCGGCGCCGGAATGTTCCTTATCGTTGTATTCGTATGGCAGACGGGCCGCGTCACCGGCTCCATTGGTAACATGACCTCTGCCATGAGCCGACTTAGTCAAGGGGATTACACGGTTGAAGTCGGGAGCGATTTACACATCACCGAAATTACGCAAATGGCCAAAACAGTGGAAAGCTTCAAGACGGCTTTGATAGAACGAAGGGCGGCAGAAAATGCGCTAAGGAAAACGCACACTTTACTTGAGGAGAAAGTTGAGGAACGGACTACCGAACTTACGGACGAAATCAAAGAACACAAGCTGACTGAGGTAGCACTTCAGGCGGCTATGCTTGATGCAGAGGCAGCCAATCGAGCTAAGTCAGAGTTTCTAGCTTCAATGAGTCATGAACTACGCACGCCACTCAATGCCATTCTGGGCTTCAGTGAGATTATGAGTACACAAACCTTCGGTCCAATAGGAAATCATCACTACAAAGGTTACGTGGGTGACATTCACAAAAGCGGCTCGTTTCTCCTCAGCCTGATCAATGATCTTCTGGATATTTCCAAAATTGAAGCTGGTGGATATGAACTGGAAGCGGATGATTTAGACGTCGCAACGGTTATTCAATCCAGCATTGAACAAGTGTCGGCCTTTGCTCTGAAGTCAGGACATGTCATCGACGTACATGTGCCTGATAATTTTCCAACCTTGCAAGGGGATCAACGGGTTTTGATGCAAATACTCAACAACCTTCTTTCCAACGCAGTAAAGTTTACACCAGAAGGCGGTAAAATTGACGTCGTCGCTCGATTGAATCCAAGTAGAAACATCGCTTTAAGCGTCACGGATACAGGGATCGGAATGTCAAAGGAGGATTTGGCAAGGGCGTTAATTCCATTTGAACAAGCAGACAGTTCGCGCTCGAGCAGGCATGAAGGCACCGGCCTTGGTCTTCACCTTAGCAACAATTTCATGAAGCTTTTTGGCGGCACCCTGGATATAGAAAGCCAAGTCGGAAAAGGAACGACCATCAACATTATGTTTCCACCTGAGAGGACAACTCAGACATCTTGATTTAGCTCAACACGAGTGCCGTTATGCTCGCGCATAATGGCCGCCTTGGGTCAAACAGAGCTGAAATGAACCCCCATAGATGATGGTCGTTATCCGCACAACAGCGGCTATATAGACCTGTGGTGAGTTTTGTCCAGAAAATTAGGGGGAACGACGACTTAAAATGTCAGCGGGTGGTGGGGCAGGCGTACTATGGGTCATTATTTTAAACTAAAATCCGGGCACGACAAAACCGCGCCGATCAAGACCAGCGCGGTTCGGGTCGACTACAGGATCAAGCCGCTGCCGGATCACCCATCATCGCCGTAATCCCCCGTTTCTGACTAATCGAGCGAACCGCGACACGATTCACAGATCAACCGACTTGTTCAACAGCCCCAGCCAATAGCGGCCATGCAAAAAAATATTCAAACCCAGCTTGCCTGTTTTTGATTTGGTCTAAAAGGGCGTCCGATTTGCACACGCATACCATTCGATAATCCCAACTCATTTCGTTTGTTGATGGCGTGCGTTTTGACGACAGCGTGCCGAGCAGCCCACCATGAACGATGGGTTTGCATACCGTCCGTTTCATCACGATCCGTCGCCGCATCGGCCATGCGGTGCAAAACAATTCCCTCGCCTTTTTCGGCTTACACCCTGAGATAATGATCGTCCATCTGCAGACAGATTTAACCAATGTGTTGCGTTGAGCGGTTGAGATGGCCGCTAATAGCGGCCATTAATGAGTTCCTAATCGTCACAATTTCAGCAAACACAACGAAGGACACTTTTGGCTATTATCGCTCGAAAATAGGTGGCTAAGAATCCGGCCGATAGGTGACGTACAGCGGTCATAACCACATCCGTACAACCCCTAGTCTTATTATCCAGTAAAGAACTGTGTTATTCAGTCCCAAGTTTTATTATCCAGTGACAATTATCCCTTTGTAGAGCCCCTTAACCAACATCCTCTTTACGAATTTCTGCAATAAATTTACCGACTTCAGCGTTTAAAAATTCTGACTGTTTAGCCAGTTCCCCTGTTGCCGATAATATTTGCGTCGCCGCAGCGCCGGTTTCTCCAGCGCCTCTTGTTACGCCGCCGATATTGGCTGCAACTTCTTGCGTACCAGACGCCGCCTGCTCCGCATTTTTTGCGATTTCCTGCGTTGCGGAATGCTGCTCTTCGACGGCAGCGGATACGCTATTAGTGTTTTCGCTGACGATATTAATACTTTGGCTGATATCGCTAATTGACGTCGCGGCATCTTCGGCGACATTGCGAATATTGGAAATTTGTTCGCGAATTTCCTCTGTTGCCCGCGCCGTCTGACTGGCCAAATTTTTCACTTCTGACGCAACAACGGCAAATCCTTTGCCGGCGTCACCAGCCCGGGCGGCTTCGATCGTCGCATTTAATGCTAGCAGATTGGTTTGTTCTGCAACATCGGAAATCAAATCAACCACGTCGCCGATTTTTTGCGCTGAATTGACCAGTTCCTGCACCGTCTTTTGCGAATTTTCTGCCTTGGACACAGCATCTTCATTGGCAGCAAGAGACGTCCGCACCTGACGATTAATTTCATTAATCGACGCAGATAACTGTTCCGCCGCTGCGGCCACGGCCTGAACATTGGATGACGCCAGTTCGGACGCTGACGACGCATTGCCGGCCTGTACATTCGTCTGATCCGCGGTCGACGTCATGGCGCCCGCCGAGGACTGCATCTCTGTCGCAGCAGCAGCAACCGACTCGACCACGTGGCCAACGTTCGATTCAAACTTGTTTGCCATTTCATTCATCACCCGGCGCCGGTCGGCTTGCCGAAGTTCCCGGCTTTCCTCATGTTCAGCTTCCAGGGTCTTCATTTCGATGGCGTTGTCTTTAAAGATTTGAACGGCGTTTGCCATTTCTCCAATCTCGTCAGCCCGGTCTTTATGAAGGATCTCTATATCCGTCTCGCCGCCAGCCAAACGCGCCATCGCGCTGTTCAAACTTTTCAGCTCCCTGGTCGCGATCATATTGACAATCGTTATGATGATCAAAACGTTGATAATTTGTGATGTGCCCTCAAGGATGATGTCTGTCAGTTGAACCGACGCACCGCCAAATTCCGCGCCAATCAATAATCGGACGCCCCCGACAACAGCGATAGAAATCCACACGACGGTGCCAATCTTTCGGCTCAGTGATGCGGTAAGCCAGTTTCCCTTTGGCGCGTGCGGGTTCGTGATTATGGGGCTGGTCAACGTCTCGATCTCCTTATGGTGATTTTTGGTGATGATTTTTAGATGATGATTGGTCGGGGGCAAGGGCCCTAAACAAACAATTGGCGGCATCAAACAGTGTCGCCCCTGCGTAAACAAGAGAATTTCGCCATTTGTCAGTAGTTATTAAGCGTTTCGCATGATTGTTATGGTTTTACGTCTGATCCGTCAGATTACCCTTGATCAGGCCAAAGAAACGGGCGCCGTCATTGCCATCCGTGTACGTCCAGCCCATATGCTCACCGCAGCCCCGGCAGAGGGAAAATTGCCAGTGAAAATTCTTGAACCAGGTGAAATCATCGACCTTTACGCCTTCGGATGAGATACCCGGCGCATCATCGTAAAGCACGATCCGAAAGACCAGGCCGCGGGGGTTGGAAAATACATGTTCATGACCATCCCTGCTAACCGCCCACCGGGTTCGGGTGATCAAATGATGGCACCCGGCGCAGAATACGGGATCATCTTTTGCCGTATCGGAAATGTGATCAGGCTGATGTTCGGGTAAGCGTTGCAGCATGGATACAGCCTGTTTATCGTTGGCGGCGGTGAAGACACTGCAGCAGTATACTTTAAATTGCGCAGCGTGATTTATATTATCGACTTTTCCCGGAGATACATTATGTGCCGAAACATCAAAACCCTGTTTAATTTTGATCCGCCCGCGACATCGGACGAGATCGAGAACGCGGCGCTTCAGTTTGTCCGTAAATTGAGTGGCACAAACAAACCCTCACAACGGAACCAGGCAGCGTTCGAGCAGGCCGTTCAACAGATTGCCGCCGCGGCAGAAGGTCTGCTTGGGTCCATGGCGACATCGCAGCCACCACGCGACCGCGATATTGAGGCCGCCAAGGCGCGGCAGCAGGCAGAAAAACACTTTGCCAGTGCCTAATCCCAGTGCCTAATCCCAGTGCCTAATTTTGGGTATTCCGACCACCTCATACACCTCCAGCCGAAGGATATCGATTAAATGCTCTCCCCAGCCGACCTCGCGGAAAAACAACTAACCGCCTATAATGCCCATGACCTTGACGGTTTTTGCGCCTGCTTTTCCGTTGATGTTGCGGTTGAGTTATTGATCGGAAACCAATCCCTGTTTTCAGGTATGGACACCTTTCGCGCGGCCTATGCCGAGCGGTTCAGCAACCCTGACCTGCATGCCCGCCTGCTCAATCGCATCGCCTGCGGCCGGGTTGTGGTTGATGAAGAAGAAGTCACCGGACTGCCCGGTAATACGCCTCTGCATGTGATGGCGATATACGAAATTGAAGCCGGGCTGATCCAGAAAGTCCGGTTCGAACGCCCGAGTTGATGAATACGGCCAAAATCTGAGGCAATAATATTGTGACAGTATATTTTATTAATCGCGGTTATTTGCTATATTGGTGGCCAGTTATCGGGCACGATAAAACCACGCTGACACTCGGCCCCACCGGTTGATGCGGCGACCATAACCGGACGGTCCGCGCCAGTATTCCAGAGATGCTCATAGAGATCCCGCCCGTCCATCAGGTTCTGATCAGCCGCATCAACCGGTGCCAGCCATTCAGGTTTGCTTAAAGTCCGCCACTGCAGGCCGGGCTCGGCTAGAACCTCTTTTATATCCCCCGCCCTTAGCCACCAACCGGCTGGATGGTCGTCCGCAACGACAGTCGGGGCGGATATATCACCGGCCAGCCAACATGCATGCGGGTGAAACAAGCGGCCCATGACCAGCGCCTGACTATGGACCTGTTTGATTGTCAACGCTGACAGAGCAGCAATACCAGCGGCGGTGTGCGGCAGTTTGAGTTGATGATCAAACAGTCGGGCTACTTTGCGGCCCAGCGTGTCGCGCGCCGCCGGGCCGCGCCACTGGTATGCGTCGCCCGGATCTCCTGCACCGATATAAAACTTCACCGCCAATTCAAGATGAACCCAGCCGCTATCGCCTCCGCCGACATTCTCATAAACCAGATCAAGCTCACCCAACGTTCTATTTCCATTCTGAATAACCACATTGGGATAACACTGCCGGACCTCGGGCGAGGCAGATATAACGGTTTGGACCAGCGCTTCAAAATAACGGCCAAGCGGCCCCGTCCGTTTTACGTCGAGCTCGCCTATCTGCTCATCATTGAGCAATTTTGCGCCGGAAATTAACTGCTCACAGGCACGTTGAATAAGCGCCAGACTCCCCGGAACATCACCGAGAAGTCCATTTGAAGTGTACAGCCACGTGACGTCACTTAAGAGCCAGTCAGGAAAATAATGAGATATTGGTCCAGTCATGAGCGCCGCCTTAAAATGTTGGGGCGACCCCGAACAGAAATTCATGCGCCCACAGGATCGCTGCGAACACCACCAGGCCAAGAACGACGGCAAAAATATCATGTTTGCCGCTCGGAACGTCATAATCAGGCACTTTACCGCGCCGCGTTGCAGAGATGATTGAGAACACTGCATAAAGCGCAAATGAGCCGAACAAATATAGCGACGCCCGGTCGCCATTATTGAGCAAATGAACAAGCGCCCACAGCAGTATGCCGATGACCATCGGATGTTTTACCGATTTGCGAATATGGCCTTTCACTTCAGCCGCGACCTGAAGGATTATCACGACCGGCATAATGGCAAGCGCGGCGCGGCTGGCCCATGGTGGCTCGGCCCAGAGCTCATAATAGTCCAAGCTGGAATATCCTAAGATAATCAAAACCAACCCGGTCAATGCCGTCAGGGAATATGTGCCCTTGTATCCGTTAGCGCCCAGTTTCTCGACCAGCCGTCCGCGCAAACCGGGCAGCGATGGCACCAGATGCACACCGAAAAAAATACCTATACCAAACCAGAACATCCGCGTTCCCCCATGACGATGATTGACGGTTACACTATCTGATCCCTATTCCGTCAATCCAGACTTCTTTTCGGCACGCGGCAAACCGCCCGGGATCACCGGGCGATTTAGGGGGGTACGCTAATCCTATTTGACGACGAGCGCTTCAAACTTTGGCACAGCAATTTCTTTGCCGCCCCATCCAATGTGGCATTTACCTTTGTATATCTTTCCGGGATGCTGACCGTTTTTGTGATAGGCCCGGCAAATACCAAGCGCATCGGCGCCAACTCGGGCGCCAAGCACAACTTTTGCCGGAACTTTACCGCCGCTTGTTTTTACCCAGGTCAAATTTTTAATCGCACTTATCGCAACCATCGTCGACGCTGCCGGGCCTGCATGGGATGCCGTTCCGGGTGCTAAAGCTGCAGATTTGCTATCCGCGACAATCTTGTGCGCAGAGGTAATGCCCCAGGGCAGGCCTTGTCCATCAACGCCAATGTGGGTCAGTTTATCACTGTACCAGTCCCAGGATTTACCGTTCCAACGCATGGGTGAGCCGCCAACCTTTGAATTGGCTTGCATATTGACCGCCCAGACAGCGCCATTACCGCCGATTGAAACATCAATTGCTTTTACATGGGCAGGCTGGAGGGTTTTACCATCAAAGTAGGAAACGGCTCCTTTAGGGTCGATCACCCAAGGGGTCCCGTCCGGGGCAACGTCAATCGCACGCCCTGGCCATCCCTTCTGCATATTTTTCCAGGCTTTTCCGGTCCATTTAAAATACCCGCCAAAACCGGTGATCCAGACAGCGCCGTTTGCACCGACGCCGATATCGCGTGCTTTGTGTTTACCTGGTACGCCGACAAATTTTTTGCCATTAAAGCGAAAGACGTTGCCGTGCGTATTAACCACCCAGGCGTTTCCTTTTGGGCCAACGTCAAGGCGTGTCGCGCCGCCCGGAACTCTCTTCCAGGTTTTCCCGTTCCAGCGGTAGATACCAAATCCGCCGTTGACTTTATTTGTACCGATTACCCAGACAGACCCATCGGCACCGATGCTGATGTCCGTGGCTGCGCCGGCCAATGCTTTCCAGTTAATTCTTGTTTTACCGGCCGCCAATGACGGTGATGTCCCGGCCGTTACAGCCAAAACAACGGCGATCAACGCCGCCATGGCTGCCTGACAAACGGATTTACGATTGAAAATAGATACCACTATGGTTCCCCCTGATGGTCGCGGTCTCTGGCCATTCCAAAGACAAATTACGGCCCCTTGATTATTGGCGAGGACATGTACAGCCCCGGCCCTGGTTACGCTGTGACAGGGGTCACTGGAAAGGTGGTTATTTAGCCCATCACGTTTCTCAAAATGTAATGAAGAGGCTGTCCAGAATAACGCCCGTTGTAAAGGACAGCCCCTTTCAAATATTAGCTGCGGGTGCAGACTTCTTGAACGGCCTCTTCCATGGCCCCGACAATGATGTCCGCTTCATTTTTCGTCAGGCAAAGCGGTGGGGCGAAACCGAGAATATCGCCCTGTGGCATGGCGCGGGCAATAACGCCGCGTTTGAGAAGTGCCGCAGCGACTTTTGCGCCCATGGTCAGTGATGGATCGTAGAACGCACGCGTATCGCGGTCCAGAACCAGTTCCACTGCTAATAACAGGCCCTCGCCCCTGACCTCACCAACGTTTGGATGGCCGGCAACGGCCTTAATCATCGATTGTTTAAAATAGGCACCCATTTCGCCCGCATTGGTGACCAGATCCAGTTTGTCGATGAGTTCCAGGTTGGCAACACCAGCGGCGGCACAGATGGGATGGGCGGAGTACGTCCAGCCATGTCCGATTGCACCGTATTCATCCGTTCCCTGCTCCAGAACTTTCCACACTTTCTCAGATACAATAGATGCGGAAAGAGGGGCATAAGCAGACGTCAATCCTTTGGCCGAGGTGATGATATCGGCCTCGATGCCATAATGATCAGAGCCGAACATGGACCCAAGCCGGCCAAAACCTGTCACGACCTCATCGGCGATCAACAATATGTCATATTTGCGCAATATCGTTTGAATGGCGGCCCAATACCCTGCTGGCGGCGGCACGAGACCGCCGGTTCCCAATACAGGCTCACCGATGAAGGCGGCGATGGTATCCGGGCCTTCTGCGAGAATCAGGGATTCCAGCTTATCGGCACAATGAGCGGAAAACTCTTCTTCGCTCATGGCTGCATCGGTCCGCCGGAAATAATAGGGTGCCTCGGTATGAATGACCTGGCTCAGCGGCAAATCGAACTTTTTATGGAACAAATCAAGCCCGGTTAGTGACCCGGTCATCAAGCCCGAACCGTGATAACCGCGCCAACGGGAGATGATTTTTTTCTTTTCCGGACGACCGAGCACGTTGTTGTAATACCAGATCAGTTTGATATTGGTTTCGTTAGCGTCCGATCCGGATAAACCAAAATAGACCTTGCTCATGTTTTCCGGTGCTCGATCAATAATCATTTTTGATAGGGTGATCGATGCTTCAGTTCCGTGGCCAACATAGGAGTGATAATAGGCCAGTTCGGATGCTTGTTTGGCGATGGCGTCAGCGATTTCTGGCCGGCCGTACCCCACATTGACGCAGTAGAGACCGGCGAACGCGTCGAGCAGTTTATTGCCGTCACGGTCGGTGATGTAGACGCCCTCGCCGCCGGTAATAATCCGGTTTGGAAGATCGCCCCTTGCGAACTGCGCCAGGTGCGTAGAGGGGTGAAAGAAATTCTCACGATCCCACTGGTCGAGATGGTCATTTTTAAGCATTTGTTTCTCCTTAATTTGTGATGGCCTATCTACGACCAATCGCGACAGACATATTTGATATTCGAAAAAACATCGATCCCATGGCGTGAACCTTCGCGGCCAAGACCGGATTGTTTCATTCCGCCGAAGGGAATGGGTGCGCCGGTCACCTTGGTGCGGTTGACACCGACCATGCCGAATTCGAGCGCCCGGCTCAACCGATAGATGCGAGAGGGGTTTTTAGTGTGCAGATACGCAATTAGACCGTATTCGGTATCATTGGCCCGCTGGGCAACCTCATCCTCGGTATCAAAAGGCGTGATGGCGGCGACGGGTCCGAACGTTTCTTCATGCATGATGCGCGCGCCGGGGGGGACATCGGCCAAAACCGTCGGCGCGAAAAACAGTGGACCAAGGGCCAAGATACCACCGCCGCAGAGAAGTTTGGCCCCTTTGGCGA
>WASW01087145.1_pt1 | contig 11893 bp, 10 predicted proteins | sample 5698521 | NCBI WGS metagenome assembly WASW01 (sample SAMN11175560, study PRJNA528189) | sponge metagenome | isolation source: marine sponge | host: Leucetta | place: Antarctica: Western Antarctic Peninsula, King George Island | collected 2013-01
TATATAGTTCACCAAAAGGACCACTAAATGGTCTCTCCCAGCGCGGTCTAACCGCTATCCTGCGTGTGTCGGTTCCGGAATTTCTGATAAGATTGAGGACGTTGAAATCAAGTGAAGAGTATCCGCCAATATTATCTCTCTTCCCCATGAAGTTGAAGTCGTACATTGGCAGGACAAATGGAGACTCGCTGGCATTTTCTGCCTGGCGTAAGTCCTGGAAGGCATAGGTGTTGAGGGCCTGGTAGTTCTGCCCACGAAAACCTTCAAGATATCCACGGGAAACCAGAATGGAATCCGTATCAATGCCATACCTGCGAGTAAAAGTATCGTCAGATGTTCCCTCAAGATCAAGGCCAGCACGCCATGTTCGGTTAATATGGTAAGCTGATTCGAAATCTATATATCCTCGTTCGCCTTCGGCATCATCGTTAACAACGAAACTGGCATCTGTCTTTAAAAAGCCTTTTCTGAAATTGCGGCGATACTGGCCAGTAATCCCTTGCCCACCGTCTGTTGCAAGCATGGGAGTAATCGTCGCGTCTTCATGCTCGTCGATAGCCCAAAAATATGGTGTTTGGAGACGAAACCCTAGGTCTGATGAATTGGAAAAACTTGGCGCAAGAAGTCCACTTTTACGTTTTACTGTTGGGTCCGGATGACTGAGGTATGGGGTGTATGCGACAGGGACACCAAACAATTCTAGCCATGCATCTCTGTATGAAATCAGTTTTTTGTCTGAATCATGAATGACGCGCACAGCCTTTAATTGCCAAAGTGGAGCCGCCGTCGGGTCTTCTTCACATAGCTCGCAAGGTGAATATACAGCGTTGCTGATTTCAGTGATTTTTGCGTTTGAGCGTCGTGCACCTGAGCCTGCCACGCGCGAGTGATCTTCGAGAACGAGACCAATGTTGTAAACGACGCCATCTTTAAGGTCGCCAGTGATTTCCATTTTATCACCAAGCAATACTTTGCCTGATGGGTCCGTTAGAGAAACACTACCATCCGCAATAACAACATCCGTTTTTTGATTATAAATCACCTTATTTGCGAATAAGAAACGGTCGCCATACATGATCTCAACATTACCTAACGCCGTCACGATTCCTAATTCACGATCATAAGTCATGGAATCTGCACTGAACTCCGCTGGAATTGGTGCGGGCTCCGTTTGTGCTGATGGTGTTGGCGTCCCTAAAGGTGCCTGAACAGTGCGCGCTGTCGGCGCTGGCGGTTGTTTTGTATTGATGCCTGTAGGCTGGGCGATGAAAAGCGTCCCAAGTGGTTTCGTATTTGATGCATCTAGACTTGGTCTGCTCTGAACTTTACGAGCCGGTTGGATAGCAGGTGCACGAACAGTTCGTGTCGATGTCACCGGCACAGGCGCTGCTTGGCGCTGGAGAGGTGCGGGCGCATTAAACAGTGTACCGAGTGGTCTGTCGGTCCCTGCTTGAGGTGTCGGCGCAATTTTTTGCGTAGCGGTTGCACCTGAACGGATTGGTTGCGTATTCCAGCCTTGAGGCAATACAGAGCTGGAATTTTGCTGTGATGATGCTGTCGGATTAAATAGTGTCCCAAGCGGGCGTGCCGCTGGTGCAGGCGCAGGTGCTGTCGCGCCCGTTGCGACTGTGCTCAGTATTTGAATATTATCCGGCAATGACGAGCGTATCGGTGGGATCGTTCTTTCTATGCCTGGAAGCAATATGCCCAAAGGTCTATCTGCATCTTGTGCGAAAGCCGGCGTGCTTAGCCAAACTGACGCGCCCAGGCCAATTAGCGAAACAAGTGCAGAAATACAATACCCTGCTTTGAGCGTTGGCCTTAGCTTAGGCACGTTATCCATCCTCCAGATGCAAGAGCATCCCAAGTCCAAGTAATGTCGCAACACCAGAAGGCGTCCAGGCCGCAAGTGTGACCGGAATATTATCTGATAATCCCAAGGCATAAACGACATCGGAAAAGAAATAGAGCAAAAACCCAGTTAATACACCCATTGATATGACAAAAGTTGCACCACCACGTCTGGAACTCTGACGTAAGGTGAACGTAGCCGCGATAAGGACCATCGCACACATCAATAATGGGGACGCGAGGAGGGCATTCAGGTGCAGGCGATGGCGAATGGCGGAAAACCCGGCTTCCTCAAGAGTCTCAATAAAATCTGATAGTGCCCAAAATGACATGGTTTCCGGTGGCGCGAAGCTATCTTGGATTTTTGTCAGCGTCAGATCGGTCTCAAGCCAATACTCTTCGTATGATGCCGACCCTTCCTCTGGCTTTTGCACGCGCGCATTTCGCATGTACCAAAACCCATCCTCGAGGCGAGCATACTCAGCATCAATACGCTCGAGAAACTGGTCTGTCCCTTCATATACGAAGATCACAACGTCACTGAGTTCCACGTCCGTGCCTTGCTGAATGACGGCACGAGAGTGCACAACCGATTGCCCAACTGAGTTTGCTTGCCTCAACCAGAGCCCGGATTGTGAGACCGCGAGCGAATTTTCCTGGCCTCGTAAATGAGTGGCTTCCAGTCGCTCAAACCGAGTCAGCATTGTTGATGCAAGCGGATTAAACACAGTTATATGGAAAACACCGAGCGCTGCTGCTAGCGACAACACAGGCAACAAGAACTGCCATGCAGAGACGCCAGCTGCCCGCGTAATTGTCAACTCATGGGTGCGCGCAAGTCTCCAGAAAGCAGCCATGCCGCCGAACAAGACGGCGAAGGGAAGTGTTTCCTGACCCAGGTGGGGCAGGCGAAAGAACGACATCTCAATAACATCTGTAAACGAGATTTCAGGTCGGGATGCGGCGCGACGTAGTAATTCGATGCTATCGAATAACATGACGATAAACAGGAAGACCATGAAGCACGACAGAAAACTGACGAGGAAATGTCGACCAATATACATGGAAAGGGTGCTTGAAATACGCATCAGGTCCTCATGCCGCCTTCATCTTACTGCGCCGATTTTTCTTTCTTTTCGACTTCGACATTTTTGGATGCTTCGTCAGCATGATGATGCCCGCAAATATCGGGACAATCGCTAATCCATACAGGAGCGGGACAAGGGCGAGATTTTTAGCAACCACACTTTCCAAGCCAAGCGCGGCACCTTGAAGTGAAATCATGATGCTGACGGCGGTAATGATCCGCATTGTCTGGCTGCGCCGGGTGATAGGGCCATATAAAAGGCAGGCCAGACCGATCATCGCAAAGCCAACGCCAAGTAATGGGGACACGATACGCTTGTGTAATTCGACCTTATACTTGCCCCAATCGTGTTGATTGATCCCCTTGGCATTTTCCAAGTCGATGAGTTCAGTCATCGAACGTTCGCGCGGTTCACGAAACCGCTGCGTGATGCTTTCATTGCTGGTTGGTACTTCAAAGACATACCGGTCGAAGTAAAGAATTGAGAGATTTGCATTTGCCGCGATTGTTTGGCGGTTTCCGTTGTACATGATGACCCGAGGTCCTTTGCCGGAGTCGACCAGCGCGCCGCGTTCCGCCATCAATGTAACGGGTGCCTTTTCGTCCCGTTCATCATGGACTAAAATACCAAGCAGTTGTCCATCAGGGGCACGTTCTCGAATGTAGACGGTGACCGTACTTGTAATCGGATTGAAAGCCCCTTCCTTCAAAAGCACATGCGAGTAGGTATTTCGAACCTCCCACTGAAGCAGGCGAAATGCACGATATGACTCGGGTAGCAAATAAAGATTTAGAAAATACCCAAACATGAGGGTGATCATCGTCATGATTAAAGCGGGCTTGGCGAGGCCAAACTGGCTAACGCCCGCTGCCCGCATAACCACCAATTCCCGGTCCGTCACCATTTTGGAATATGTAAATACGATGATCGTGAACAAGGCGATAGGCAGGATGGCGGTCAAAAAATTAGGTAGCAAAAGCATCGTCATATAGACAAATGTACCCGCATTGAGGCCGCGATTGACGATCATTTCGACAAAGCGCAACGACTGCGATAGCCAGATTATGCACGTCAGCCCGGCACTCACCAGTAACATGCCAGCAAGCAACTGGCGCAGGACATATTTCGTGTAGGTGTTCATACGATCGAACCTAGCCTCTAGGGTCGTCTAAATTGTGGCATCAACGCGAAAAAATCAAGCAATCTCCGCATATTAGCAGTTTTTATGGTTAATGAGTTATAGGGCTTCGATGCGTGTTTCTGCGATCACTGAACTACCATCCAGGACAGCATCTGCCAGGCCAGGTGCTTGCGAGAGAATATGACGAGCATAGAAGCTTACGGAAGCCTGGCGACGTTCAGCTAAAAGCGGATTTTCATCATGGTTTCGTTTAGATGCTTCAAATAGCCGCACCATCAACCAGCCGCCAACTGTAATGCCGCATAAACGCAGGTATGTCACCGACGCAGCCAATGCCGTAACGGGCGTTTCTTCAAAATTACTGACAATCCAGTTTGTTGTCCGCTCAAGCGCATCAATTGCAGCATTGAGGCGTGCGTGTGATGAGTCCATTTCGGATATTGAGGCGCGCATTTCAGTGATCAGAGCACGCATCGTTTCGCCGCCTTCACGGGCAACTTTTCGTCCGGCAAGGTCAATTGCCTGGATGCCGTTCGTGCCTTCATAAATTGGCGCAATCCGTGCGTCGCGAAGATGCTGCGCAGCACCAGTTTCTTCGATAAAGCCCATGCCACCGTGGATTTGCACACCTGTATCGGCAACTTCGACGCCAACGTCGGTGCTCCAGGCCTTTACGACAGGCGTTAAAAGATCGACGAATAACTGTGCTTTCTTTGCTTCTGCCGGATCTGTCGAGCGGTGCGCTATATCAAGGCGAGACGCCACCCAATAAGCGAGTGCTCGCACAGCCTCGGTTTGTGAACGCATCGAAAGAAGCATCCGCTTTACGTCTGGATGCTGAATAATAGCAACGGCTTCTTTGTTGTCTCGGTCGGTGCCTCGGCCTTGCGTGCGATCTTCGGCAAAGGCTCGTGCCCGTTGATACGCGCGTTCAGCAATTGCGACACCCTCAAGACCAACTGCAAGGCGGGCGTTATTCATCATTGTGAACATATATTCGATACCACGGTTTTCTTCACCAACGAGATATCCTAATGCCCCCTCGTTCTCGCCATATAGCATGACGGCGGTTGGGCTCGCATTGATGCCGAGTTTGTGCTCCAGAGACCCACATCGCAGATCGTTGCGGTCTCCGAGTGTGCCATCTTCGTTGACTAGGTGCTTCGGCACGACAAACAGCGATATGCCCTTGATACCTTCAGGTGCGTCCGGCGTACGGGCCAGGACCATGTGCACGATATTATCGGTAAAGTCGTGCTCGCCATAGGTGATGAAAACCTTCTGACCTGAGATGCGATAAGCGTCGCCTTCTTTCACGGCTTTGGTGCGAATGCGGGAGAGGTCTGATCCAGCCTGCGGCTCGGTCAAGTTCATTGTGCCCGTCCACACACCACTAATCATGTTTTCGAGATAAATCGATTTAAGTGCATCTGATCCATGGATCGACAATAGTTCTGCGGCACCACCCGTCAGTAACGGGCACAGTCCGAATGACATGTTTGCCGCATGCCATATCTCAGAAGTGCCTGTGGATACTAACCATGGCAGACCCTGGCCACCATTTTCAGGATCAAACGGCATCGAATTCCAGCCGCCTTCAATAAACTGTTTATAGGCATCCTTAAATCCCTTAGGGGTGCGCACAACGCCGTTTTCAAGGACGCATCCCTCTGCATCACCACTCGCGTTTATGGGGTCCAGCACGTCAGTGCCGAGTTTACTCGCTTCAGCCAAGATCGCAGCTACGAGATCAGACGTGGCATCCTCGTAACCGGGGAGGCCTGCAATTTGATCCAGATTGCCGATCTCTTGCATGACGAGAAGCATCTCATCGACGGGGGCACGGTAAATGCTCATGCGTTGCTCACTTTACTCTTTCAACAATGCGCCGATATTAACATCTGGCACTGGGATTTCATTTTTTTCGGCAAATGCCTTGAGGTCAATTCGGCGCGATGCACGCTCTGCAGCTGTAATAATAAGGTCTGTTATCGCCTCGATGATTTTAGCTGGCAGTGCGCCCCCGGTTTCAGCGCCTATATTTTTTATATGCGTGTCGGGGAGTGGGATTTCCGTCTCCAAGCCGTCCAGAAAATCAGCACGGAAAACCATGGAGCCGTTTTGCAGTAAAACTTGATCAATAATGAACATCTGGCCTGATGATGCATCCTCGTCATCAATTTCAGATCGATTGACCCAGGCACGCACACTGTCTCGAAGTCTTACCAGATTGACCCGGCCTTCTCGGATTTCCAAAACAACCTTTGGCCGCTCGAGGATAGCGCGACGAACACCAATAGCCTTGTCAGCAATGCGGTTTGTATCGACCTGGAGAACAATGAGAGGGACGTGGATGGCCGTTGGTGCACCAAACCCAGGTGGGTTGGCGATCCGAAGACCAATGATCTGACCTTCGCCTGTTTTTAGCGATATTTTAGCGTCGGCGATGGTGACTGGGACTTTGTAGGCGTGCGAGCCGTCGCTCTCGATGGTTTCTTTGACCAAACCATCGATATTGAACAGCACATAAGTTACAGAGGCGAACACGAGAACAATCGCCGCGGTAATAGCTAAGCTGCTCAATATAAAAGTTCTTCTCATGTAGGCGTAAACTCCGTTGCGCGTACCTTGTATGCTCGGACGATATCCGTCGGCAGGTCATGCTGCAAGGCAATGTCGTCAATGTTTTTGAAGATGATTTAATGCTTCACAGTGGTTGTATCTGACCCATTGCTCGTGCCGTTCTCACTTTGTATTTCAACATTCACCTCATGAGCGCGGATTTCAGCATCTTGCCTCGTTTTGAGGCCACGTTCCCAATGCACAAGGTATCGCGTGCCAGCGTCTGGCTCAGCATCTTCAATGGCTTGGGGGGCGGCTTCAGGTTCAGTGCCTTTCCATGGATAGGCAAAAATCTGGCCTTTGCTGTCAGTCACGACAACAACCATCCACGGGCCGCGTTTTTCAATAACCGGCATAATTAAGGTTGAGGGCGCGTAAACACCCATTTGGCATCATCAGATTGGTCAGCCTGAAAGCGGTATCCGCCGTCTTGAAATGCTTTTAGGCCTTTTTCGGTCTCGATGCGTTTGGTGACCATGTAGCGCGCCATCATGCCACGTGCGCGTTTTGCAAAGAGACCGAGCGTACGGGCGTGTCCATCTTTGATTTCACGAAACACCGGAGTCACGATTTGGCCATCCAGTGCTTTTGGTTTGACGACCTTCGCGTACTCGTTGGACGCCAGATTAATCACACGGCGGTCTGCATGGTCTTTGGTGGCTTTATTAATCGCCTTTGTGACACGGTCATCCCAAAAATCGTACAAGGTTTCTTTGCCATCGATCGCGAATTTCACCCCCATCTCCAGGCGGTAAGCCTGAATAAGGTCAAGTGGCCGTAAAAGGCCATAAAGCCCGGACAAAATCCGCAAATGATCTTGGGCGTAATCCAGGTCTTTATCTTTTAATGTGCTCGCATCCAGGCCGACATACGTGTCACCAGCAAAGCTGAGTGCGGCCTGCCGTGCGTTGCCGAGATTGAAAGGTGGTTTGAAGTCCTGAAAACGCTGATAATTCAGTTCGGCCAGATTGTCCGAAATATGCATCATTGATTTCAGGTCGCCGCGCGTAAGTTGCTTTGCGCGCTTTGCCAAGACTTTGGCGTCTTTCAATAAATCAGGTTGGGTGTGCGCTTCCGTGATCGGATCGCTCACAAAATCGAGTTTCTTGGCAGGTGAGATGATCGCTAACATAGGCGGGCGCTCCTTCTTTGACGGTCGACAATGTTGATCTTACATATAGGGTAAGAACAGCGACCTTCAAAGGCTGAGAGGCATCAATGATCAAAATTTACGGACTCAAGAACTGCGATACGTGCCGCAAGGCGCTCAAATGGCTGGATAGCGAGAATATCGCGCACACATTCATTGATGTCCGCAAAGACGGTATAGATGAAGATGACGTGAAACGTTGGCTGGATTCTGTCGGCGTGGATATCTTACTTAACCGCCGTGGCACAACGTGGCGCGGCTTGTCTGATGGCGACAAGGCTAAAGCCGAAAGCAGTGATGCCGAAGCCATTTCACTTATGGCTACACAACCAGCACTGATTAAACGGCCGGTGTTTGAAAAGGGTGCTGAGATCTTTGTCGGCTTTAAGGATGTTGAAAAGGCGAAGCTTCAGGGGTGATTTTCTCATCAAAACAATCGTCGTCCCGGGTTTGACCCGGGATCCATGTCTGCACAGCAACAGTTACTGCGGTTAAAGATAGACCCCGGATCAAGTCCGGGGCGACCTGATTCTAAAGCTTTTCATCCAAACAGCATTTAACTCGATGGTGAACTTATTGCCTTGGTATCGAAGGGATATTGATCTCGCTGGCGGAATTGATCTTACGAACGCACATCGATCCGATTCGGCCTCGTACAGGGATGTCTGCTTGTTCAAACCCGCTTAAATCCGCGTCTGCGTCAATCTCGACAGCAGAGCTGACCAGCAGTTGAATATCAAATTCTTTGGTGATGGATTCTAGACGTGCAGCTGTGTTCACTGTGTCGCCGATGGCGGTTATCTGCGTCGCCTCACCGTGCCCCATGGTACCGACGATGGCAGAACCCCGGTGAATACCAATCCCTAAGCGTAAAGGCTCACTCAGGTCATTTTTAAGGTGTTCATTCATCAGGTCAAGGCGGAGAGACATTTCACGCGCGGCTGTAAGGGCTTGCTGAGCACTACTTTTAGTGCCGCCCTCAGTGCCAAATAAAGCCATGATGCCGTCACCAATAAACTTATCAATGCGACCGCCAGCGCCTTCAATCGCGGTCCCCATGGACTGGAAGTACTGGTTCAGCATGAATACAACGTCGAACGGTAATTTGCTCTCGGACAGCTTTGTAAATCCACGTAAATCCGCAAACATCACTGTAATTGTGATCTCCTGACCGTGCATGTACTTCCCAGGACTAAGTGCTTCTTTTGCTGTGACGTCAGGCGGGAGGAGAGGCTCACAGGTGATATTGCCAATTGGTTTTACCTGACAGGCAAGACGCACATTTGGCGGGAGATTAAGCTTTTCAAGAACCTTCATTTCGACATCGTTCGGCGGCATCAGGCAATCATCGTCGCATTTGATGATCATCACACGGCATGTTGAGCAGCGACCTCGGCCGCCACACACAGATGCGTGCGGAATGCCGCCTGCTCGACTGGTCTCTAGAAGTGTTGCGCCATTTGGAACCAAGATGTTCCGGCCGCTGGGGTATGTGACGCGAACACCTTCTTTCCGGGCACTGAAATATATCCGTACATGACGTGCGGCAAAGACGGCTGCGACAAGCAGGGTGTAACCAATAATCCAGTAATTTCGGAGCTGCTGTGTTTGCTGATCAAACTCTGGCCCTGGATACTGAATATCCTTCAGCATCTGGATCAACCAAAGCGGATTCTTGAGCTTTTCAAGGACCTCATAACCACCTGAGACATATCCCATGATGGCCATGACCGGGATCAGGAGCGCCAATCCATATAGATGCGGCTGCCATGATGGATACCAGGGCTTTACCTTGAGCCAGTTGTGTATCCCGAACACCGCATGGGTCCAGGTGACAACAAGAAGAACGACCTGAAACCAGCCTTGGATCGGTGCGAAATGCCAAAATACTGCCAGCACATATTCATAATTCGGTACGAGGCCGGCTCTCAGGATGCCGCCCCCCGTTGAGAGCGCATGCTCAATGAGCAAAATCGGGATCGTCAGTCCTAATCCCAGTTGAACCCATTGCCATGTGGGCATGCGGAGGCTTCGCCGAAGATATGTGGTCCAAAGCGCGAGCGACATATGCGTCGTCGCAGCTGTCGCCAGAACAAGTGTGCCAATTGTGTTGGTCCACGGCGATACAAAGAATATCCGCGCTGTATTCGCGGCTTCGATGGAAATCACGGCAAATGCATGATTAAGCAGATGAGAAATGACGTAGATAAACATCGTCAACCCGGCCGTCAGATGTATGCTTCGTTTGCTAAAGGTCACAGCGTCTCAATCTTGTCGTTGATCGTATGTTGAAGTTACGCAAGCTAGTACTTTCCTGCCACACCTTCTTTGACGGCCTTCTCGAGATAAGTCAGGTCTGAACAGCCTTTAGCGCACGTGACTTTAAGCTTCTCAAGGAGCTCTTTGGCTTTCGCAGGGCGGCCTGTTTGAATGTAAAGCTGGCCCATATAGTTCATTGCGCCAGTATGACCCGGGTTCACAGTTAGTGCGGCTTCATAGTATTTTTCTGCATCATCAAACTTTCCCAGCTTACGGTGGCTAAACCCGAGCAAGTTCCATGCATTCGCGTGATCTGGTCGTAATTTTAAGGCAGCATTGAGAAGCGGGATAGCGCCGTTGTAATCTTTTGCGATAACCAACTGTTCTGCATCAACGTACTCTTGAACGAAGACCATCTCTCCAGATGGGGACATTGCGGCGCGTGTATCAGCACTCGCAACGATGATCATACTGACGGCGATGAAAGATAAGAAAAGTGTGCGAAAAGCGAATGTCATGGTTTAGAAACCCTATCAATTATTTGTGTATCATCTGATACTCGGCGACGATTGTCGCTGCGTGTATCATCCGTCAGGCTTTTCAAGAACTCAATAAGGTTCACCTTTTCTTGATCGCTTAGCGCAAAAGATTGAGCTTGATCAGATATTGACGAGCGACGGATACCGCCCGATGTGTAGTGATCAATGACAGCTTCGAGTGTCTGAATAGACCCATTATGCATATATGGTGGCCGAACAGCGACGTTTCGGAGTGACGGAGTGACAAAGGCATGCTGCATGGTCGCGTCTTTGGGCTTAACTTTACCCCGCCCAATGTCAGCGGATTTAATGCCAATGTCGTGATATTGTTGGTCACTGAAGCGCCACCCTGAGTGGCATTGGCTGCATCCAGCCTTGCCTGCGAAAAGCTCGTACCCTGACTTAGCTGATGCGCTTAATGCTTCTTCATCACCAGTAACCCATCGGTCAAAAGGGGAAATTCCCGAAGTCAGTGTCCGGACATAGACCCCCAGGCTTTGGGTGATTTTGTCGAGCGTGATTGGGCCTTTGCCAAATGCAGTTTTAAATTTACTGCGATACGCGGGATCGTTTGAAAGCTCTGACGGCAAATGATCGAGATTCTGGTTCATCTCGTTCTCGTTCGCGATAGGACCTAAAATAAAGCCTTCCAACGACTCAAACCTGCCATCGCGACCAAACAAGGTATTCCAACCAACATCTTGTAGGGGTGGGGTTCGTCTGAACTGTCGCTTACCATTCTCGCCCGGACTCAAGGGCTCCAGATCCGTCCATGCAAACTGAGGCAAATGGCAGGATGCGCAGGACATTGTATTGCCACCGGATAACCGGCTCTCAAAGAATAGTTTTCGACCGAGTTCAAATTTTTCGCGGGATGGTGGATTGAATCTTGGTGATGGAGGCGTTTGTGGCTTTGCAAAGTCGATAAGATCAGGCGCAGCCATGCTGTGTGATGACCAAAGGACGATGACGCACGCAAAGCCAATTAGAGCGCATGTAAGAAGATGTTTGAGCCTGTCTTTCATGCGCCCGAAAGTATGCGGTTTGATCTCAATTTGGAATGTATTTCACGTCCAAGTAACGATTTAATGTAACTGCCCAGGTAGGGCTGCCTGACAGTCAGGCGCCGCGGAGTCGGGCGATCAGGATTTCGGGATACTGCCTGAGCGCGTTGAGGATATTCCACCCCTGTTTTCTCGCGGTCGAGATGAAGCTACGGATGGCGGCGAAGTCTTCGGCACCC
>WASW01028800.1_pt1 | contig 11871 bp, 10 predicted proteins | sample 5698521 | NCBI WGS metagenome assembly WASW01 (sample SAMN11175560, study PRJNA528189) | sponge metagenome | isolation source: marine sponge | host: Leucetta | place: Antarctica: Western Antarctic Peninsula, King George Island | collected 2013-01
CACGATGGCCAGCAGGGCCGGGAATTGCTTTAAGGTGTTTTCCATGAAGGAAAGACCGGATTGATCAGGGAGATTGATATCAATGAAGGCAATGTCGATGGGCGTTTGTTGAAGGATTTTTCGGGCAGACTCAGCGGTGTCCGCTAGGTGCGGGGGATGGCCGAGGCGCGAGAGTGTTTGTTCCAAAACCCAACGGATGCTTTGTTCGTCGTCAACAACAAGAATCTGAATTGAATTATTCATTAAATTTTAACTTTCTGGTTTTCTGATATAACTTTCCATCTCATTTTTAAGCAGGCGGATTCCCAGCAACGCGTCAGCTCCGCGGATCGGTCGTTGTGGGCCAAACTCTGCTTTGGTTTTGTCTAAAACCGTCATGATATTGCGAGAAACCAGAGTCCGGGCCGCATTGTAATAATAGACCGTTGGATTGACATCAGGCCACGGAGTGGTGTCCCCGATGAAGCGCGTGGAAAGCGTGTGATCTTTCGTCACGTGAATTAAAACATCTTCGAGCATAATCGCATATTCGGAACGAAGGATCGTTTTGTTCGGATAGAATAAATGTTGAGGGCTGGCTTCCAAACCACGCACGCCTAATGCTAACACCTGTTCAATATTACTGCGAAGCGGGTGTTCGTCGATATCAGTGGCAACAGGGATCTCGCGTTTTTGTTGGGAAATGAATTGTTTAGTGGGCGTTTTAAAAGCGGTGTCGTAGTTGGTTTTATCCCCATCACGCCTATAAAATCGAGGCAATAACAATTCCTCGACCAGCAAAGCGGCGATGTCTCCTCGTGTAATCGAAGCACTTTTTGAAATGCGCTTGCCAAGCCGGGTGCCGGTTTCCACGCGTAAGTCTTTTTGCAATTGTTCAATCGCTTCATCGGCTTCGCGAGTGAATCCCAAATTGAACGCCAAAACCTGGCTGTATTGTGTGATCGCTTTACGAAAATCCGAGGCTTCCTGATAAGCCTGAGCCATATAAAAATGAGGCCCTGCCCGCAGATTGCTCAACTTGAGATTGTCTTCATCTTCATAAATCTCGACGGCCTCTTCAAAATGATCTTCGGCCTCATCGAGCCAGTCTTCATCTGCTTTTTCTTTGAGAATGGAAAGGATTCGGATGGCCATCAGATGCGCATTGGCCTCTTCACGATCATTCTTTTTATGATCAAAAGATTTTTCCAGTAAGGCCATTGCTTTTTCAGTAGATGTTTTTATTTCTTCAGGAGACTTTCCGGCCAGTGTGGTTTCATGAGCAGTCACCAGAGCCTGCCCTGCCAAAGCTGGTGAATACTCTGGATGAATTTCTAAGGCTAAACGAAATTCTCGGCGAGCCTCATTCCAGCGATTTTTTTTAATCATGTCTTGTCCCCTCAAAACATGATGCGAGGGATCGTCGAGTTCAGAGACCTGAGTCCGCAGTTTGGGTTGAGAGGAGCACCCTGCGATCCAAAGGCTGAATAACAATACTCCCATCAAAACAATTGACCCTTTCTTAGCAAAAGCGAACATCTTTCCTCCTTAAATGAGATCAGAAAATGACTTACGCGCTCTTTGAAATAGCTGGAAAGAGTCGCATTTTTAATGTGTGGATGACCAGAGCGAACGATGAATCTCTGTGTCCGTCTTCCCTCTTTGGAGTAGCCCCTGATTGGGATGGTTCAACCAGGATTCTGCTATGTTGCCATCCGTTGTTTATATTTTTCTTTGTCTTGTAACAAGGGCATGATTTTTTGAATTTCTTCAGGAGCGAGCTTCTCTTGTTCACTGAGGAATTGGAAAAAATGTTCCAACGAATTTTGCATACTGACTAAATCGTCAATGACCGGATTGAGATTTTTGATGAACCAATTTCCGAGAAAATCATCGACCATTTCCGCATCCCATTCTGCCATTGCGCGTGTCACATAATTTTCAAGAAACTCTTCCAAGTCGTCTTTGATTCGTTCCTCTGCTTCCTCACCCAATTCCTGGAGTGTCTGATAATAAGTGTCCATTAACGCTTGGTCAATGGCCGGTTTCTCAGCAGTTGCCGTGATGACCTCTGACGCGGCGTCTCCCTCCTCAACCAATTCTCCCTCAATGATGTCTTCATTGGCAAAAGGCATTTCGGGATTTTGTTGGTTTGCCGTGATAGATTCGAGTTGTTTTTGGATGTATTCCAGGTTGTCCGCTTCATATCTCTCAAAGGCTTTGAGCACCTGGAGCAAAGTCAAAACCTCTCCCGCCAAATCCGCTTTGGAGCGGAGATAAATCGCCACAATCAAAGGGTTGATCACCAGAGGCATTTGTGCTTCATCTAGAGTAAAGGTGGCGCCTTTCACCATCATATTTTTCTGCATATCGCCTTTGGTTCGTTCCGCCATCTTTCCCAGACGTTCTTTACAATCCGCCATGAATTCAGGAGAAATCAGTTTTTCCAAAATATCAGGCTCAGGTTCCTCCGAATCTTGATAAGAGGCTAGCGTTTCTGCCTCAAACCGTAAATCGTTGAGTTCTTCCTCATAGGCTAACAGTGGGATTTTTTCTAAAAACTTTTGGACTTCTCTTTCCGAACTGGGCTGATGTGGCATACGACTGGCTCCTTGTTTCCGATGCTGAGCCTTTTTGGTTTGTTTTTGTTGTTTTCGCTTCAACATTCCTGCTTTTTGCTTTTTTGCTTTTTTGGCCATGCTCCATGCTTTCTAGATCGTGAATAAAATGGACAGTCTCAAATTTTAAAACCAATCATAAAATTTATGTCAATGAAAATATTTTCTCACTTTTTCAGACGATCTTCAAGGTTGAAAGCGATTCAACCTTGATTTATGAATCTGGAGGATGAGAATCCGCCCGTGGGAGGTTTCAAAAGAGATCGATTTTATGATCGATTGTTGCGAAATGATTACTTTGCTCTTGACCTCCCATTTCCAAAATTATATTTCTCAATATACGATAAAAAGCAACTTTGTCACCACTAAAAAATCAAGCAAACTTGAAAAAAATTTTGGCTAAGAATATCAAAGGTGGGCTGGAAGTCATCGAAAAATCTTTCCAAAGAATGACACGAGTTCCAAATTGAAACCACATCCTCAAGAATCCATTGGATTCGTCCATAAAACTCTCATCCACGCTTATCGCAATTAAAACCTCTTGCGAGAGAATGAATTCACTCCCCTTTCAAAAGCCCTCTATGCGTCCTCTCTCGCTCATTCTCAAATTTTATAAAGGAATGAAATATGGAAGAAAGTTGGTGAAGGAGTCGAAGAGGGCTTTAGCGTAACAATACGACACTGCAAGGAAATTGCCTTGAAATAAGGAGGTTTCATGATAAACCCGACTTTCATTTAATGGCCCCTGATTCCTTGAGATCCAACAACTCTTCTTCTGACAAACCAATTTCTTTAAGTATTTCATTCGTATGTTCACCGTGAAGTGGTGCACCTCGTCTTATTTCCGGTTGGGTTTTACTAAACCTTGCAGCAGGCCTTGTTTGCCTTAATTTACCAGCAATCGGATGTTCGTGTTCAAGAATGAGTTCACTCGCCAGTACCTGTGGGTGATTAATCATCTCCTTGCGCTTTAACACGGGGATGCAGGGTACGCCAGCTTCATCAAGAATCGTCAGCCATTCTTCAGCGGTTTTAGTGAGCAGAGCGTCCTGAGTCATCTGTAGTCTCTCATTGGCATTGAGGTCCCTTAAGGCTGGGTTCTTAAATCGTTCATCGTCTTTCCACTCCGGGTGGCCGACGGCATTGTTTAGCGCATGCCACTGTTTGTTTGTCATGGCTGAGACACTGATGTAATCAGTTTTTGTTTCGTAAATCAGGTCAATAAAGGTAGCAGCTCTCTGGGTACTGATTTCCTTGCCGACGAATGTTTGTCCACCCATATCCGAAGCCCATAGAAATGAAACGACGGTGTCCAACATGGATACTCGAACGTGTTGCCCTTCGCCACTTCGTTCACGATGGGCGAGTGCTGAGGAAATAGCCTGTGCGGCCGTCATACCGGTGAGTTTATCGGGCAATATGGTTCGAACCAGTTTTGGTCTTTCCTCGTCTGAACCCGCCTGAATAGTGGTGAGGCCGCTAATCGCCTGAATAATGAATGGGATCATACGCAGGTTTATGTGACAGGGGGCCGATTTCTCCAAAACCTGAGATTGATGTGTAGATGATTTTAGGCGCAACCTTGCGAACGGACTTCTCATCAACACCCAACCTCTCGACAACACCCGGCCTGAAGTTCTGGATAAACACGTCCGCAGTAGCGGCTAATTTCAGCAGAATAGCTTTACCTTCCGGTGATTTCAAATCCAAGCTGATGCCCCGCTTGTTTCTATTGTTGTTCAAGAAGGTAGCAGTGAACTGGTTCTCGCCATAGCCCGCCCCCCTAGCGTGGTCTGGATTGCTGACGGATTCCACTTTGATGACATCGGCACCTTGATCAGCCAACAACATGGTTGCAAATGGACCGGAAATAACGGTGCTTAAGCCAAGTATTCGATATCCGTAACAAAAAAATAGGACACTGCAAAGAATTTGTCAAATGGAGAATTTATTACAAAAATAGTAAATGGTGGGAGCTAGATAGTCCTGGGTAGATGGTTGATAAAAGCCACGCAGCTTATCGCTGGGGGTCGATCTTCTTGTGGTTCAGTATTCTTCGTTAGATCAAGCTCTAAACATTGCAATTGTTGAAGCCAGTGTGTATTATTTTCATTATTAGATCTATCTGCATCGTGATAGAAAATTCAATGGGAATTTAGAAATTGGAATCTTCTCTTTTTCCATGAAAATTGTTAAGGAAGTATTTTATGGATTATCGAAATATTATTACAATTGAACCGGGAAAACGAAGTGGGAAACCCTGCATAAGGGGGATGAGAATTACAGTCTATGATGTCCTGGAATACTTAGCTTCCGGGATGACTCAAGAAGAAGTTCTAGAGGATTTCCCCTACCTGACCAAAGAAGACATCCTTGCATGTCTCAGTTACGCTGCTGATCGTGAACGTTTGCAGATAGCAATATGATATGAGGCTGTTATTCGATCAAAATCTTTCCCCAAGGCTTGTTGAAAAGTTAGCAGATCTCTATCCGAATTCTAGCCATGTTCAAGATCTTGATCTTGCAGAGGCAAATGATTCTGTTATTTGGGAGTATGCAAGAGAGAACAATTATACGATTGTTACCAAAGATGCTGATTTTCATGAACGTCGTATTTTTTCAGGTATCCCTCCCAATATAATATGGATCAGAAAAGGCAATTGTTTCACTCAACAGATTGAATCCTCAATCAGAGAGTATCATAGTGCAATCAAGGAGTTATCAGAAAACGAAAGAGGATTTATCATAATCCGATGAGTCTCGATCCTTTTTCTCCTTTCTCATCGTTGTAGCGGTGAAGCCTTCCCGATTCTAAAATTGCCAGAGTGCTTTTTGTCCTTCTTCCCGGATTGGTTCCTGACGCATAAACGGCTTTGTAAATACTTCTTTTTTCATTGAATTTCCTACTATTGAATCCTTTCGACAGGGTTCAAAACCTTAGAGAGCTTAATCACAAACAGGCATGGGATATTTTCAATTTCTTCGTAATACCATTCCGCCATGATCGGGAGTTCGTTGGCCCTGGCTGAACGCTAAAACCCCGTTGACGAGGACGTGCTCAAATCCCCCCGCATAAATATTTGGATCGGTAAATGAGGAATTGTCTTCTATTTTATTCAAATCAAAGATGGTGATATCTGCTGCAGCTCCTGGAATGAGGCGGCCACGGTCGGTCAAACCGATCCGGGAAGCCGGCAGGCTCGTCAACCGACGAATTCCTTCTTCCAAATCGATCACTTTTCCCTCCCTCAGATATTGCGTCATATATTTTGCCGTCCAGTTATACCCCGAATATCCAAGTTGCCTTCCTTTCAAGACCCCATCATTGGCCAAGGCCATTGTGTCAGACCCAATGGCACACAATGAGCTGGTCAACACCAACTGGTTGTCTTCTTCCGCAAACGCCTCGCTTGTGAGCATGAGTCCTTGACGCTGATCACCTTCTTCCAGCAAGAGATCAAAAATAACATCCCAACTGGTGGTGCCTTTTTTCTGAGCAATTTCCTCAATGGTCCAACTAATGTATTGCTTATTTGCAACACTGGACATGAGCTTGATTTTATCCCATTTTTCTTCCACCACCAGATACCACATGGGAAGAGGGTTGATTTTTAACTGTTCCCGACCTTCATCTGATTTCAGCTTTGCAATAAGCTCATCTTTAGACAAAGAATTTACCCAGGCCGGTAGTTGCGCCATGGCGCTGGTAAAGTTCCAATTGGTCGGCATCATATCCATGGCCACATCGAGTCCTTCCTCTCGTGCCCATTCAATCATCTGCATGGTGTTTCGCATGGCATGGTCTGGACGACCGTACTTAGGATTGACGTGGGAGATCTGAAGACGAACCCCCGTTTCACGAGCCAGATCCATTGCTTCTCCAAAACCAACGAAATACCGTTTATCCCGGTTGCGAGAGTGGGTCGCATAAAATCCGTCTACTTTGGCAATCGCTCGGCACAAAGCCGCCAATTCATCAAAGCCGGCCATTTTACCCGGATGGTATTCCAGACCGGTGGACATCCCAAAGGCGCCTTCTTCCAGCGACTTTTCCAGCAGTGACACCATCTCCTCCACTTCTTCATCTGTGGCCACTCGTGGTGCTTGAAGTCCCATGACCACACTACGCAACGCGCCATGTCCCACTAAGCCGACCACGTTGGTTGCAATATTGGCCTGATCCATCACATCAAGCAACTCTCCATAGCTGTGCCAGGTATCTAAATCGGGATAACCCTTACTGCGAGTTATAGATTCCCGACTTTCATCGGTGCAAGGGGCCAAACTTAATCCGCAATTGCCAATGACTTCGGTGGTGACGCCCTGCCGGATCTGGCTTTCAGCCCTAGGGTCAGCGAGAAGTGGCATATCGGAATGGGTGTGGATATCAATAAATCCAGGAGCAACAACCAGCCCTGTCGCGTCGATTGTGTTTTCTGAGGATGAATCGGACAAATCCCCGATAGCTGTAATTTTCCCGTCTTTAATTCCCAGGTCGGAAAGATAAGAACTGCGACCGGTTCCATCTACAATAGTTCCATTAATGATCAGTGTGTCAAACATGGTTCCTCCTTTTCGGGTTTTATTTTTACTTGCATTGAGTTGGGAGTTTTATCTGCGCTAACAAGCTTATCTTATTTTCGAGGATGATCAGGGGGAATAGGCTCCATATAAGGAAACCGTGCCAATCCCTTGGTCATCGTTGTATTTGTCTCCCGGGAACTGCGCACAAATGCCTTTGAAGCATCCTGAATTGGTTGATAGTCCCATGCAGTGCGATTTCCTTGCAGCAGTACTTTTTGAACAAAATGCCTCTGTTTTTGACTTTGGATGATTTTGTCTTTCATGCTCTTCGGGTCCCATCGTTGGAAAATGATATCGAGCATTTTTTTCTCAGTCGCAGAATAATCCAGGTTTCCGCAAAGATTCTCAAGTTCTCCTGGATCACTATTGAGATCGAAGAGCATCCCGGGATCATCCTCACAGTAGATATACTTAAACCCATCTTTTCGTAAAATCAGGCAAGGAGAATAAGTGCCTTCGCCCGTGAACTCTATCATGACGTCGTCCTCCCAGGATGGATCTTCTCCGTACAACAGGTTGGCAATGCTTTTGCCGTCGATTCGGTCTGAAAGTTCGGGTGGGTGACCATCGGTGGCGAAATCGAGGAGTGTCGGTAAGAGGTCTACCAGTGAGATTCCTTTATTTTCAATCCGTCCTTTTGCGCAATCTGGGGTGCGGACAATGAATGGTATCCGGGTCGACCATTCAAACGGATTGAATTTGAACCACATCCCGCGTTCTCCCATCATATCGCCATGATCGGCAGTAAAGATAACAATAGTATTGTCTGTAAAACTAGTCTCTTCCAAGGTTTCGAGCAGTTTTCCTACTTTGTCGTCCACATAGTTGATCATGCTATAATAGGCGTGGCGTGCGGTTCTGATCATCTCTTCAGTGATGTCGTGCTCATCCTGGCGAATGAGGTGGTAGTAACGCTGGCTCCAAGGATCACGATTTTCAAAAGGAATGAAAGGGACGGACGGCATGTCGATATCTTCGTGACGGTAGCAGTCCCAGTATTCCTGGGTAGTTGTATAGGGATTGTGTGGGTGGGTAAACGAAGCCGTCAGAAAAAAAGGCTTGTCGTCACGGTCCCGCGCATAGTCGTAGAGTTTTCTCGTTGCCTGAAACGCAACATCGTCGTCGTAGTCAATTTGAAGTGATCGTTTGCAGAGGCCCGCTTCAACGACCCCACGCAGGCTCATGATAGAAGGAGCAAAAGGGGGATCTGTTTGACTCCAATCCGGGGTCCATCCAAAATCAGACGGATAAATATCGGTGGTGACTCTATCTTCAAAGCCGTGAAGCTGATCCGGCCCCACAAAATGCATCTTCCCACTGAGACAAGTCTTGTAACCAAGATCACGTAGATAATGCGCCAGCGTGGGAATTGACGACAACATTTCTGCTGCGTTATCGTATGCTCCGATACGAGAGGCCAGTTGTCCGGCCATCATGGAATGGCGTGACGACCCGCAGATTGGATTGTTGCAGTAGGCATTTCTGAAAGTCACTCCGTCTTCGGCCAATCTTTCAAGATGGGGTACCTTGACCACCTGATGGCCATACATGGGCAAGGCTGGTCCGGCCATCTGATCTGCCATGATGAAAAGGATATTGGGTTGTCTCATAAATAATTCTCAATCTTTGAGCACGCTCCATTCAAAATCCCGATCGATCGGATATACTGGTCTGGGAAAGTGTTTCCATGTGTGCCTTGTTAATACAGGAGAGGTCCGTCCAGGAGTGTCTACTTCGATCATCATTTCTTGATCAAAGTATCTGTTATAGACGGCTCTGTAATTCGACCGGCATTTTAATACCAAAGTCCTTATTTCCTCAATATCTAATCCCATCGTCTCCAGCAACGCAGGATCGGGCCACACAATTGGACGGCTGGTAGTAACCAATACCATCATGTCTCCCAATTCTAGCAAACAAATCGGCCCGGCATCGACAGGTATCCCAGCCAATGGACCTTGAGTGATGCGAAACTGCCCTGGGTGAAGGGATCGGACCCGCACTTTGCCCACAGCGAATTGATTGTCTGGTCGTTCCCAATCATCGCCTTGAAAAACAGCTTTAAATGACGCACCGAGACCTGCTTCATGAGCCATGGTGGCTAGTTTGGGGTCACAAAAACTGCCAATCAGCACTCCCTTAGCACCGGATTGATAAAGTGCTTCAAGCATCCAAAGCGTGTTCCCCTGGCCACCAGCCCCAATATTATCTCCGAGGTCGGCCAGTAGTAAAGGACGTGTGGATGGATTTTCACCTGCCATAAGGGCCATCTCAACCGCCTTCTCTATCGGCGTCAAATTCCACATGAAGCGTTCCCGGTCTGCCCACGCCATGGTGGCCAACTCGACACAAAGTCGCTCTGCGGCTTCAGGATCCTCACGAGCAGCAACAATGACATGCAATCCATTTTTCGATGTGTCGCTAAAAGCGAAACCGCCGACGACAGAGACGTTTAGAATTTCACGCCCCAGCTGACTTTGTCCGTATTTGATGAGATCGCCATAAGGTCCTGAATCAGTTAAAAGGCTAACGTTCGGTGCAACAATCGGAACCCGAATGTTCTTAACAACGGGACACATACCGTCAAGCATCTCTCGTAGAATCGTGGCCGCTTCTTTTCCACGATCGTATTGATCAACATGGGGATCCGTTCGATACGACACGATTACGTTTGCATTGTCGACCATTCGCTGGGGTATATTCGCATGTAAGTCAATCGTTGTCACGATGGGTGTATCTGGCCCAACTATCTCCCTGACGGCCTCGTATAACTCACCGTCCGGGTCTTCATCCTCCGTGGTGATCATCGCCCCGTGGTTTAGAATATAGACACCATCAATTGGCAGGACGTCTGTTAAACTATGACGGATTTTTTCAATCATTTCACGAATATAAACGGCGTCAGCGGGCCCTCCGGCGCCTCCAACGGCAATTAAGAGAGGGTTTGGTTCCCAATTGCCAATGGAATCCATACCACGGTAGAAACCAATGACCTCTTTCACTAGTTTGGGAGACTCAGACCGGGCATCCAAAGTGATTGCTTCACCTTCCCAATACCGAAATTTTTGCCGAGTGACGACAGGTGAATGTCTATTGCTCTCGAGAGCTAGCCCCAGAACTGCAATCTTTTTTGGCAGCATTTTTAACCTCATTATTATCGGAAATTCCACTCTTTGCCAGGGAAGAACTTCCTGAGCCGCAATCACAACCCCGAACGTGCCCTTCCTAATATTTCGTCTAATGAGAGACCTACAGAATCATATGTATTCTGTCAATTATTATTTTATATAATATTTTATAAAATATTACATCAAACATAAAGTTCCTAAAAACTTTAACGTCAAAAATCTCAATACCCATTAATACTATGTATCGGAATTGTAGATCACGAAGGGTTGACTATAGAATTTTACTCAAACACATCGATCTTGTAGTCAACTTATTGAAATTTAAATACAAACGTTCTTAGATATGAAAAAATTCTAAATTCAAAAAATCCACATTGTCCGGCCTTTTAAAAGGTCTAATAAAATATTCATTACACGGACAAAATGGATCGAGGCCAGATATAGCAGGGATAATTGAATATTTTTTTTCAGTATAACCCATATCTGAATTGAAGAAAAGTTTGGTTCATTATGAGAAAACCCTCCTCATATTTCTTCTATTCTTTTTGATCTCTGATCGGCTCAGAAAAATTTAGGTGGCTACCAGGTCATCTAAGACACGGCAAGACTTTACACTGATAGGATGAAAAGTCTCAGAATCTCCTAGAACGTGAATGACGTCATAATCAAAAGCGAGATCTGGTCTCAATTGCCCTTTCTTTCCATCTGATTTTGCCAGCTGTATAAAACCATGCGACTCTAGTGATCGACAATCTTTTAAAACATGGTGAGGTTGTCTATCAAGTTGTTTGGCCAATTGATAAATAGAGTGAGGATTCACCCTTGAAATTGCGGTCAAGATCTCTATCTTTTGGAGAGTCATAAACTGCCTGAAGGTTTTTATGGAGTCAAAGAACAGAGAGTTCTTATCTTGAACAAGACCCGTGCGACTGGTGATCGCATTGTTAATTTCCGTGAAGGTATCATTTACGGATTGAAATTTTATTAAAAGCATTTTTAGTGACATCTTAGTATCTCCTGGCATTTCTTTTGAAATACATCCTAAGCCTCTTGCCATGAATCAAAATGTAGAGATTTTCTTGAATCGTGATCGCCTGGTAACTTATCATGATGGTGAAAACCATAGGGGGGTGGTTATCTATTAGCACGGTCAAGGCCGTTCTCCCTTCTTCATTGATATCCAGTCTAATCAATTTAAATACTGCCTTAACACCTTCGGGATACTTCTTTGAATCATCACTGTTTTCGATCGAAATTTCCATCCTGTACTGGTTCCCTTGTTCATCACTACAAATGGAAGCTCTGTGTATTGGTGGCACTCGTAACTCCAATTATAACCCAAACAGTATATATACTCAGAAAGTATATATTGTGTTTTACATGATATCAAGAAGTTAATTGTGTTAATCTCTCTTCTTGATTTTGTCGCTCTTTTATGAGATTTCGAAAAATAAACCAAACAGGAAAGATTGATCCCATTATTTATCTTTTCAATGAAAAAATTAGAATAATCCAATAAGAAAGGCCAGACCCCAAAAAAACTGGCTCAGCGTTGGAGTGAA